>FWPU01006557.1_pt1 | contig 23043 bp, 19 predicted proteins | sample 2228361 | NCBI WGS metagenome assembly FWPU01 (sample SAMEA103939777, study PRJEB20133) | metagenome
CGCCATGAGGGGGTGCATACCCCTGCCAAGCTAAAGCTAGTCACGTGAAATACCGTTTACTGGTTGTTAGAACGAATTTGACAACAACCCCAGTACTGCCTACCACTGTTTATATCAGGCACAAACAGAGGGAGAAAAAGAGATGAAGGCAGTCTTTGTAAAGGGCCACAGCGCCGTTTCAGTTGACGATGTCAAGGTTCCCGAGCTTGCCAGCGCCGGCGACGTCCTTGTAAAAATGCGCGCCTGCGGGCTGTGCGGATCCGACCTTGAAAAGGTCTATGGCGAGTACGGCATGACATCCGGCAGGCTTGGGCACGAGCCGGCAGGAGAGGTCATGGCTGTCGGAAAATCCGTCAAGGACTTTGCGCCTGGCGACCGCGTCTTCATTCATCACCATGTTGCGTGTTACTCGTGCCACTACTGCAAGCACGGCGACCACACGATGTGCCCCTCTTACCAGACGAGCAACATCACTCCCTGCGGCCTTGCAGAGCAGTTCCTTGTGCCAGAGTGGAACGTGTCAAGGGGCGGGCTCATAAAGCTGCCAGACAGCGTCAGCTACGACGAGGCATCGCTTGTGGAGCCGCTTGCGTGTTGCATCAGGGCGTGGAACAAGTGCAACTTTCAAAAAGGCGACGACGTCGCGGTGATTGGAGCCGGCCCGGCCGGCTTGATGCACGTGCTATTAGCGCAGGCGTATGGCGCGCGCAAGATATTTGTAATAGATATTAACGATTTCCGGCTGAAATTTGCAGAAAAGTACGGAGTACAAGCGTTCAATCCTATGACGGATCAGGATCTGGCAGCCAAAATCAGACCCGCGACTGAGGGAAGGGGCGTTGACGTATGCATTGTGGCAACTGGCAGCATGAAGGCGCTTCTGCAGTCGTTTGAGCTGACCCGAAAGGGAGGCAACATCATGCTCTTTGGCGTGCCCCCGAAAGGCTCGCAGATATCATACGACATGAGCAAGCTCTATTCAAACGAACAATCGATCATCCCAAGCTACGCCGCTTCAGAGATCGAGACAAACGAGGCGCTCAAGATAATCGCAGAAAAGCAGGTCGACATGACGTCGCTTATCACCCACCGGTTTGACATCGCCAAGGCCGCCGATGCGGTCAAGTGCGCGCACGAGGCCAAGGACGCCATGAAGGTGATCGTGACTGCCAACTCGTAGATCTAGAACTGTTTGGCTATAGAAAAGAGAGCACAAAGGGCATCAATTCTGGACAGCTGAGTCCAAGATAGTGTCCAGATTGATTTTTGAAGGTGAACATTCTGATACCAAAAGAAAAACTAGGTACGGGCAAAACCCTTTAAGATATTCAAAAAAAATATTTGCAAAATTAAGTTAGCCATGAAGCCATTATTAATTAGAACCCTCTCAGCCAATCTTTACTATAATTCAAAGGATTCACGTGTTGTCATTATCTTATTATTGCTTATCCTAATGCATGGATAGTAAATGGTTATCGTGTACAACAGGCATAGACTATTCTACATATAGAAACAGCAGGCTTGGAATAAGCAGCATACAGTATCCTTCAAAGTGGAACGTGGAGATAGAGTTTTGGGTGACAACACTGTTAGGTTTATCAATATCGAGCCAAGAGCTTTATTTGACCATGCCTTTGATATCTATGTATATACAACGGGCTACCTATCTTATTATCTATCACCAGATACCCCGCTATCTGACGTAGCTGCAGGAATAATCAATGAGACCACAAGTGATTTACAGGATATCCAGCTCTCAGATCAAATAGGTGGTCCTATAATTGATGGCAATCCACCCATATCTATAGCTTATATGTATACTGATCGACTTTATGGTGATACCAGCGCAATTAGAACCATTACAATAGATCAAAACAACGTATATGATTTTCTATATCAAGCAAGGCCAGAATCGTTTAGTGAGGCAATTCCAATAATGAATGAAATATTAGCCTCATTCAGAACATCATGACTCCCTCCTACTACTACCACACCAACAACACTCCCACAAAATAGGCCGCCGCCACAGACTTCATGCATCGACCCACCTCCAGGATTGGTCAGTTGGTGGCCCGGCGACTGGAGCGCAGGCGACATATGGAGTAATAACGATGGTATTTTGCAAAATGGCGCGTCGTTTGGCCCGGGTGCAGTTGGCGGGGGCGGACAGGCATTTAAGCTCGATGGTGTCGATGACTATATTGAGATACCATCCACAGACATCGCCGATACTTTTACAGTTGACTTTTGGCTCAATCCGGAGTGGTCTACAAGGTACGAGCACTTGATATCAAACCACTATACGAACAATGGCAGTTTCGGGGCGCGCTATCTGAATTATGACGCTTTAGAATACTGGCAGGACGGTCAGGCGCGGTTTGTGCAAGATGTGTCAGGTGGCTCTCAAAATACTATTACCATTATTCAACCAAACACATGGTCACACATAGCACTAGTCTACAACGGAAGCGGAATTCAAGTGTACGTCAATGGAGACGAGCAGTCGAGTATCCCCACCTCGGGCAGTGTACCGCATTCTGAGACCTTCAACAACGCGCTAAGAATTGGCTCATCAATTCCACACGAGTCATCATATTTTCAAGGTCTTATTGATGACATAGAAATCTATAACCGACCCCTCTTTCAGCCAGAAATACGGGCAATCTTTGAGGGAGGTAAATGCCAAAAAAGAGGTCCCAGGTTAACTTAAGATTTTCAAACTGTCAGAATAGACGTACATGAGCTTTAATGTAGACCTCTACACTGCCTTCTGCACTAGCTGAAAGCGCTATCACAATCTATACACGAGTATGGCGAATTTCGTAGTAGAATTAAAACTCCTCTCAAAGTTGCGCTCCCAATTATATCCCTTATGCTATCACGGAGCCAACAGAAATTGAGCGGGTTAGTCTTGGACAAACCATTCATCTAGATGCTCTTGAGCACTTTGAGCACGACAGGGTGGCAGTTCTTGACAGGGTCGATTGAAACACAGAGGTAGTAGTTGTTTTCGTTTGAAAGCGCGATTGTCAGGAGCTTTACCTTGCCGTACTCGGTCAGCTGGTAGTTAAGGTGGCCCAAGTCGCCTTCGAACTGCTTGTTCAGCGCAAAGATCATTCTGCTTGCAAGGAAAGTGCCGTTGGTAATTCCGGCGAGTGAGCTATTGCTTATCCCATTGCTGTCGACGACGTTTTCTTTTAACCGGCTTGCCTTTATCAAAGGCGATTCGATGTCCTTCCGGTACTCGCCGACCAGCAGCTTGCCGGTGTCGTCTATGACTCCGGCAAACCGGATGTTCCTATCAGCCTGTAAAACCCCCATGCATAGTTCTCTGAAGTATTCGCGCTCTTCCATACATAGCACCCGACTTTGGAGTGCGTAGATTTAATGGTAATAATAAGGTAAAGATTCCCGAAAATAGGAACTAGCTATCAGCCTGCCATATGATGCATTGAACCAATTAAACTATATATAATAAAAATAGCCTGTCTGACCTTGATCATATTATGGACTGGGGAATGAAAAACAGGCTATCCAAAATAATCCGACCAGAGGATGGCCGCTGCCTCATGCTTGCAGTTGACCACGGCTACTTTCTCGGACCGACAGAGCGCCTCGAGGTCCCAAGGAAAACTATAGAGCCGCTTTTGCCCTATGCCGACTCGCTCATGCTCACCCGCGGCGTCCTGAGGACATCAGTTGACCCTACGACCGATGTGCCAATAGTTCTCCGCGTCTCTGGTGGGACGAGCATCATTGGCGAAGACCTGTCAAAGGAGACCATCACGGTATCGATTGAAGAGGCGATCAGGCTGAACGTGGTGTGCCTTGCGCTTTCAATATTTGTCGGCAGCAAGTACGAGCACCAGACGCTTGCCAACCTTGCCAAGCTGGTTGATGAAGGCGAAAAGTATGGGATCCCGGTCTTGGCAGTCACGGCAGTCGGCAAGGAAATGGGCCGCGACGCGCGCTACCTCGGGCTTGCGTGCAGGGTTGCCGCAGAGCAGGGCGCGCATGTTGTCAAGACGTACTATTGCGAAAACTTTGAGCAGGTGGTGGAAGGCTGCCCGGTTCCCCTGATAATCGCAGGCGGCAAGAAACTGCCCGAGCCTGACGCACTAAAACTTGCTCATGATTCGATCACACATGGCGCGGTGGGTGTGGACATGGGAAGGAACATCTGGCAGTCAGACTACCCTGTGGCCATGATAAAGGCAGTGCGCGCAATCGTGCACAAGAATGTCGATGCCAAGGAAGCATACGGCATTTTCCTAAAGGAAAAGGAGAAGGAGCCGATCCAAAAAGAAACCAAGGTCTTGAAGGCAGTCAGCCAGTCAGGCTCGTTTGACTAGCTGGCAAGTTTTGACAGGTGCTGGTGGACCATCTTCCACTGGCCTTTTTTGTCTTTATGCAAAACAACTGTCGCCCGCGACTTGTTGTTGATCGACGTGCCGCGGAAGCTGTAATCGTCGACGATCATGCCAGTGACCTGCAGTACAAAGGTGGCAATAGCTGCGTCGCCGCCACCCATGACTTCTGTCTTTAGATCTTCGATCTTGAAATCATAGTCGGAGATGCTTGCGAACTGCAGCTGCTCGAGCATCAGCGCCCGCTCAAAGTCGCGCCGGTCGTACGGCGGCGAGTCGCCAAATTTTGTGAAGTTGGTGTAGAGGAATTCTTCGATCTTTTCAATCTCTTTGGTCTTGGCGAGCTGAAAATATTTGTAAATCAAGTCTCGTATTTTAGAGGAATCCGTAGCAGTCAATCAGGTCAGTGATGGTACTAAAGTACGAATCTTTATAGTTCTTGCTGTTCTGTCGCCGCTGTATCAAGATACAATCAGCCCTTGCCGAAATCCAATGTTGCAAAAAAGGTCGGAGTGATTTCCAGTAGCACTGACTTGCCGCTCTTTACAGTATCAAGGATGTATCTTGCGGTCGGATGATCAATACCGCCAAGGTATTTTGTCATTATCTTTTCAACTATTGGTAGGTTATAACTTGGGTTCTCAGATATCCTTACAGTTCACTTTCCTTTCACGCCTTTTACTGGCATGGCTTCATCATCGATGCAAAAATAGACCGCATCTCTTCTCCTTATGTTCATAGCCTTCCTTGAATCGTTGTTTATGTAGATCTTGTTATGCAGTGGCTCGTAAGGATACCAGACAGGGTGCACATTCGGGTCGCCGTCTTTCTCTACAGTTGCCAACCGGCAATTTTGCTTGCTGGTCGGCAGGAAGTTCTTTAATTCTTCCTCGCTCATTGGCGCTCCCATGCAGGGCGTTGCGTGAATTATTTTCATATTTCGTTATGGGAGTGTTGCTTGTATTTTAAGAGACCCGACCTTAGCAAACATGGGATTTCATAATTGATCTTTGTAGCGCAGGTGTCTTTGTAAATCCTCTAAGGATCGGTGCGGTTATCGGCTCAGGAGCAGGCAAGCTTCTAGAATTATGCTGCCGATAAGCGTTATCTTTATAAATTATATCACTGCAAATTAACAAAAATGCCTAGGACTGACAGCGAACATAAGGTTCATGTTCTGGTTCTGCTGGAACTTGCCTAGGGCAAACCCTGTCCAGCAAGCAGGCGTTTGCATGTGAGGGAAAAATTTGGTGAAAAATAAAATTGGTTGAAATGACCGGCGCAAAGGCGTTGATTCAGGCCCTTGAGAAGGAGGGCACAGACATAGTCTTTGGACTCCCTGGAGGAGCGAACCTCCCGATATACGACGCCCTCGTAGGGGCCAACCTCAGGCACATCTTGGTAAGGCACGAGCAGTCTGCCGCCCACATGGCCGATGGCTACGCCAGAATAAAGAGAAAGGCAGGGGTGTGCTTTGCGACCTCCGGTCCTGGCGCAACCAACCTCATTACAGGAATCGCTACCGCTTATGCAGACTCGTCTCCCATAGTGGCCGTGACCGGCCAAGTGCCACTTGCCATGATAGGCAAGGACGCCTTCCAAGAAACTGACATTATCGGGGTTGCAAACCCGTGCACGAAATACGCGTTCCAGCCAAGGGCTCCTGGCGAGATCCCCGAGATGGTCAAAAAAGCATTCTACATAGCTGAGAGCGGGAGGCCGGGCCCCGTTCTTGTAGACATCCCAAAGGATGTGCAGCAGGCTACTGCCGACATGAAGTTCCCAGACCTCATCAAGGTGAGGGGCTACAGCCCGGCAGTAGACGCAGACATCAGCGAGATGGGCAAGGCAGTTGACATTCTGGTAAAGGCCGAGAGGCCGATAATAATGGCCGGCGGGGGCGTGATCCTCTCTGGCGCATTTGCAGAGCTCCAGGCGCTGGCGGAGCTTCTCATGATACCTGTGGTAACAACGTTCAAGGGCAAGGGCGCGTTCCCCGAGAACCACCCGCTTGCGATGGGGCCGATAGGCATGCACGGCCACGCAGAGGCAAACAAGATAATACTTGAGGCCGACTGCATAGTGGCGGTTGGCGCGAGGTTCTCAGACAGGTCGGTGGGCCGGTTTGACGAGTTTGGCAAGGGCATGAGCATAATCCACATGGACATCGACCCGGCCGAGATCGGCAAGAACAAGTCAGTCGACGTGGCGCTGGTGGGCGACGTCAAGTCGTCGTTGCGCACTCTAGTAAAGATGCTATCGAAAAAGATATCCAAGAGGTCTGCTGACAACCCGTGGCTCAAGCGCAGGAAAGAGCTCATACAGTATTACGCCGAGACCCTCAAGGACTATCCAAGAGAGATCACGGCCAAGAAATCGCTCAAAAAGCTCCGCGAATTGCTTCCGGCGAACGCCATAGTGACCACAGAGGTGGGGCAGTGCCAGATGTGGGCTTCGCTCCACTTTGACGTGATAGCGCCCGGCACATTCTTCAGCTCGACTGGACTTGGCACGATGGGCTTTGGATTCCCGGCATCGATAGGGGCCAAGGCAGCAGCGCCCAAGGTCCCGGTGGTGGACATTGCCGGCGACGGCTCGTTCAACATGACTGAAAACTCGCTTGCAGTGTCGGTGCTTGAAAAACTGCCGGTCATAGTATTCCTCATGAACAACTACATGCTTGGTATGGTGGCACAGTGGCAGCGCACGTTCTACAATAGGCGCTACAGTGGCGTGCACCAGCACAACTGCCCGGATTATGTCAAGATAGCAGAGGCGTATGGCGCTCAGGGCATAAGGGTGGGATCGATGCAGGAGCTTGACAAGGCGATTAAGGCTGCGATAAAGTCAGACGTTGCTACTGTGATAGACATCCCGATAGACCCAGACGAGGACGTGTACCCGTTCGTGGCACCGGGCACCGGCCTCAAGGACATGATAACAGGAGCATAAGTGGGGAAAAATGGCTTCTTCAACAACTACTACTGCTACTACTCAAGGCGGATCGTGGTACATCGTGAGCGCGCTTGTGGAGAACAAGCCCGGTGTCCTTTTCAGGGTGACCAACCTCTTCCGCGCCCGCAATTTCAACATTGAAAGCATCACCGTGGGCTCGACAGAGCAGAAGGACTTGTCAAGGATGACGATTACCACCAACAGCGACGAGCGGACGCTCGACCAGCTGGTAAAGCAGTTACGGAAATTGATAGACGTTGTCGAAGTCAAGGTGCTCGATACTGAAAAAACAGTATACCGCGAGCTTGCTCTGATAAAGATGAAGGCCGTCGACCCGACGACAAGGAGTGAGATAATCAACTATGCTACGATATTTCGCGGCAACATCCTCGACATCGGCAAGGAAACAATAACAGTCGAGATAACGGGCACGCCGGACAAGATAGATGCGTTCAAGAATTTGGTAGAGCACTACGGGATCGCCCAGATTTCAAGGACAGGGGTCTCGGCGCTTCCAAGAGGGGTTGAACTTTGAGCAAGGCCAACAGCAATAACAACAACGACAATAATAAAGTAAGGATCTTTGATACTACCCTCAGGGACGGCGAGCAGACGCCCGGCGTCACCGTCACGCCAGATCAAAAAGTCCAGATAGCCATCAAGCTCGACGAGCTTGGGGTCGACGCCATAGAGGCAGGCTTTCCGATAGTCTCGCAGGGCGAAATGCAGGCGGTAAAGACAATAGCAAACCAGGGGTTGAAGGCAGAGATATGCGGCCTTGCGCGTGCAACCGAAGCCGATATCAACGCGGCGATAAAGTGTGACTTGAAGTACGTCCACACCTTCATTGCCACTTCTGACATCCACATGCAGTACAAACTGAAAATGACGCCCGAACAGGTGATGGACAAGGCTGTCAAGGCGGTAGAATATGCGAAAAAGCACGGTATGCAGGTCGAGTTCTCGGCAGAGGATGCGACGAGGTCTGATAGGCAGTTCCTGCTCAAGGTGTTCAAGGCGGTGACTGATGCCGGCGCAGACAGGATCGACATACCGGACACCGTGGGCTACAGGACGCCGGACTATATCGCCGAGATCGTCAGGGATGTCAAGAGCGTCACTGCCCTCCCGATAAGCGTCCACTGCCACAATGACTTTGGGCTTGCTGTGGCAAACGCTATTGCAGGCGTCAACGCAGGCGCCGCATGCGCACACGTCACGATAAACGGGCTTGGAGAGCGGGCGGGCAACGCCTCACTTGAAGAGTTTGTAATGGCACTTGAGATCCTCTACAACAAAAAGCACAACATCAACACAAAGCTGATCTATGAAACGTCCAAGTTCGTATCAAACGCGATGGGCATAATCGTCCAGCCTAACAAGGCGATAATAGGCGAAAATGCGTTCGGCCACGAGTCGGGCATCCACACCCACGGCATCATCAACAACCCGCTCACCTACGAACCCATAGCTCCCGAGCTTGTGGGCAGGAAGAGGTGGCTCCAGGCGGGCAAGCACGCCGGCGCGCACGGCATCAGGGCGATGCTTGAAGATTTCGGGATCAAGCCGACAGACGAGCAGCTCAAGCAGATAGTGGAGAAGCAAAAGAATATTGCTGACAAGGGCAAGTCCATAACGACATCAGAGCTGTTGGCTATAGCGGGCGAGATAATGGGCAGCACCGAGTTTGAAGAAAAGTTCAAGCTATACGACTTCCACATTGTGACAGGAATGAACATCATACCCACGGCTGTCGTAAGGCTGAATGCCGACGGCAAGGACCTCATTGCGTCTAACACGGGCGTAGGGCCTGTGGACGCGGCCCTCAAGGCTATACAAAAGATAGCCGGCGAAGTTGCCAACGTCAAGATAAGGGACTTTATGCTCGACTCTATCACAGGCGGCTCTGACGCGCTGGCAGTGGTCACTGTCAAGGTAGAGGACAAGGACGGCAACATCGTGTCAGCCAAAAAGGCGGGCGAGGACATTGTCGTCGCATCGGTACAGGCGATGATGGACGCCATCAACAAAGTGCTGCTAAGAAAGGTGCTCTATTCTAAAAGCTAGACTGTTGTTGATGTGATTGACAAGATACAACATTTCCCTCATCAGGGGCGATGGCATTGGCCCGGAGCAGGCGGAGGCGGCGAAGAAAATCTTGGAGACGATAAGCGACAAGTCTTCTTCGACTAAATTCACGATAAGCGAAGTTGACGCCGGCGACAGCGCGCTCGCTAAGCAAGGCAAGGCGCTGCCCGAGTCGTCGGTGGACACGATCAAAAAGTCGCAGGCGTGCCTGAAGGGCCCGGTGGGCGAGAGCGCAGCCGACGTGATAATAGTTCTGAGGCGCATGTTCGACCTCTATGCAAACGTGAGGCCGGCCAAGTCATACCCGAACATACCAAGCCTCTCAGATAAGGTCGACCTCGTCACCGTGAGGGAAAACACAGAGGACGTCTACCTTGGCTGGGAGTTCAACGCCGACGAGAACACGGTCGTGGCCCTCAGGGTGACTTCAGAGCGCGCCAGCAGAAGGATAGCAGAATACGCGTTCAAGACGGCGACCTTGCGAAACAGCAAGCGCAGGGTGGTCGCGGTACACAAGGCAAACGTGCTGCGCAAGGGCGATGGGCTCTTTGCAGCCACCTGCAGAGAGGTTGCAAAAAAGTACCCCAAGATACAGTACAGCGAGCTATATGTTGACGCGTGCTCTATGAACCTTATTCGCAATCCGGAAGAGTTTGATGTCATTGTCACCACCAACCTCTTTGGCGATATCCTGTCCGACGAAGCGGCGCAGGTGGTCGGCGGGCTTGGCATGGGGCCAGCGGCCAACATCGGCGACTCGTTTGCTCTTTTCGAGCCGGTGCACGGCGCCGCTTTTGACATCGCTGGCAAGAACGCTGCAAACCCGTCGTCAATACTGCTGTCGGCAAAGATGATGCTTGAATGGCTCGGCGATAGGCACGGCGACAAGGACGTAATCATGGAAGGCAAGCGCATAGAGGACTCCATAGTCGGCGCGCTAAAGAAGGGGAGCAAGACAAAGGACATCGGCGGTAGGCTCTCGACAACCGAGTTTACCGAGCTTGTCGCAAAATCGATGTACTAGTTTTCACTGTCGGTCATCTCGCTGCTGTTAGACAGCAACGACAGCACCTTTATCCCGTCGTGTGTTATCGCATAATATCTCGCAGTGCCGACCACCGTCCTTTCTTCAACGAGTCTGCTATGCAAGAGCATTTCGATGTGGTTGTCTATTGTCTTCCAATCAACGTCAAGCTCTTTTGCCAGCTGGAGCTTGTTCTTTGGGCTGCTGTTAATAGCATTGAGCAGCCTAATGCGCATTGGGCTCCCGCGCATCCTTGTGAGGAGCTTGAACGTGTCGTAGTCGTAGCCCTGCTTGCTCCAAGTCGACCGGACCTTTCCCCTCCATATCAGTGTGCCGGCCACTGTGCCCCAAGTTATAGGCAGGATGATTGGTGATGACCCGTAGATGCTTGCCGCTATCTGGTCTGTGGGGCTTGCAGTGGCAGTCTGCGCATCGGTTATCGACAGCTCAAAGCTTTGATCTTGCTTGGGTTGGGCGTCAAGGTGGGGCAAGGTGGGGCGCACTTTTGTGTCGCCTGATTCTTCAAGGTTGTTGTCGTTGTTGTTGGTTTGCGCCTGCTGCGCAGAATTGGTGTAGATAGAAAACTTGTCGGTCATGGCCTTTGCCACTACGATGGCCGTGATCAAGATGGCGACCACCACTAGCCCTATGAAAATAATGTCGATTGCAAGCTTGGCAGAAAGCAATAAGCGTACTTTCCAGCTTGGCAGTATTCTAATAAAGTTTTACCCAAACGTGAATGCAACGTATGGGAAAAGATGGAGGAGAGGCCCGGAAGGGCTCAGTCCTCGCTCGTTTCTTCTCCTATCTCAAACTCTACCATGACAGAAACAGAGATGTCCCCATTTATGCTCTGGTAGTAGTACGGCTGGAGTATCTTGACTCCCCTGTAGAATACGTCGCCTCCGTACGGGTTCTGACCTTGGCTTCCAACAGCTTCTATAGATTTGATGCCCTTTACTTCTAGCCCAAGCGGCTCTACCATTTCAGAAGCCCTTTGCTGCGCGTTGGCTATTGCCTGTTGGGTCAGGTCTTGCCTTGCGTTGTCGATCGCTTCGTCAGATACCGATATGATGACATTCTCCACAAAGACGCCATCGACCTGCCTTATTGCGCTGCTTACCGTCTGGATGTTGTCCACGCCGGTCTTGACAATTATCTGTGTGTTTGCCTGGTACGTTGCAGTCTGGCTGGATCCATAGTACTGTGGATAGATGTTAAAGTTGTTCTGCTTGATCTGATCTTCCGAGATATCCTGCTCTTCTAGTATCGACAGCAAGGTCCTGTACTTTGCTTCATACTCGGCTATTGCGCTTGTCAGGACGTCAGGCTTTGTGTTAAGCGACACGCCTATCGTTATCGGGTTCTTTACGCCGTCAGTTACATTTTCGCCAGATTCCACCGACCCTTTGGCGTCAGTGCTTGCCGCCACCTGCGCAAGCCGGCTGTAGTATACAGGATCGATATATACGCTTTCAAACCCAAAGCCGGCTTGTGCCAGCGCACTGACAAGATCCGAGAGGTGGTCGATGTCGGTCTGGATCGCGACTGACGCGTACACGTTAAAGGTCACATCGTTTGAGGCCGGGACTCCGCCGCCAGAGTAGTATGGGGAGAGGTTCCGATGGCCCACCGTGACCTTGGCGCTGTCGTCGGCTGCCATCACTGCCTGCTTGATTTCCTCTATCTTGTCCGCATGCTCGTTTAGAACCATTGAGAGGTCGTCAGGCTGCGACTGGACATTTATGACAAGGGTCGCCCGGTCCGGCATCAGACTGGTCATCGCGTCGCCCGTGACTCGGATGGTCGGGTTGGATGATGATGCCAGCGATGCAGACGACGACGTCTGGCTGTACGCCTTTGGAATTGGGCTGCCCAAGGCAAAAAACGCGCCTGTGCCTACCGAAATGACGATGGCCGAAATAATGGCTATCGCCTGAAGCTTGTTTGTAGAAAAGTAATTCATAGTAAGAATAGCAATGGCTGCCTGTTTATTTAACGAATTATCCAAACGGCCTCCCACACTATGAGAAGCCTCTGGGTGCCTTCCTCTGCCATGCAAGGAACAGGAAGACAAAGGGTATGGTCATGGCGCCGGTGGCAATGAGGACAGGCTGGAAGGCGCTTGGGTCCACTTCGATGCCTGCAAGGTGTAGGAACGGGATTGGAAAGACAGTGAACAGCCAAAAGGCCACAATTATGGCGAAGAGGTAATAGTTCCTCTTTAGCATCTGAACGAGGCTGAGCCTGTTAACTTTGTTCCTGTCGCACGTCAGGCATTTTGTAGTCGAGCCAGACACTTCTACCGGAACCATGCACGAAGTGCATATCCTGCTTTCACAGTAGTAGCACTTTTTCTCTGCAAAGCGCGATCCGCAGATGGTGCATCGATCTTGTTTCTGCAATGACGACTTTGGGTCACCCAAGGATATTACTGTTGTTGCACAAAGCAAAATTTAAATTTGCTTACTTTTACAGTTGGTGAGGGTTCAAAAAATTCCTACACTGCAACAGACCTACACGGGCTATGCGGCCAAGCTGATTTTAGAAGACGACAGTGTTTTTGACGGCATCGGCTTTGGTTACCCATCAGAGGTTGCCGGCGAAGTTGTGTTCAACACCGGCATGGTCGGCTATACCGAGACGCTGACAGACCCGTCGTACAGGGGCCAGATATTGTGCATGACCTATCCGCTTGTCGGCAACTATGGCGTCCCAAGCTTTAACATCAAGGACGAGTACGGGTTGCCGAAATTCTTCGAATCGGACAAGATACAGGTCAAGGCGCTGCTCATTCACGATTTATCAGATATCGCAAGCCACTGGAGCTGCACAAGGACGCTGGACCAGTGGCTGTATGAAGAGAAAATTCCTGGCATATATGGCATAGACACACGCGCGCTGACCAAAAAGCTACGGGTGCATGGGGTGATGATGGGCGCAGTCGTCGTGTCTGAAAACGCCATAGATGAGGCGCGGCTGAAAAGGGCACTTTCCAGCGCGAAATACGAAGGGTTGAACTTTATGCCCGAAGTGTCCACGAGCGAACCAAAAGAGTACGGCGACAAGAGCAAGGACTGCATAGTCGTGCTTGACACTGGAGTAAAGTACAGCATTATACGCAACATCATTCGCACAGGCTATAGAGTGGTCAGGCTGCCATGGGATGCGACGTACGAGCAGGTGATGTCGTATAACCCAAAGGGTGTGGTGATAAGCAATGGGCCGGGCGACCCCAAGGTCTGCACGGACACGATCAAGACCGCTTCCAAATTGATAAAAGAGTCTACGCCGACTCTTGGGATCTGCCTTGGGAACCAGATACTTGCCCTTGCAGGCGGCGCCAACACTTACAAGTTAAAGTTCGGCCACAGGGGGCAGAACAAGCCATGCGTTGACAGGCGCAACAACCAGGTCTATGTCACGAGCCAGAACCACGGCTACGGCATCGATCCAAAGACTCTTGGAAAAACGGGCTTTAAGGTGTGGTTTGAAAACGCGGACGACGACACGGTGGAGGGCATCGAGCATAAGAGCAAGCCCATAATCGCGGTGCAGTTCCACCCCGAGGCGTCGCCGGGGCCGTACGACTGCATGTACGTCTTTGACCGCTTCAAGGAAATTATCGGTAATGGAGTCAAGCCAGAGCCAGCGGTAGCTGCTGCGGCGACAACCAAGGCTGCAAAAGCGCGGCCTAAAAAGAAGACAACAAAAATAGCGGCGAAAAAGAAGAAAAAGAAAGAGGTGAGAAGAGGCGCCAAGAGATGAGTCGATAAAGAAAGTCCTTGTGCTGGGCAGCGGGGCAATAAAAATCGGAGAAGCGGGCGAAAGCCAGTAAACTGGCCGCAAATTCGACTACTCCGGTTCTCAATGCCTCAAGGCGCTGGCCGAGGAAGGGGTCAAGAGCGTACTCATAAACCCTAACATCGCCACGATCCAGACAGACACACGCTTTGCAGACAAGGTGTATCCTGTGCCTATCAACGTTGCCACTGTCGAGAAGGTGATCCAGATGGAAAAGCCGGACTCGATCATGCTTGGGTTTGGCGGCCAGACAGCGCTCAACTGCGGAGTCGCGCTGCACGAGCAGGGCATCTTGGAAAAGTACGGCATGCGCGTGCTTGGCACCCAGATCCATGGGATCGAGATCACTGAGGACAGACAAAAGTTCAAGGACGCGATGATAAAGAGCGACGTGCCGGTGCTGCAGAGTTATGCAGTCAACTCGCTGCAAGAAGCATTCAAGGCGGCCAAAGAGATCGGCTACCCAGTCATAATCAGGGTCGCGTACACACTCGGTGGCAGGGGAGGCGGAGTCGCGTACAATGAATATGAATTACAAGAGATCGCGCAGCGCGGCCTCAACCTCAGTATGGTACACCAGATACTGATAGAGCGATACGTCGGGCACTGGAAGCAGATCGAATATGAAGTGATGCGCGACTACAAGGGCAACAGCGTCATCGTGTGCAACATGGAAAACGTGTTGTCGATGCGTGTGCACACCGGCGACAACATCGTAATCGCGCCGTCGCAGACGCTCAACAATTATGAGTACCACATGCTCAGGTCTGCGGCGATCAGGGCGACCAGCTACTGCGGCATTGTCGGGGAATGCAACATCCAGTTTGGCCTTGACCCGCAGTCGGAGGAGTATACCGCTATCGAGATAAACGCAAGGTTGTCAAGGTCGTCAGCCCTTGCGAGCAAGGCTACCGGATATCCGCTGGCATACATGGCCGCCAAGATTGGATTAGGATACACGCTGCCCGAGCTGATAAACAGGATAACCAAAGCTACAACAGCATGCTTTGAGCCGTCGCTTGATTATGTCGTATTAAAGATGCCGCGGTGGGATTTTTCCAAGTTCGAGCTGGTCAAACGCAAGCTCGGAAGCGCCATGAAGTCGGTAGGCGAAGTGATGGCTATCGGCAGGACGTTTGAAGAAGTGGTGCAAAAGGCGATCAGGATGTGCGACATGGGAAAGGATGGTCTTGTGGCAAACGCCAACTCGCCGCCACCACCCGCTCCAGAGGACATTGAGCGGATAGAGCAGGCACTCATACATCCAAACGACGAGATAATTTTCCACGTGGTCCAGGCCATGAAGGCCGGCCTGTCCATCGAGCGGATCTACCAGCTGTCGTTCATAGACCCGTGGTTCTTGGTAAAGATAAAGAACATCGTCGACATGGAGGCGCAGTTGCGCAAGACCACCTTTGACGAGAACCTTGTCAGGAAGGCGAAAAAGTTAGGATTTTCAGACAGGCAGATTGCACGCTGCCAGAACCTTGACGAGATGCAGGTGCGGGCGTTCCGCGAGAAGTTCGGGATCAAGCCCGTTGTAAAACAGATCGACACCCTGGCTGCAGAGTGGCCCGCGAAAACAAACTACCTCTACCTGACGTACGGCGGAAGCGAAGATGACGTCAAGGTCGAAAGCAACAACGGCAAGAGCAGCAGGATGATAGTGCTTGGTGCCGGCCCCTACAGGATTGGAAGTAGCGTCGAGTTTGACTGGGGTACTGTCAACATGGTATGGGGCTTGAAGGAAAACGGCGTCAAAGAGATTTCAGTCATTAATTGCAACCCTGAAACGGTGTCGACCGACTATGACATCTGCGACAGGCTTTACTTTGAAGAGCTGACGCTAGAGCGAGTGCTCGACATCTGCGGCAAGGAGAACCCGACTGGCGTAGTGACGTGCGTGGGCGGCCAGACAGCGAACAACCTGACTCCGAAATTGGCAAAGAATGGCATCAAGATAATTGGCACAAGCGCTGAGGATGTTGATAGGGCAGAGGACAGGTCCAAGTTCGGGCAACTGCTTGACACATTAGGGATAAAGCAGCCGGCTTGGAGAAAGTTCACATCACTGACAGAAGCCAAAGAGTTTGCAGACACTGTAGGCTTTCCCGTATTGGTCAGGCCGTCGTACGTGCTATCTGGCGCGGCAATGAAAGTGGTATGGGGCGAGCAACAATTAGAGCAATTCTTGACCGACGCGACAAACGTAAGCCCTGATCATCCAGTCGTCATCAGCAAGTTCCTGCAGGACGCCGCGGAAGTCGAAGTGGACGCGGTATCTGACGGCAATGACGTCATTATCGGCTCTGTCATTGAGCACATCGACAACGCTGGCGTGCACTCGGGCGACGCAATGATGAGCATACCGCCTTGGCGGTTAGAGAGGGAGACCATAGACACCATAGTCGACAACTCGGTCAAGATAGGCAAGGCGCTCAACGTCAAAGGGCCGTTCAACATCCAGTACCTGGTCAAGAACGGCGAGGTGTCGGTGATAGAGGCAAACGTGAGGGCTTCCCGGTCAATGCCCTTTGTGAGCAAGTTCGTTGGCTTTAATTTGATCAACTTGGCTGCTAAAGCGATGACCGGCAGGAAACTGCCGCCTGCTGCCAAGGACTTGTGGCTCAAGACGACAGGGTTTGGGATCAAGGTGCCACAGTTTTCGTTTATGCAGCTGGAAGGCGCGGACGTCGTGCTTGGCGTAGAGATGCAGTCTACCGGCGAAGTTGCGTGCTTTGGCAACACTTTCTACGACGCGCTGTCAAAGGCGTATATGGCGGCAGGGTATTCGCTGCCGCTGTCTGGGTCTGCGCTTGTGACTGTCGGAGGGCCGAAGAACAAGGAGATGCTGCTTCCGATAGTGTCGCTCATTTCGTCGATGGGCTACAAGATAATGGCGACAGAGCACACAGCAGAGTTTATGGAGAACAACAACTTCAAGGATGTGCAGCTGGTCTACAAGATAAGCGAGCCGGACAGAAAGCCCAACATCGCCGACCTGCTGTACGAGCGCAAGATCGACTTTATCATCAATATACCGGCTACATCGACGATAGAGAAGTACGTAGGCATGCTGTATGACGAATATCAGATACGAAGGAAGGCGGTGGAGATGGGAATTCCGGTGCTGACTACTATTGAAGCGGCGAGCTCATTTACAAAAACATTGCAATGGTTGAGCAGCAATACGCCGACGCTTGCGCCGCTCCGAAATTATGTAAAACTAGAATAAAATCAACTGATTCAGGGTTCGAGTCCCACTGGCCACCTGCACTTGGTACGCGGAAACCCTTTCCGTTTGGAAAATTCTCAGAGTATGTTAATCCTCAAAAGCAAACGGCGGATTTGGAAAATAACTTCCAAGCGTGACGAAGTTGGACGGATTTGGCACAGCTCGCCTGATAAAGAGCGATGCCTCGCCTAGAGTCAAGTCAACGCATAATTTGCTGCCCCTCGCCCGGCATAACATGTTGTGGCGTACATAATATCGAACGACATTTGTATGGCCCCGTTTGATTACAATATGGTCCTTGTTGATCGCTTCAATTTTCCCCAATCTTGTGCCATCAGACATCAGAAAGACGGGTGACCCCAGCAGCGTGAGATATCGAATTGGTGGCAGTTTCGCCTGGATTCTACCTTCGCTCCCATACCAAAAACGCTCCTTTTCTTCCATTCGGCGGATCCTTAATCTAGTCCAGTATTCCCTAGCAGAATGCAACCATTTGCTAATGACTGAATAGTCGCGGTTCAGAGACTTGCCAACTCCCTATCCTAATGGTGGGGTTCACGTCTTGTATAGTCATAGTACTGCTCTCCTATGCCAAAGGGATCTTCCATGTTGGCTGGCTTCCCATAACCTGAATTCCGGATAAAATTGGCAACCATTATCGCATAGCCAATTCCAGCGACCCATGCTCCTGCACTGGCAATCTGGTTCATGATTATGTATTCCGGTAAAGGCAAATAGTCGAGAACTCTTCTGGGCATTCCGTATAATCCGAGTACGTGCTGGGTAAGGAATACTATTGCGATCCCTGCAAATGCCATGATGAAGTGAACTTGAGCCAGCCTTTCACTGTACATTCTCCCTGTTATCAGAGGGAATAGATAGTACAGGAAAGCAGTAAATGCCATTGACACTGTTCCCATCAGCATCAGGTGGAAGTGCCCAACCACCCAGTAGCTGTCGTGGCCTACGAAATCGAGGGGCATTGAAGCATTGACCACTCCTCCTGCACCTGAAGCAAAGAACAGCATTATGGCTCCGACTGCAAAAAGCATTGGTGCCCTGAACCTGATTCTTCCTCCCCACATTGTCGCAACCCAGTTAAAGACATGAAGAGCCGAACCAGGGACGGCTGCCAATGTTCCTATCATGAATACCGTCTTTTCTGTAAAGCTCATGCCTGTGGCGTACATGTGATGGGCCCATGATGAAAATGCAACAATGGACAAAATTGTAAAGGCTGCAACGCCAGACTGGTAGCTGAAGATGGGCTTTCTAGAGAACTTCGGTATCAGTTCATATAGCATCCCAACCGCAGGTATCAGGAAGATGTAAACTTCTGGGTGGAACGTGAACCAGAACAGGTGCTGGTACGCTATAGGATCTCCTCCCATTGCAGGATTGAAGAAGCCAGTCACTCCGAGCCTATCTGTATAAAGCATCAATAGGGCTGCTGCAAAGGTAGGTATCGCTACGAGCGTCATGATGGAGGATGTCAATATTGCCCAAGAAAGGAGAGGCATTTTCATGATCGACAGGTCGGGGTGCTTCATCTTAAGAATTGTAACTATGAAATTGATAGAGCCGAAGATTGAGCCTAGTCCTAATATCTTGACTCCAAATATCCACATTTCAGCCGCTGGACCTGGTGCTCTAATGATCGAGTATGGCGGATAGGCATTCCAAGTCGTATCTGAAAAACCGAGTAGAATTAAAGCTGCGCCAACGGGAACCATCCAGAAAGCAACTGCGTTCAGCTTTGGCCATGCCATGTCCTTGTATCTGACCATAATTGGGATCAGGTAGTTACCAACACCCGACGCAAACGGTAGGAGCCAAAGGAAGAGCATTGTGGTTCCGTGCACAGTAAATATCCTATGAAAGGTGTTAGAGTCTAGGATTATTTGCTGGTCAGGCAGAAAAAGCTCGGTGCGGATGGCCAAGGCAAGAGCCCCGCCGATCATAAGAGCAGTAATTGAAAATATGATGTATAGCAGGCCGACATCGGTGTGATGAGTTGAAAACAGGATCTCCCACATTGGACGAGGCTTTTTTGTTTCAAGAACCATGTTATTTTCCTCCGACCCTCCGGAATCTCCTGATCGTAGAATCTCGAGATATTACGGAACAATGCATCATCTATGAAAAAACGCCAATCACTGCAATATTTTAGCAGCATGTGTACATAGCAGGATGTTGCAGGAATTTTTTGTGCAAAACAGGTGTATAGATATGGCGCTACCACGTGAACGAAGGAAAAACCATTTTCGATCATTGCAGATAAGCAAAATAGAAGTTTAAGATGGGCTTGCCCTGTCTAGGGATGGCCACATATGCCGCCGGACGGGGCACAGCCCATGTCTTGGGTTATGGAGATTGCAAAGAGCTGTGTTGATAAGTACTGTGTCTACGTTGCAATCGCTTATCATGCGAAACTGAACCGTCGCTAGTGGACTAAGTAATTTTACAAATATTGTCGAAGTAGCCACAACCAACCTTCAGCTCGATGATGTTGTATGGCTGCGCGCATGCAATGCTCTGCCACGCGGTGCATATACGTCCTCTTGATATATATTACCGATTAGAAAAAATAAGTTCCTCCGCATTGGCAAGAACCATTGAATCTGTAGATAATGGGAATTCCGTTGCGCCCAAGGGCAAGACGCGCAGTGTTACGTTCAGACTGGATGCAAATGTCATAGATGAGCTCCAGAACGAAGCAGATGCAAAAGACATGTCACTCAATGTTCTAGTGAACCAGATTCTAAGACGCTACGTAAATTGGGACAGGTATGAGGTAAACATTGGCATGATGCCAGTACCAAAATTGATGCTTTCCGCACTAATAGACGAGTCTGTTGCGATAGCCATAAAGAGCGGTATGAATCAGATGGACATTGAAAGATACAGAGACCAGATCATACAAGATGCCGCTCAGATTGCTTTCTCGATAGTGAAAGAATCTGTTCTCTACATGAAGAAACAATACAACCTGTGGGCAGTACTTTCGGTTCTTCAGGAATACATGAAAGTATCAGGGATTAAATCGGATCATAACATAGAAGGGAGAAAGCACATTTTTCTGGTACAGCATGAGCTGGGAGAGAGCTGGTCGCTGTTTACAAAAGAGCTTCTTCGTTTGATTTTCAACGAGCTGGCACAAGCTAGGGCTGAAATTAGGGTTACCCGGAATACAACTATAGCAGAGGTAAACCTTAGCCTCCCATACTGAAAGCATCGCATCCTGCCGGAAGTCCAGAAAATATACAACCCAATTTATCGGAGCAAGATCGTTGTTCTTAGCGGAGAATCGCTTGAACTCACATTGCGTGCTCACAATGACACCTTGGTCTACCCCCGTTTCATAGCCCAAGTATGAAAGGGGGCAGACCAAGAATATGAACAGCCAATTATGGCTTTTTTGGATACCGAGCTGGCAATATAACAGCATGACGTATGCATTGCAATATGTTGAACTTATGACACTTGTTCAAAGATGCTCTGCAACAGCAAGGGTGCATCCCTAACATTTACTTGCGCGCGATATCGCTTCAAGGTATTGCAATGCATTCCTACTGGTTAAATACAAATTTAGGATGGTGCATATCATGACTAGGCCAATCATTGTAGCTGTAGGTGCATTGGCAGTAATCATTGGTTCTATTGCTGCAACACCCAGTAATTTTGTGGCATATGCGCAATACGGCGGAGATTCGGGCGGGGGCGCTGCAACTGAAGATGATCTAGCACAGTGTGCTGAGCTCGGCATTCCCGCTCAGCAATGTAACGAAGTCAACATTTTGGCAAAACAGAGGCTGACCACTGCACAAAAGACTACATATGGAAACGACCCGATGGGTTCCGGCACGTCAATGATCGCCCAAGAGAGCACTAGCTTCTTTACCTTTGTCGGCATTCTTGGGGCAATCTTTGGTGGAGTTGCTGCAGCGTTCTTCATCAGAGGCAGAGGTTCAAAACAGATAACTCCATAAACCCCACCATCTTTTGATTCCTTTTTCTCTCCTCAGCAAGTCTCATAAGTAGCAATGATCAACAACTATTGCGAACAGATGTCAGAGCGACAACCAGGTAGTCGCAGTATTTCTTTCAGAATAGATCCGTTCTTGCTGAAGGACTTGGAACATGAAGCATTTCGAAAAGATGTATCTCTAAACTTCTTGGTCAATCAAATAGTTAGGAACCATCTTGAGTGGAACAGGTTTGAGGACAGCGCAGGGATGATGCCATTCCCCAAGGGAATGTTTCTACACATGATTGAAATGGTAACCAGGCTCCAAAGTGATGAGGAAAATGCGCGGCATCCGGACATAGACAGAATTGCGTACAAGGCCGCTGGAATGGTTTCAGAGACATTAAGGAAATTTGTAGTTCTCATGGGGAAGGAATACAATTTTCACACTGCCTTATCTTCCCTCCGGGAATATATGAAAGCATGTGGCATAGATACGCAACACAGGATAAATGGTACTACCCATGTCGTCATTGTATACCACAACCTCGGAAAAAGCTGGTCGCTATTTGCCAAAGAGCTGTTAAAACTGATTTTGGAGGACGCGGCAAAGGCTAGAGTTGAAACACATGCTACTTCAGATGTAGCCGTAGCTGAAGTCAGGTTGTAACTTTGCCAGCCTTTTGTATGACACTGAATTATTAGCAAATGAAGGGTATGGGAAACAAAGAAACCCCACACTCTTTAGAGGTGGGATGAATTTGTTGTTTCTCATCATGAAAATTTTATATGCGTAAAAAAATGTACTTATGTTGATTCGGCATACTGCTGAAAGAAAGCATAGCGAGGAACTAAAAGGTACACATGGCAACAACAACAACGACAACAAGAAAAAGAACATACAAGTTTCGTCTTTATCCGACAAAGCAGCAAGAGATGCTGCTTGATAACACAATCGAAACATGCAGACGCCTGTACAACGATTCACTTGGCGAAAGAAGTACAGATTGGGATGTCGGATTCTATGAACAGAAGCAATTGCTAATGCTGAGAAAGCAGGACAGCAAATATCTAAAACAGGTGCACAGCTAGGTGCTGCAGGATGTATTGCTGAGACTCGACAAGGCATATCAGGCATTCTTCAAGAAACTTGCTAAATATCCCAAATTCAAGAGGAAAGGCAAGTACAATTCGTTCACGTATCCTCAATACAACAATGGCTGGAAGATAGGAGACAACAACAAGCTTGTGCTATCATGCATATGTTCAATCAAAATCAAGATGCACAGGACACCTAGTGGTACATTGAAAACATGTACCATCATTTGTGATGTTGATCAGTGGTATGCTTGTATAACTGCGGATGACGGTACAACTACTACTATCAGCACTTCCAAATGTGACACCACCACAACAACAACAAAACCTGTAGGAATAGATGTTGGTCTGCTTAACTGGCTCACACTGAGCGACGGCAAAGTGATACCAAATCCACTAAATTTTGATAAACAGGCAAAGAAGATAAGACAGCTGCAGAGGAACCTTGCAAGAAAGCAGAAAGGCTCAAAGAATAGAGAGGAGAAGGCAAGGGTTGCTCTGGCCA
>FWPU01006558.1_pt1 | contig 23042 bp, 22 predicted proteins | sample 2228361 | NCBI WGS metagenome assembly FWPU01 (sample SAMEA103939777, study PRJEB20133) | metagenome
TCCCGGAGGACCCGGTTGTGAGGCCTCAGAGTGTCAAGGGATTTTCCCCGCGCCGTCGCCAATGGGGCCGCCAGATGTACACATTGCAATTTCGGAGGGTACCGCACGGCGACGGGGGGCACGGGGGACGTGTTCTTCGAGGATACGATCGGCAAACCGATCCACGTGATGGCGCCGCAGAAGGCGTGGGGCCGGCAGGTGAACTGCGAGTTCGGGGACAAGCCGCTCATCGTGAACCAGTGGGGTGCGCTGTGGGTTCCCCGTCGCCGGGATTTCTCGAAATCATGGATCGCGAGGGTGTATAAATCCACTGCATGATTCGGGTGCCGTCGCTTCCCGTGGCAATGGTCCGCGGCGGCGTGATGCTAGCTCTCTTGACCGCTACCTTCAGTGGTTCCGGCGGTCGGGCGATCGCGCAGGGAAGGAACACCTTCAGGCATCCGGGGCTGCTCCATGACAAGGATGATCTGGCGCGGATTCGCGAACGGGTGTCGAAGGGTGACGAACCGTGGAAGCGGGGATTTGAAGCGCTGCGCGACCACCCGCAGTCGCGGAAGGACTGGAGGCGGCGTGGACCGTTTGAAACCGTCGTCCGCGGCCCCCGCGAGAACATGCGCATCGCCGAGCTGGAGCAGGACAGCAACGCCGCCTATCAAAACGCCCTGATGTGGTGCATTACCGGTGACGAGGCGCATGCGAAGAAGACGGCGGAAATACTGGACGCGTGGTCTTCCACGCTCCGCGAGATAGCCGGTCACGACAAGCATCTGGCGGCGTCGCTGTGCGGGTTCAAGCTCGTAAACGCCGCCGAGCTGGTCCGCCGCACGTGGCGGGGTTGGGATCCGGCGGCGGCGTTGCGGTTTGAGCGCACCGCCAGGGAGGTCATCTACCCGCTGATCCGGGACTTCGCGACGTTCGCCAACGGCAACTGGGATACCGCATGCATCAAGGCCATTGCGGCCATCGGCGTCTTCTGCGACGACAGGGAGATCTTCGATCGCGCCGTGGCATACTACCGGTCCGGCAAGGGTAATGGACGGCTGACTCACTACATCGTCAACAAGGCGGGCCAGTGCCAGGAGAGCGGCCGGGACCAGCAGCACGCGCAGCTGGGGCTCTCGCACCTTGCGGAGGCCTGCGAGATCGCCTGGAAGCAGGGCCTTGATCTGTACGGAGAGTCCGACAACCGGTTGCTGCGGGGGTTCGAGTACACGGCCAAATACAACCTGGGTCACGACGTCCCTTTCGAGCCCTTCACGGACACCACCGGCAAGTACCGGGCCTCGGCCATTTCGGCGGAGGGACGGGGCCGTCTGAGGCCCATTTACGAGATGGTGTGGAACCACTACGAGCGGCGAAAGGGCTTGCAGGCGCCTTGGGTTCGCCAGGCCGCCGAGAAGATCCGTCCGGAGGGTGCGGCCTTCGGCGCCGACCATCCGGGTTTCGGGACGCTTCTGTGGTATCTGCCGCCCGATCCCGACGGCGGTCGGCGCCTGCGGTGATCTAATCCCGTCGGCGCTGGGCCGGCCTGCCGGATCGTCTCGATTTCGCGCCCGGGGTTCAATTACGCCGAGAAGGTCAGGGGGTACCTGGAACGTATGAAGTGACCGTCCAGGATGAGTCGGTTGCACGAACAGTTCGCGCGCGCAGAAATCGTGCTTTCATCCAATCCTTCCGATCCCGACGCCTGTCTTACCTGCGGTCGTTACCTCTGACTGGTCCGCGGCGACTGGGATAGGGGGCTGCCCCCTCTTGGCGAAGGGATCGAATCCGCTCCTCGTGGCGGTGGCCACGAAGGATCTATCCGGTCCGGAGGACGGTCAGGCGCAAGCGGTACGAGCGGGCGGTGCCGAAGCGGGCGGCCGCGAACGCCAAGGGCCCTCTCATGGTCTGGATCGAGAAGAGGCTGGCTCACCTACCGTACGCCCAGCCGCTTGAATACGATCTCACGATCGTGGCGGAGAAGAATGGCATCGCCCTTTTCCATATAGGCTTGGTCGCCGCAGGGACGCCATTCTCGGTGCTCCTCGACCGTCAGGGGAACATTGCCAGCTGCATAGGTCTCTTCGGCACGGGGGTGGCCGAGGAGCCCTCCACCTTCTTCAGAGGTCGTCGGTCAGAAGCATCTCCGGGTGGTGTGCGGCGGCGGCGGCGGATGGACGAGGCCCTCCGGACGCGTTGGAACGCCGATGCTTGGCGCGTGACGCTGGACCGCGCCGTGGGGCTTCCGAGGGGATCGTTGATCGCCTCGCTGCGGCGTATGGGCAACGGCTTCCTGGTTCAGGGGTGCGATTTCGGGTACAACCGCTCGCGCGGCATCTTGATCAAGGCAAGCGACGGGAAGGTGACCGGGAACAAGCTGAGGGAGAACTGGGGGCGGGGGATTATCATCTCGATCGTGGGGAACACCATCTCCGATTCGCCCCTTCCGTGCATCGAGATGAAACGCCGCGGATATAATCAATGGTGAAGATGCTCTCGTTGCACATGCGCCTCTTGTTCTTGCATGGCCTCGTTGCGCTGGCGGCGGCGGGTCAGGCCGGGCCTGATGAAAAGATCGAGCCTCACCGGCAGAGACGCCCGAGGTTGCAGATCATAAACTGCAGTCGTCAGATCATCGACGTATTTTGGCTCAAACCCGGCGGTGAACGGGTCGGCAACGGTACGGTGGCGCCGGGGGACTCCCCATCGTCGCGTCGGCGGGGGTGAATCCTTACGCGCTCAAAGAGGCCGCCTATATCGTGAACTTCATGCTTGCGGGGCGGCCCGAGGTGCGCGAGGCGATGATCAAGAGCGGCGCCCGGTTGTGCATCCTCGCCTACGACGAATTCACCACCGATCAGCCGGAGTTCGCGCGGCTGGCCGAGCGTCCGCCGGCTGGGTTACGCGGGATCTCCGGGAAGGATTACTGGGACGCGCGTGCGCGGGGCATGGGAGGGAGCGAGCATGACCCTTTCTGCTCCTGTGCCGAGGAGAACCTGCTGGGCTACCCCGGCGATCCTTATGCCGCCGAGTGCATCCTGATCCACGAGTTCGCGCACAACATGCACCTGCGCGGCATGGTGAATGTCGATCCGGCGTTCGACGGCCGGCTGAGGGTTGCCTACGAGGCAGCGATGAAAGCCGGCCTGTGGAAGGGCAAGTACGCGTCCGTGAACCATCACGAGTACTTCGCCGAGGGCGCCCAGTCGTGGTTCGACGACAACCGCGAGAACGACCACGACCACAATCACGTCAACACCCGCGCTGAGCTGCTCGAATACGATCCGGTCCTGGCGGGGCTTTGCCGGGAGGTTTTCGGGGACGCCGCGCCGAAATACACGAAGCCCGCAACGAGGCTGACGGGTCACCTGGCCGGTTACGATCCCGACAAGGCCCCCCGGTTCGCCTGGCCAGAACGCCTGAAGGCGGCCAGGTCGGAGATCATGCGCCGCGCCCGTGCGAGGTAGGGGAGTGTCGGCCTGAGAAGGGCGGCCGTGCGGGGGCGCGCGGGCGGATGCTCGGCCGGTGTCCCGGCGGATCCACGGTGCGCCGGCGAAAACGGTCCTCTGGGGAGAAAGAACTGGCCTCCTGGAGGGGGGCAGTGTAACATGTCATCCGCAGATTCAGGGGGCGTAGCTCAGCGGTAGAGCAACGGCCTTTTAAGCCGTGGGCCGTGGGTTCGAGTCCCACCGCCCTCACGGGCGGCGCGGGCGCGACGTCCGTGAGGGCGGCATGCCCCTGCTGCGGCGTCAATCCTTCAGCGCCTGGTTGAGCAGTTCGCGCTTTTCGGCCGGGAGCGACTGCAGGGCGTTCGAGAGCGCCTTGGCCGCGGCGGCCGGCAGTTCCATTGCGGCGCGCAGCGCTCCCTGGACCAGGCCGGGGTCGTCGCTCTTGAGGGCCTCCAGGAGTATGGGTACCCCGGACCCTCCGCGCGAGAGGATCGCCCCGCGCACTCCAGCCGTGCGGATCTGCCTGGGGGCGTTCTTCATGCCGCGGAGCCTGTCGTAGATCGCCTGGGCCTCGTCGGGGGGGAGCGCGTCGGCGCACCGGAGGAGCCCCTCGCAGAAGGCCGGCACGTTGGCCTCGGGCGCGCCGGTCAGGGCGGCGCCGATCGCCTTGGCGGCCGCGGTCGTGCCTATCCTGCCCAGGGCCAGTGCGGCGGTCCGGGCCACTACCGGGTTGGTGTCCTTGAGCAGCTTCGTGAGGGCCTCGACCGCCTTTGAGTCGCGGCGAGCCCCGATGGAAGAGGCGACGCCGGCCAGAAGGCTTCCTTTCAACTTTCCAAGGGCATTCCGCAGCGCGGCGTCCGCGGAGGGATCGGGGATGTGTTCAAGGGCGTAGCGGGCCATGTGGGAGAGTTTCTCGTCCGCCAGGAGCGCGGCCAGTACGGGCACGGAAGCGGCGCCGCCGACGCGCGTCAGCTCCTTGCAGGCGTCCATCTTGTCCTTCTGCGGGGCGTCCGATCTCAGGGTTCCCAGCGCCTTGGCCTCGCGCTCCCTGGCCTCCTGCGTCGCGGTGAATGCAGTCTCAGGGTTCGTCATGTCTGGTTCCTTTCTATATGATCCACGGCTCGCGCATGGCGCGCGAACGCAGGCGGTTGGCCTCCGGGTCGTTGATGAACTCGGCCTTGACGGGGTCGAACCTCATGTCGCGCTTGAGCCACATGCATATGTTGGCGGCGTGCACGGTGGTCATTGTGTGGTACATCACCTCCGCGTTGGTGACCGTGGGGCGGCGGGACTTGATGCAATCTACGAAATTGCGCATGTGGTCGAGGGCGCGCCCCGTGCGGGCCTTGTAGTCGTTCACTATCTTGTCGTAGTCGCTGAGCAGTTCCGGCCGGGATACCTCCGGGGTCTTGTAGCCGTCCGCCACGGCAACCCATCCCTCCGGGCCCTCGAACCGCATGCCGCAGGAGCCGCGCCAGTACTCGTTGCCCCTGGAGAGCGTCATCTTGACGCCGTTGGCGAACGTGGTGACCATGCCGTGGCCGGTGGGATCCTTAACGTACTGGTAATGGACCGGCGATGTGTTCAGCAGGTCGAGGCCCGCCTGGGCCTGCGCGAAGGTATGCGCTCCCCATTCTCCGATGGCGCTGGTGTGGAAGTCGTAGTGGCCGCGCCACTGGCCCCAGACGTACTTGGAATTGTAGGGACGCCACGGGCAGGGGCCCAGCCACTGATCCCAGTCCATCTCGTCCTTGGGCGGCTCGGGTTCCGCCGGCAGCCAGTCGTGCCGCATCTCTGCGGCGTCCCACGGCGCGATGTGGGCGCGGGCGGTGTGGACCTTGCCGAGGCGCCCGCTCCTGGCCAGCTCGATGGCGAAGACGAACTTCGGCTCGCTGAGACGCTGGGTCCCCGTCTGGTAGACCCGCCCATACCTCCGGGCGGCCTCCACCACCGCCTGGCCCTCGGCTATCGTCATGCAGGAGGGCTTTTCCGAATAGACGTCCTTCCCGGCCCGCATGGCCATTATGGAGGCGGTGGCGTGCCACCGGTCGCCGGTGGTGACCAGCATCGCGTCGATGTCCGGCCGCGCGGCGAGGAACTCCCGGACGTCTGAGTAGAGCCGGCAGTCCTGGTTCCCGTACTTGGCGTCGACCATCTTCTTGACGTCCTCGCGGCGCTTCCTGTTGGGGTCGCAGGTGGCCACGAACTGCACGTCGTTGTTCCTCATCAGCCACTCCAAGTCGCCGCGGCCGCGGTTGCCTATGCCTATGCCGCCGAAGACGATCCGGCTGTTGGGGGCGGCCCGGCCCCCCATCCCCAGCGAGGCGGCTTCGATCACCATGGGCGCCGCCGCGGCCAGCGCCCCCGCTCCCGCCGCCGACTTGATAAACTCCCGCCGATCCATGCCGCGGTTCTGTCCCCCGCGACACCCGCCTGGTCCCGTTCCCTGCATAGATGGCCTCCTCATCGCAGTGCCCGCCGAGGTATTGCGCCTTATACCTGCTAACCCGATTTAGTGCGCCCTCCGCCCCTCTCTCCTCCGCCAGAGATTATAACGCTCCCGGGGGCCGATGTTTCTCGCCGGAAGCGCAAGCCCGCCCTGGGCCTCCGAGGAGTCCGCGCCCGCGGCGGCCGCGCCGCCTTCTGGCGCTCCTCTGATTCCGGCGATTTCGTCGTCAGGGGATTCAACTACATCCGCCTGAGGGACGGTGACCACGCGACGTTCGACGCGGAGACCGACGGCACCAGGGCCTGCTGCGACCCCGGCCGCGCGGAGGAGATGTTCGCGATGCTGGCCTCCTGCGGGTGCAACGCGGTGCGCGTATTCGTCGCCGGGCGCACCAGGGGCAATCCGGGCGTCGCGGGGAACCCCGAAACTACCGTGGGCGTCTACGGGCCCTACATGGACAACGTGGCGGACTTCCTGCGGGCGTTGAAGGAGAGGGATCCCCGGCTGCTGTCGGTCCTCCTGGGCGTCGAGTTCCAGAACGAGCTTTACGTGACGTGCGACCGGTGGCCGTTCACGGTCCGCGAGGGGAGGCTCGCGATGCCCAACGGCGGCGTCTACGACATGTCGGACCCCCGGCAGCGGCGCAAGCTCATGGACGAGTAGCTGCGCCACTATCACGGGGAGCTGGCAAGGGCGGTCAAGACCGTGGATCCGGAGATCCTCGTCGCGGAGGGTATCTTCACGATGAGGGCCGTCGGCAAGACGATCGCGACCCACGAGGGGGTGTGGCCAGACGCCGGCGTCGACAAGCGTTATCCGCCGGGCCTGCCCTGCCTGGGCTCGGGAGATTTGGACTTCATCGACGTCCATTACTACCCCGTTCGCCGGGGCGCGGATCTCAGGGAGGACTTCCGGAAGGACATGGAATCGAGCCTTCTCTACTCCCAGGAGATGGAGGCGATCCGGTCGAAGAAACCGCTGATCCTCGGGGAATTCGGCGCGTTCCGGCACGTCCAGAAGGATTTCCACGAGGTCGAGCATCGGATGCTCGCGGTGCGCGACCTTGCAATGGCGGAGGGATTCGCCGGATGGCTTTAGTGGGCCTACGACTGCAGCGAGCAGGGATCCCTCTGGAACGCCATGGAAGTGGGGGTGGATTTCGTTCGCCGCCTCTCCGGTGCGGGCCGGTAGCGCGCGCGGCTGCGGCCGTCGGGCCGCCCGATTCCCGGGTTGATTAGGTCGGCGGCATGGAATAATATCCCTCCGATCGGGCCATGGCTGACGACGGCGCGGCGGGGCGTGTGTTCGACGTGCGGCGGTATTCCATACACGACGGCCCTGGCATACGGACCACCGTCTTCCTCAAGGGATGTCCGCTGAGGTGCTCATGGTGCCAGAACCCGGAGGGGCAGGGGGCTGATCCGGAGATATTCATCCGCCCCGGCCTCTGCGTCGGCTGCGGGGAGTGCGCCTCCGCCTGTCGGCGCGGGGCCGTGAGCCCCGACACGCGGGCGACTGATCCGGCGCTGTGCGCCCGCTGCGGCGCCTGCGTGGAGGTGTGCCCCACCGGGGCCCGCCGGCTCCTGGGCCGCGACCGCACTGTGGAGGATCTCTTGGCCGAGGTCGAGCGCGACAGGATCTTCTACGACGAGTCGGGCGGCGGCGTCACGTTCTCTGGCGGCGAGCCGCTGATGCAGCCGGATTTCCTCCGCGAGGCCCTTGAGGCGTGCCGCCGGCGTGGACTTCACATCGCCGTCGAGACGTGCGGTCACGCCCCGCGGGAGCTGTTGGCCGAGGTTGCCGCCCGCGCCGATCTGCTGCTTTACGACCTGAAGTCGATGGATTCGGTGCGGCACCTGGAGGCCACCGGGGTTTCCAACGACCTGATCCTGGAGAACCTGCGGAGGGCGTGCGGTATGGGGGCGGCGGTATGGGTGCGGATGCCGCTGATCCCCGGGTTCAACGACGGCGATGGGGACCTGCGCGCGGTCGGGGAGTTCGTCCGCTCGCTGCCTGGGAGGCCACCGCTGGGCCTGATCCCCTACAACCAGGCGGCCGAGGACAAGCATCGCAGGCTCGGCCGCCGCTACGCGCTTGAGGGGCTTGCCGCGCCGACGCCGGCGGAGGTGCGCAGGGCGGCCTCGCTGCTGGAGTCGCTCGGCCTCGTGGTGGCCTTGGAGGGTTAGAGGGATGAACGATCGCATCCGAAGGCTGCGCCAGGAGAGCGTCGAGGCCGTGGAGCGCGTCTGCGCGGAGAGGGCCCGGTTGATGACCGAGTTCTACCGTGAGAACCTGGGACGGTGGTCGGTGCCGGTGATGCGCGCCAAGGCGTTCGCGCACCTCTGCGAGAGGAAGACGATATACATAGGCCCTCACGACCTCATCGTTGGAGAGCGGGGCACCGCGCCCAAGGCGACGCCGACCTATCCGGAGATCACCTGCCACTCCCTGGAAGATCTCCGTGTCCTGGATACGCGCCCGAAGACCTCCTACCGCGTCTCGCGGGAGGTCTTCGATCTCTACGAGAGGGAGGTCATACCCTACTGGCGGGGCCGCAGCCTGCGCGATCGGATGTTCGAGATCCTCCCCGGTGAGTGGAAGGCGGCCTATGAAGCGGGGATATTCACCGAGTTCATGGAGCAGCGCGCCCCTGGTCATACGGCGGCCGACGGCAAGATCTACTGCAAGGGGATGCTCGACTTCAAGGAGGACATCGAGCGGGCACTGTCGCGGCTGGACTTCCAGGGCGATCCGGACGCGCCGCGCAAGGCGGAAACCCTCAGGGCCTTCGCGATGGCCGCCGACGGGCTCATCAGGCTCGCCGAGCGCCACGCCGAGGCCGCCGAGAAGATGGCCGAATCGGAGGCGGACGACCGGCGGCGCTGGGAGCTGCGCCGCATCGCGAAGGTCTGCCGCCGCGTTCCCGCCCGTGCCCCCAGAAATCTGTGGGAGGCGCTTCAGATGTACTGGTTCTGCCACCTGGGGGTGATCACGGAGATGAACGGGTGGGATTCGTTCAACCCCGGCCGGCTCGACCAGCATCTCCTGCCGTTCTATTTCAAGGGCATCCGGGACGGGACCCTCACGCGCGAGTCCGCCAAGGAACTCATATGCTCCTTGTGGATCAAGTTTAACAACCATCCGGCGCCGCCCAAGGTCGGCGTCACCGCCGCGGAGAGCGGGACGTACGCCGATTTCGCCAACATAAACATCGGGGGGCTGACGCGCGACGGGCGCGACGGGGTCAACGAGGTCTCCTACATGCTGCTGGAGATCATCGGCGAGATCCACACGATGCAGCCGGGCTCCAACATCCAGCTGTCCCGGCTGACGCCCGACGCGTTCTTCATGGAGGCCCTCAGGGTGATAAGGAAGGGTTACGGTTTCCCCTCCGTCTTCAACGCGGACGCCGTGGTGGGCGAGCTCCTGCGGCAGGGCAAGCGGCTCGATGACGCGCGCGAGGGCGGCGCCAGCGGGTGCGTGGAGACGGGCGCCTTCGGCAAGGAGGCGTACATCCTGACTGGTTACCTCAACCTCGTGAAGATACTCGAGATCGCCCTGCACGACGGCGTGGATCCGCGCACGGGGCGCCTGGTGGGCTTGCGGACGGGTGGCGCCGGGAGGTTCGGGAGCTACTCCGAGGTTTTCGAGGCCTGGGCGCGCCAGCTGCGGCACTTCGTGGACGTCAAGATCGCCGGCAGCCTGTTGATCGAAAGGATGTACGCGGAGGAAATGCCGGTCCCCTTCCTGTCGATCCTCGTCGACGACTGCATCGCGCGAGGGCGCGACTACAACGACGGGGGGGCGAGGTACAACACCTCGTACATCCAGGGGGTCGGCATCGGGACCCTGGCCGATAGCCTCGCCGCCGTCAAGCACCACGTCTTCGTCGGAAAGAAGACGAACATGAAGGATCTTGTCGAGGCGCTGGACTCGGATTTCGCGGGCCGGGAGCCGCTGAGGCTGGCGCTGGTTCACAAGTGTCCAAAGTACGGCAACGACGACGCCGCCGCGGACGACCTGATGCGCGAGGCCTTCGAGGCGTTCTACCGCGCGGTGGAGGGGCGGCCGAACGCGCGGGGCGGGGAATACCACATCAACATGCTGCCGACCACCTGTCACATCTACTTCGGGCGGGTCACGGGGGCGACCCCTGACGGGCGCCGCGCCGGGAGGCCCCTTTCGGAGGGGATATCCCCGGTGCAGGGGGCGGACCGGCTGGGGCCCACGGCGATCTTCAGGTCCGCCGCCAGGATGGACCACCTCAAGACCGGCGGGACGCTGCTCAACCAGAAGTTCTCGCCGAAGATACTCGAAGGGGAGGAATCCCTGCGCAAGCTGGCCGGCCTGGTGCGGGCCTATTTCCGCATGGGCGGCCACCACGTGCAATTCAACGTCGTGTCGGCGGAGACGCTCCGCTCGGCGCAGGCGGATCCGGAGGGGCACCGCGGGCTCCTGGTGCGCGTGGCCGGCTACAGCGACTATTTCACGGACGTCGGCAGGGAGCTTCAGGACGAGATCATATCGCGGACCGAGCACGGCGCGGTCTGAAAGGGCGCCGTCATGATCCGGCGGCGGCCAGCCGGCCGCGTATCTCCCGGAGGATCTCCGCGTCCGGTACGGAATAGGGGCGGAACTTCTCGATCGTGCCGTGCTCCTCCAGGTACAGGAGTCCTCGGTACAGTCCAAGGCCGCCGGCCGCCGGCGTGTCGATGATCTCCGACGAGTCCGTGGCGCTCATCTGGAAGAGTATCTTCATCTGGAAATCCTTCAGCGCCTTGCGGCCGAGGGCGCGGTTAAGTGTGTTGAGCGAGTCTGACCAGACGATGGTGTGGATGCCGCAGGCGGGGCCCTCGCTGAGGACGTCGGCGAAGCACCGCTCGGGCGAAGGGGCCTCGTCCCCCGTCCCACCGAGGTCGAATTCTCCCCGCTGCTTGAGCATCCGGTACCGCTGCAGGTCGTGGACCACCAGCAGTATCCGCTGGGCCGGCGGCCGCTTGCCCTCGAGCCTGCCGGCGACCTCGGCGGCCAGCTCCTCCATGGCGGAGGCGACCCGCCCGTACTCCACCGATTCGAACCGGTGGGGGATCGCCCCGGCCAGTTCGCGAAAGCGCCTGCCGTGATCGAGCTCGGGCGGGCTGCCGTCGAGCATCACGAATCGGACGGCGGCCGGGGGGAGTGCGGCCGCGAGGCTCACGACGGCCGACGATATGACCGAGACGGCGGAGTCCCTCTGCGGGCCTACGATCAGCAGGTTGGAACCCGCCTGTTTCCGGAAGCGTATCTCCGTGGGCCCCTTTATGGCGTTCGCCTCCCCCACCCAGGCGCACAGGCCGCCCTCCGGGTCCTCCCGGAAGGGGCGCGCCAGCCTCTCCTTCAGCGGTAGGTTGTTCCTGAGGTCGGCCGGCACGTTCCCCTCGAAGACGGTCGGGGGTTCGGCCGGGCGCGCACCCTCGCCGTCGGCCCTCTGGCTCAGCATGCGCAGGAATTTCTCGCGGATGTCGTCCGGGAGCCATGCCACCTGGAACGGGTTGTTGCCCTCGACCATGCCCGACATGTTGTTGTATATGGCCTCGCCGGGGCGCGAGAGCAGGCGAGCCGCGGCGTTGTCGTCGTTGAGGATCAGGTACGAGTCCGCCTCGTTGCACTGCAGCGCTATCCGGACCGCCATCTGCCCGAGGGTGCTCTTGGCCAGCGTGTACGATCCCCCCAGCGTCTGGGAGCCCAGGATCACGTGAATGCCGAAGGCGCGCCCCTGGCGCACGATCCGGTCCAGGAGCAGCGCCGCCTCCTGCGCGATGGCGTCCTCCTCCACGAAGAACTCCTGGAATTCGTCGATCATCAGGAGCGTCCTCGGCAGGCGCTCGGCCGCCGCGTCCTTGCGGCAGCCGGCGAAGTCCTGCACGCCCCTCCTGCGGAATATCTCCGCGCGGGAAACCAGCTCCCTGTCTATGCGGCGCAGGACGCTCAGGCCGAATTCCCTGTCGCTTTCGATGGCGATCACCCGGGCGTGGGGCAGGCGGTTGACCGCGTACGTCTTGAACTCCACGCCCTTCTTGAAGTCGATGAGGTAGAGCTCGAGCTCGCGCGGGGAGTACCAAAGCGCGGCGTTGGTGATCATCACGTGGAAAAGGGTGGATTTCCCCGAGCCGGTCTTGCCGGCGATCAGGGCGTGCTGCTCGGTGCCGCGCCCCATCTCGAGGTACTGCAGGCGGTCCGCGCCCGACCGGCCGAGCGGGATCCTGACGCCGGCCTCCGCGCTCTGCCCCCAGATGCGGTCTTCCCCTGGCGCGACGGTCTCGAACGACAGCTCCACGCGGCCCGCCTCCGCGCACCGGCGTCCCACGTCGTGAAGGAGCGCCGTTATCGATTCCGGTCCCGGCGGATCCTCAAACGCCAGCGCGCCTCCTTCGAGATCCTCCTCTTCGATCCGGAACCCGTTCCCGGTCGCCTGGACGACCAACCCGGAGGCCTTGAGCGCGGAAGCCTCCAGCGGGGGCGGGAGTTTCTGCTTCCGGTCGCGCATGACCAGGACGTATACGCCGCAACGCGGGCCGCTGGTGACGATGCTGGAGAGCCTCTCGAGGGCCAGCTCGCTGAATCCGGAGGGGAAGTCGGCCACGACGAGGAACCGGTACGGCTCCGCCATCTGTCCGGCCTCGCGGTTGTACTCGTCGATGGAGGCGTAGCGGTTCCGCAGGTATTTCTGGATGACCTTCTCGACGTGCTCGGTCAGGTCGGCCAGCTTCCTCTCGAAGTGCACCGTCTCCGTCCAGATGCGCCCGCCGACGATCGATTCGTCGTAGTCGGCCAGGTGCATGAGTGCGGAGAAGTTCTGCCCCAGGCCCACCGGGTCGAATATGGTGAATAGGGCCTTGCGCGGGGGAAAAGAGCAGAGGATTCGGAGGACCGCGTTGAAGATGCCCCGCAGGGCCGGGCCGCGCGTCTCAGAGTCCGCGCCGACGAACAGGTTCGCCCGCGCCGGGAAGGCCAGCTCCAGGGGCAGCACGGCGCCCCCCGGCTCCTCCCACGCGAAGGGGAGGCCGCTTTCCGGCCGCGCCACCAGCGAGCTCCAGTCGAAGCGCGCGTCTCCCAGGTAGATCCCCCACGGGAAGCCCTCGGCCGGCCTGAGATCCTTCCAGCGGGGATCTCCCCAGGGGGGATGGCGCCCGCGGCAGGCCGCGTGCGCCTCCATGGTCTCGCGGTGGAAATCCTTGATCGCGCTCCTCCAGCGCGCGGCGACCCCGTCCCTTTCCTCCTTTTCCCTCGCCGCGATTGCGCGCTTGGCCGCCGCGTGGGCCCGCCGCAGGCGCTCCAGCTCCTGCCTGTGCCGCTCCTCCTCGGCTTTCCTGGCGGCCTCCAATTCCGCCGCGTCCCGCTGGAGCCTCAGTTCCCTCAGGCGGCCTGCGTACTCGACCAGGCGGTCGCGCTGTTCCTTCAGTATCTCCATCCGCGTTCCGGCTATGACTTCCGCCTGGCCCAGCCGTGAACGGAACTTCTCCTCGATCTCCGCGGCCAGGTCCGACTTCTTCTGGAGGAATCCCTTCTTGACGGCCTTCTCCCTGGCCCTGAAGGATGCTTCGCGCAGGCCCAGCAGGGCGTCGTATTCCGCGGCGCGGGCGTGCAAGGGCTCCACGGCGGCGCGGGCCTTTCCCCTCACCCATCCGCGGTAGATGGAGGCGGCCCATAGAAGCCCGAGGAACGTGAACGGGGCTGCCCACAGGGCCTCATGGAGCCTCGCCGGTTCCAGCTGCCGCACGGCCAGCAGCGCCGCGGCGTGCGCGACCGCGATCAGGCCCGCCAATGAGAAGAAGCCGGGACCCGAGCTGGCCAGGCGCGTAAACCGCTTTCCGCGGCAGGCCTCGATCAGTCTTTCGATCTCCGCCAGGCCCTCGCGCACCTCGTCTGGCAGGCGGTCGGATGCCGCGCGCCCCGCCGGATCGGCCGCCTGCGGCGGCCGGTCATCGAGGCGGATCCGCAGCTCGGAGGCGAACGCGGCGACCTTCTGGGCCGCCTTCCGCGCCTCCTGGCGGAGCTCGGCGGTCTCGGTGAGCCCCGCGGATATCTCGACCAGGAGGGGCGCGCAGCCCTTCTTCAGGTCGGCCACGCCCCTTTCCGCCGCCTTGCGCTTCTCGTCCTCCAGGCGGGACTTCTCGAGGGACGAGGTCATGCGCGCCCTTGAGCACGCGTTTGAAAACGCCTTCTCGATCCTCGCCAGGTCGCGCGAGTGCCTTTCGTCGATCCGGCGCCGCGTCTCCTCCGACCTCTCCGCGAGCCCGCGGAGCCGCGCGTCGCGGTCCAGCCCGGCGCGGGCCTCCGCCTCCTTGAGCGCCTCGTCCTCCTTCGATGCCGCCGCCAGGAGGGCGCCGATGGATTCGCCGTGCGCCTCGAGGACGCCGCTGAGCCGCCGGTTCAGTCCGGCGATCATGCCGCGCAAAAAATCGGCGCCGCAGGCGGTCATGTCGGATCCGGAGACTCTACGTGCATTCCTTGCGTATCTGGCGCAGGAGCGCCTCTATCTGGCCGACGGCGTTGGAGGCCGAGCGGACGGCGTCGGCCAGGTCGCGCAGGCAGTCCCTTTCGAACCTCTCGCGCGCGGAGTCCTTCCAAACGGACGCGGTGCGTTCCCAGTAGGAGTTCAGCTCCTTGAGCGCACCCATCAGGACCGCGTCGTTGCCGCCGCCGGCGCTCACGGCGCCTTCCCCCCGCCGGGCCGGAAGTATTCATCGAGGTTGTCGAGCATCCGGTCGAGCCTGGCCAGCACCTGCGGGGTCCGCTGGTCCAGGAGTATCGTCAGGGCGTTGCAGGGCCCCAGCATCTTGACGGCGGTCTGCTCCATCACGACGGTCCATTTTTTCGTCGCCTCGATCTTGCGCTCCACCTCCTCTTTCCTGCGCTTGGCCTTCTCCAGCGCGCGCATGGCCTCCACGACGCCGGACCGGTTCTCCCGGCTGGACGCCCACCGGGCCTGTTCGTATTCGCCCCTGGCGGCGGCCAGCGCCTCCTCGCACTTGCGCAGCTGGATCTTCAGGTTCGTCCGCTGCTCGTTCCTGAGCCATTCCAGGGTCCCGTTGAAGTCCGCCACGCAGCCGCTGAGGGCGCCCCGGCAGGCCTGGTCGAAGGCCTCGAAGCGTTTCCGGAGCTCCCTTATGACCTCCGGCGACTCGATGTGGGCGGGTTTCTGCGTCATTCCGGCTACCGCTGGTCGAGGTATTGCTGAATGCTTTCCGCCTTGCGCAGCAGGAACGGGATGTGCCTGTCGGCGGCCTCCGCGAACTGCGAGAGCGCACGGACCATCTGCTCGAACACCTCGGCGAACTTGGCGTGTTCCTGGTCCCTCCACGTCTCGCCGAGTTTCACGAACTGGCGCTGGATGCCGGAGACGCGCTCCTTCAGGTCGCCGCTGAATCGCTTCAACTCCCAGGCGAAGCGGCGCAGTTCCTCGGGATCTACTATCGCCTTCGGCATGACAGGATATCGGCGCGCGACGGCGGCGCTTCTCCGCCGCCCGCGGCGCCGCGCGGATTCAGTATATCCCGCCGGTTCAGGGCAATACAAGGCAAAGGCGCGGCTGATTCCGGTTCCCGGCGCCCTGCGCCGGCTTATATACTGGTCCACCGAGATATTGTGGAGGTGCCCATGCGGCGTCTGGCCTACTGCCTCCTGGCCGTTGCCGTGGGGTGCGCCGCGCTCCCCGCGGCCGCTCAGGATCTCAAGCCAGCCGCGCCCGGCGTCGACGACGGCCTGTTCGTCTGGACCGACACGTGCAACGTCTACGTGCTCCGCGACGGCGACGCGGCGATCCTCTTCGACCTCGGCGACGGCGGCGTCCTCGATCGGCTCGGTGAGGCGGGGGTGCGGCGCGTGGAATGGGTGCTGTTCACCCACCACCACCGCGAGCAGTGCCAGGGGGCGCGCAGGCTGAAGGACATTGATGCGAAGGTCGCCCTCCCGGAGGCGGAAAGGGCCCTGTTCGAGAGGCCTTACGATTTCCGGAGGATGAGACCCTCCCTTAACGACAAGTTCACCGTATACGGCGCCAGCTACGTCAGGCCGCCCGTGGAGCCGATACGCGTCGACAAGGCTTTCAGGACGACGGACGCCTTCACCTGGCGCGGCCGGGAGATCAGATGCGTCGAGACGAAGGGACACAGCCCGGGGGGCATGACATATCTTCTGCGCGCCGGGGACAGCTGGATCGCCATAAGCGGCGACCTCATGCTCGACGGCGCCAAGATGCACTACTGGCCCGACTCGGAGTGGGACTACGGCTTCGGGGCCGGGATATACGCGCTGGCGGCCGGCGCGGGTTTCCTGGAGGGTTGGGATCCGGTCCTGATGCTGCCTTCGCACGGCCCGCCCGTGCGGGAGCCGGCCAGGCAGCTGCGCGCCTATATCGACAAGCTCAAGCGGTTCGAGAGACTTTACCTTCGCGGATACGGGGTCTCGACCTTCGGGGGGGCCGACCAGGATCCGGTGTCGAAGCCCACGCCGGTGCCGGGCCTCGGGCGGATCTCCAGGCACATATACAAGCTCCGAGGGGTCAACCAGTGGGCCAATTTCGGGTTGATCATCGCCGACAGCGGCCGCGCCATGGTGGTGGACGCCGGTCTGCTGGACCACAAGACCCTCGACGCAGTGCTGGAGGGGGCCGGTGAACACCTGGGCCTCAAGGGCATCGACGCGGTGCTGATCACCCACATGCACGGGGATCACATCCTGGACGCCCCCCACCTCCGCCAGAAGTACGGCGCGAAGATATGGACGATGAAGGGGATTGACGACAAGTTCGAGCATCCCGAGCGCTTCGATTTCTCGGCGATGGTCCAGTCCTACGGGGCGGGTATCGACTCGGTCAAGATAGACCGCGCCCTCGAGCCCGGCGAGAGGTTCGATTGGGAGGGGTTTTCGTTCACCGTGGACTGGATGCCGGGGCAGACCAAGTACGGCTGCTGCCTGTGGGGGGAGATCGACGGGATGCGGGTGGCGTTCACCGGGGACAACATATTCGGCCACCCCGACGACCCCGCCCAGAACGGGCACGAGGCGGTGGTGGCGCACAACGACTCGGTCCTGGAGGAGGGCTACATGTACTGCGCTGACTTCCTCAAGAGGCTCAATCCCGACCTGATGCTCGGGGGGCACTCGTGGGTGATGCGGAGGCCCGCGGGCATGATAGAGCGGTTCTGGAATTGGTCACGCCAGATGCGGGAGGCGTACCGTGAGCTCAGCGCCGAACCGGACTACCGCTACATGTACGACCCTTACTGGGTGCGCGCCGAGCCGTACCGGGTCGTGGCACGGCCGGGCGCCGCCGGCGAGGTTTCGATCCGGGTGAAGAATTTCAAGGACCGTCCGCAGAGGCATCGGATCGCCGTCCGAGCGCCCGAAGGGATAGCCGCCGATCGGCCGGTCCTGGAGGGCGAGGTCGCCGCCGGCGGGGTCGGCAATCACGACGTCAGGCTGATCCCCGCGGCGGGCGCCGCCGAGGGGCTGCGGATCGTGGCGCTCGACGTCACGGTGGACGGCGCGCGCTACGGGGAGCGGTTCGAGCTCATCCTTCACGTGGGCGAATGGAAGGGGGGCAAGTAAGGGTCATGAGGCCGCTGGCGGCCCCGGCGCATATTTCGTCCGCCCCGTGCTGAATGGGCATGGGAATGTGATCGGCAGGGCCGATGCCGACCACCGTTCGCCCTCCGGCCACGTGTGGCCTATCTGGACGGCGTCCGCCCGAGCCTGGTCATGTGCGGGGGGTATTACGCCAGGACGGCGTTGGCCGCTTGGAATTGCGCGCACCGGCCGGCTCATATGGGGGAAGGCGTCTCCGGACGTGGGGCGCGGCGTGGCGATGGACGTCGATCCGCGGGACCAAGGCCACCCCGGTCCTGTGCGCGGACATCTTGGGTGATTGGAGGGAGGAGGTGATCTGGAGGACCTCCGACGGGAAGGAGCTGCGGATTTACACGACGGCGATCCCGACCGAGCATCGCCTCGTCACCCTCGTGCATGATCCCCGGTACAGGTTGAGTGTTGCCTGGCATGACGTCGGCTACAACCAGCCGGCGCAGCCAGGTTTTTACCTGGGGGAGGGCATGGAAAGGCGGCGGGCGGGGAATTAAGTCCCTCCTGCTCGTTGAGCCGGGGAAATTTCACCGTCTCGGCAGGCGGATCGTAAAGACGCTCCCGGCGCCCGGCTCGCTCTCGACGGTCGCGCCGCCGCCGTGGAGCTGGGCTATGTGCTTGACGATGGCCAGTCCCAGTCCCGTGCCGCCCAGCTCGCGGGAGCGCGACTTGTCCACGCGGTAGAATCTCTCGAAGATGCGCGGGAGATCCACCCTGGGGATCCCGGGGCCGTTGTCGCGGACGCGGATGGCGATCCAGTCTCCCTCGAAGCCCGCCTCGATGGTCACCGATGCCCCTTCCTGGGAGTACTTGACGGCGTTGTCGACCAGGTTCCCGACCGCGCGTTCCAGGAAATCCGGGTCTGCGTTGAAGGTTCCCAGCGCGGGATCAACCGCCAGGGAGATGGACTGACGTTTCTTCTCGGCCAGGGGGCGGAAGTCCTCGATAACTTTCGAGAGGAATTCGCGGGCGGCCACGGGTTTCCGTTTCAGGATCTGTCCTCCCGATTCCAGGTGGGAGAGCTCCAGCAGATCGTCCACCAGTGCGCCGAGCCTGAGGATCTGCTTCTCGATCGTCTCCAGGAATCCGGGCCCCTTTTCCCGATCTCCGAACGCCCCGTCCCGCAGCGTCTCGACACAGCCCCTTATGAGGGTGATCGGCGTGCGGAGCTCGTGCGAGACGTTCGCCACGAATTCCTTGCGGAGCCGCTCGTAGTTGGCCTGTTCGGTGACGTCGCGCGCAACAAGCACCGCGCCTTGCCCTCCCGACACCGGGTCGATGATCGCCTCCATGGCGCGCTGGCCGGTTTCGACCTTCGCGGTCGTGGAGGCCCCGCCGGAGAGGGCCCAGCGGACCGCCTGTTCCACCGCCGGGAGCCTCATGGCCTCCCATATCTTCAGCCCGACGGCGTTCTTCGTCAGCCCCAGGAGGTCCTCCGCGGCGCGGTTGGCGTGGAGAATGGTCCCGTCGGGGCCTACCGCCGCCACGCCGTCCCGCATCCCCGAGATGACCGCCTCGAGCTTCGACCTTTCGGCGTTCAGTCGGCCCATGCGGGTCGAGAGCTCCTCGGTCATTCGGTTCATGGCCAGCGCGACGCTGCCGATCTCGTCTCGGGACCGCAGCGGGGCGCGGCGGCTGAAGTCGCCGTCGGCGATGGCCTGGGCCACGTCCTTTATGACGCGAAGGGGCGCGGAGATCCAAAGGGCCAGCAACCAGGCGGCGGCCGCCCCAGCGACCGTCAGCGCGATGAAAGTGATCGCCGTGCCGCGGTATAGATCTCCGAGCTGTTCATCCACCTGGGTGAGCGGCAGCGAGCACCTGACGACCATCCCGTGGGGATTCGCCTCGTCCAGGAGCCGCGCCAGATACATCATCTCGTTGTGCGTGGTGTCGCTGTAATGCACCCTCAGGCCGCGTCCTTTCCTGCGCGCCGCGATCACCTCCTGCTGGTCGTTGTGGTTGGGCATGGAGGAGGGGTCGGCGTGCGAGTCCGCCAGGACCGCGCCGTCCCCTCCGATGATGGTTATGCGCCCGCAGGAGCATCCAGAAATATCCCTCAGCGGGGCCTGGAGCGCGGATGGGGACGCCCCCGCTCGGATGGCGGATCTGATCGTTTCGGCCAGCGATTCGAGGCCGGCCTCCATCTCCTTCAGCAACCGGCCTCGGGTGTGCCGGGCGGCCAGGATCCCGAACGTCAGGAGGGCCGGCACCATGACCGCCATATGGGTGAGGAATATCTTGCGAAACACCGATCAGGCCCTCAATTTGTATCCGACGCCCCTGACGGTTTCGATCATCTCTCCGAGTTTTCCCAGCTTCCTTCGGAGCGACGAGACGTGTACGTCCGCGGCGCGGCCGGTCGACACGGCGTCGGCGCCGCGGGCTCGTTCGATCATTTCGTCGCGGGAGAGGACCCGGCCGGGCCTCTCAGCCAGGGCCCGGAGGATGTTGAACTCGGTGGCCGTCAGGTCGACCTCCTTGCCCGCGGCGGTGACCGTGCGGCGGCCGGAGTCTATCACGAGCTTGTCGAGCTTGATTATTTCCGAGGGTGCCGAGGGTTGCTCGCCGCGCCGCAGGAGCGCCTTGACGCGGGCGAGCACCTCTCGAATCCCGAAGGGCTTGACGACGTAATCGTCGGCCCCCAGCTCCAGTCCCAGGACGCGGTCGGACTCCTCCGCCTTGGCGGTAAGCATGAGCACGGGGACGGCGGCCAGGGCGGGATCGCCGCGAACCGCCTTGCAGACCTCCCATCCGTCCATCCCTGGCATCATGACGTCGAGGATGATCAGGTCGGGATGATGCCTGCGGGCAAGTGCCAGGCCTGTGGGGCCATCCTTGGCCGTGAGGGCGAGGTAACCGGCCTTCGTCAAGTTGTAGTCCAGGAGCTTCAGCAGCTCCGCCTCGTCGTCGATGACCAGGACCGTCTTGGCCATGACTCCTAGCCGTTTTCCTTGCGCTTGCGCTCCTCGTGGTGGTGGCGGACGTCTCGCCCCTGGACCGCGTAGATGGCCTCTTCGGCGATGTTGGTGGCGTGGTCGCCCACGCGCTCTAGGTTGCGGGAGATGAGTATCAGCGGCAGCGCCCTGGGGATCGTCGCGGGGTCGGACATCATGTACGTCAGGAGTTCCCGGAATATTTGATCCTTCAAGGCGTCCACCCGGTCGTCCGAATCGAGGACCTGCTGGGCCAGATCCGCGTCACGCCGGACGAACGAGTCCAGGCTCTCGCGCAGCATCTTCCGGGCCAGGTCGGCCATCAGCGGGATGACTACGAACGGTTTCAACGGAGGGTATCTTAATAGCTCCGCGGTGTTCTGGCAAATGTTGACCGCCTGGTCGCCGATCCTTTCGAGCTCCCCGCCTATCTTGGAGCACATCACCACGAGCCTGAGGTCGGAGGCCACGGGGTGCTGGAGCGCCAGGAGCTGGATCGCCCGCTCGTCGATCTCCAGGTGCAGATCGTTGACGAGGGCCTCCTCCTCGAAGACCGCGGCGTGCCGCGAGTCGCTGTGTTCCACGAGGCTCCGGACGGCATTTTCTATCATCGACTCGGCGAGCCCCCCCATGTGGAGCAGCCGCTGCCTGAGTTCCGCCAGCTGGTCGTCGAAGTGCCGGTGCATGTTCGCCTCCTCGGGATCTACCCGAAACGTCCGGTGACGTATCCTTCCGTCCTGCCGTTCCTCGGGCGAGTGAAGATCACATTCGTGTCGTCGAACTCGACCAGCTCTCCGAGCCACATGAAGCCGCACCGGTCGGAGGCCCGCGCCGCCTGCTGCATGTTGTGGGTCACGATCACTATCGTGTAGTCGCGCTTGAGATCCTGCATGAGTTCCTCGACGCGTGCGGTGGCGATGGGATCCAGCGTGGAGCAGGGCTCGTCCATCAGCAGGACCTCGGGCTCGACCGCCAGGAGGCGCGAGATGCAGAGGCGCTGCTGCTGCTCAGGGCTCAGGGAGAGCGCATTGACCGAGAGCCTGTCCTTGAGCTCTCTCCATAACCCTACGGCCTCCAGCGAGCGCTCGACGATCGCCTCCAGGACCGGCCGCCGGAATTCGCCATGGACGCGCGGGCCGTAAGCGACGTTCTCGAAGACCGACAGCGGGAATGGATTGGGTCTCTGGAAGACCATGCCCACGCGCTTCCTCAACCTCGTCAGGTCGGTGCCGTGGTCGTGGATGTCCCGCCCGTCCAGGAGGATGCGCCCGTTCATGCGGAATCCGCGTATGCGGTCGTTCATGCGGTTGAAGCACCGCAGCAGCGTGGACTTCCCGCACCCCGAGGGGCCGATGAGCGAGGTGATCCGGCGCGCCGGTATGTCCAGGCTGACGCCCTTGATGGCCTGGAAGTCACCGTACCAGGCGTCCAGGGCCTCCACCCGTATCTTGGCCTGGGGGGCGGTCGCGGCGGCGGGCCTATCCGAAACGGCCGCTGATGTACTCATGCGTGATCTTCTCCTTGGGGTTGACGAATATCTGCCGGGTCGGGCCGCACTCCGCGATCCTCCCGTCCAGGAAGAACGCCGTCCGGTCGGCAACCCGGGACGCCTGCATGACGTTGTTGGTGACCAGCACGATCGTCATGCGTTTCTTGAGCTCCTGCAGGGCCTCCTCGATCTTGGCCGTCGATATGGGATCGAGTCCCGAGCAGGGCTCGTCGAGCAGCAGCACCTCCGGATCCAGCATCAGCGTCCGGGCGAGGCACAGGCGCTGCTGCTGGCCCCCGGAGAGCGTGAAGGCGGACTGGTGGAGGCGGTTGCGGACCTCGTCCCAGAGATAGGCCGCCTTCAGGCACTCCTCGACCCTCGTGTCGATGTCCGCCCACCGCCCCCCGAAGCGGGGCCCGTACGCGAGGTTCTGGTAGATCGTCCCCGGCAGCGTCACGGGCACGGCGAAGACCATGCCCAGCCTGCGGCGCAGCTCCGCCGTGTCCACGCCGTCGCGGTATACATCCACGCCGCGGTAGGCGATGCGCCCCTCCGTCCTGAAACCATGCTCCAGGTCGTTCATTCGGTTCAAGCTGCGCAGGAACGTGGTCTTCCCGGCCCGCGCGGGGCCGATCACCCCCAGTATCTCGTTGGGGGTGATCTCGAGCGATACCCCCTGCAGCGCCCGGCGGTCGGAATACCAGGCGGAGAAGTCCCGTGCCTCGATCAGCGGGGTCATGTCTGGCGGAGCCTCCGGCGGATCCCCGAGCGGACCAGCACCGCCGTGATGTTGAGGGCGAAAGTCACCACCAGCAGGACCAGGACCGTGGAGTAAAGTATCGGCTTGGTGGCCTCCACGTCAGGCGACTGCGTCGTCAAGACGTAGACGTGGTACCCCAGCTCCATGAACTGATCGTTCAGCTTCGAGGGAAGGTGTTTGAGGTAGTAGGCCGCGCCCGTGAAGAGGATCGGGGCGACCTCGCCCGCCCCACGCGAGACCGCCAGGATCGCCCCCGTGAGCATCCCTCCGATCGACTGCGGGAGGACCACGTGCCGGACCACCTGCCAGCGCGTGGCCCCCAGCGCGTAGGCCGCCTCCCTGTAGCTCCGTGGCACCG
>FWPU01006559.1_pt1 | contig 23042 bp, 24 predicted proteins | sample 2228361 | NCBI WGS metagenome assembly FWPU01 (sample SAMEA103939777, study PRJEB20133) | metagenome
CAGCTCGTTACGCACGGAGGCGATTTCGGCCTTGAGCTCGACGCGCGTGGCGGTCAGTTCGGCCTTGAAGTCCTCGCGGAGCTTCTTGAGCTCCTCGAGCATGGCCTCGAAGACGTCGCCCTTTCCGTTGCCCTTCATTCGCCTCACCCTGTCAGTATAGGCCCGCCGAAGCGCGACGTTCATCCGGCCGAAGGCTCGCCCGCGGAGGTAGCGCTGACCGAGGGCCGGCGATGCGCCGGTCGCGCACCGAGCTCGGCTCGGAGCGCGCCTCGGTCAGGCGTCCCACCGGCACGGTGCAGCTGCCCCCGATGGCGAGCGCCAGCAGCAGCACCTTCATGCGGCCGCCTCGACCGGCTTCGGCCGCTGCGGCGACTCGAGAACGAGCCGCGCCAGCTCTTCGATGGCGGCGGGGCGTTCCTTGAGCCACTCGACGGCGCGCTCGCGCCCGTTGCCGATTCTCTCGCCCTTCCACGCGTAGTGGTTCCCGGACTTCTCGATGAGCCCGAGCTCGACGCCCAGGTCCAGCACTTCGCCGGCGCGGCTGATCCCCTCGCCGTAGAGGATGTCGAACTCGGCCTCCTGGAACGGCGGGGCCAGCTTGTTCTTCACCACCTTCACCTTGGTGCGCGTGCCCACGACGTTGTCGCCGTCCTTCAGGTTGCCGGCGCGGCGAATCTCGCAGCGCACCGAGGCGTAGAACTTGAGCGCGTTGCCGCCGGTGGTCGTCTCGGGGTTCCCGAAGACGACGCCGATCTTCATGCGCACCTGGTTGATGAAGATGATGCACGTGCCCGACCGGCTCACCGCTCCCGTGAGCTTGCGCAAAGCCTGGCTCATCAGCCGGGCCTGCACGCCCATGTGCGCATCGCCCATCTCGCCCTCGATCTCCGCGCGCGGCACCAGCGCGGCCACCGAGTCGATGACGATGAGGTCGACCGCTCCCGAGCGCACCAACTGTTCGGTGATCTCCAGCGCCTGCTCGCCGGTGTCCGGCTGCGAGACCAGAAGCTCCTCGACCCGCACGCCCAGCTTGCGCGCGTAGCTCACGTCGAGGGCATGCTCGGCGTCGATGAACGCGGCCACGCCGCCCTGCGCCTGCACCTGGGCGATGGCGTGCAGGGTGAGGGTGGTCTTGCCCGACGACTCGTTCCCGAAGATCTCCACCACGCGGCCGCGCGGGTAGCCGCCCACGCCGAATGCGCGGTCCAGGCTCACCGAGCCCGATGGAATGACCGCCACCTTCTGCTCGAGGCTCTCGCCCCCGAGCTGCATGATGGCCCCGCGCCCGAACTGCTTCTCGATGGCGGCCACGGCCGAGGCCACCGCCTTCAGTTTCTCGCTCAGCTTGCTCACGTCCCCTCCCGTTGGAGTGCGCGCGGGTTCATCCCGCGGGCGCAGCGACGCCGAGCAATGGGTATGCCGCCAGCCGCCCGGCACGGAGCGCACGGCGAGGAATCCACCGCGCGGCGATCGTCCCGCGAGATGGAGCGACATCGATGTCTCTCGAATGGCGAGAACGGCCGAGCGACCGACTCGACCTCGAGCCATGCCTCGACGAACACGGCGCAGAACCGCGCCGCACGGTGCACGGCTCTTCGGGGCAAGACACAGAGCCGGCACACATCGGCGCTCCGAGCGGCAAAGCTCGCGCTCGAGCTCGGCCTTTTCGGCTCGAGCGTCTGGGTCTTCGAGTGCTCGTCCTCGAGCGCCGAACGGGTGGCCTGAAGCTCGGCGCGCGGCGACGGCCAAATGTTCGACTGCGCCGACGAGCTTTCGCAGCCGGCCCGCTCGTCACGCCGCGCGAGCAGCCTCGCTGAGAGCGGACGCGGGCCCGCCGATCTCCCGGTGGAGGCTGATCAGCGCGTCGCGGACCTCGCGCATCAACTCGTCGCGGTCCTCCGCGGTTCGGCTGGCGGTGTGGATGGGAGCTCCCATCTTGACGCGCACCTCGCCAGGCCGCACGCGGAAACCATCCGCCGGGAGCACCTTGCCGCTGCCCTCGATGGCGATGGGGACGATGGGCACCTGCGCCTCGAGCGCCAGCACGAAGATGCCCTTCTTGAATGGCAGGATGCGGCCGTCGCGCGAGCGCGTGCCCTCGGGGAACGCGAGAATGTTGGCCCCCTGCCGAATGCGCTCGCCCGCCGCGAAAAGGCTCTGCACCGCCTGCGGCCGCTTCGAGCGATCGACGAAGACCATGCCGGTCATCGCCATGTACCAGCCGAGGAAGGGCACGAGCCTCAGCGTGTGCTTCGCCACGAACCGGATATTCACGGGGATGTGCGCGAAGGCCAGCGGCACGTCGAACATCGACTGGTGATTCATCACGAAGATGTGAGGCTTCGACCAGTCGATGTCGGGCAGCGGGTCGACCTTGACGCGCGCTCCGGCGGCGCGGATGAGGCCCGGCGCCCAGAACCTTCGGGCCATGGCCAGCGCGGCATCACCCCCGGCCACGACGGTGACGACGAGCGCCAGCGAGATCCAGAAGACGGACCAGACGGCCAGGAACACCGCCTGCAGCGCATTCAACAAGAGCCAACCCATGCGGGCTGGCTATACCCGACGACGGGGGCTTCGGGCGAGGCCCTACCGGGCGCGGGTCGACCGTTCGTCCCTCGGCAGCCAGGCGTCGCGGTCGATGACGCGGCAGCTGATGGCGAAACGCATGTCCTCGTCCTCGATGCGTTCGTGGCCTTCGAGGTCTGCGCGGGTCCTGGCGAGCTTGAGAATGCGGTCGTGCGCGCGCGCGGAGAGCCCGAATCGGTCGACTGCCCGCTCGAGGTCGCTCTGCGCCCGAACCGACATGCGGCAGTGACGCCGGAGCTGCCGCGTCGTCATCTGCGCGTTGCAGAAGACGCCCGGGTCATCGCGGAATCGGTGCCGCTGGCGCTCGCGGGCCTCCTCGACGCGCGAGCGGTAGAGCGCCGACGGCTTCTCCTTCGACTCGAGGTTGGTGATGTGGCGCAGCTCGACGGGCCGGGTCTCGAGCGTGATGTCGATGCGGTCGAGCAAAGGCCCGCTCACCCGCGCGTGGTACTCGCTGACGCGGAAGCGCGGGCAGAGGCACTGCCGGCCGGCCACGTTGTAGTAGCCGCACGGGCAGGGGTTCATCGCCGCCACCAGCATCACCCGGCACGGATAGGTGACGTTCTGCGACGCGCGGGCCAGGCGCACCACGCCCTCCTCGAGCGGCTGCCTGAGCACCTCGAGCACGTTCTTGCGGAACTCGGGGAGCTCGTCGAGGAAGAGCACTCCGTGGTGCGCCATCGACAGCTCGCCGGGCCGGGTGAGCGGGCCGCCGCCGACCAGGCCCGCGTCCGAGATGGTGTGGTGGGGCGAGCGGAAGGGGCGCTCCTTCACCAGGGACTGCCCCTCGCGGATCAGCCCGAGCACCGAGTAGATCTTCGTCACCTCGAGCGCCTCGGCGAAGGTCATCTGGGGAAGAATCGTCGGGAGCCTCCGCGCGAGCATCGTCTTGCCCGAGCCCGGAGGTCCGCACATGAGCATGTTGTGCCCGCCCGCCGCGGCGAGCTCGAGCGCGTCCTTCACGTCCGCCTGGCCGCGCACGTCGGCCATGTCGAGCGCTGGTCCCTCCTGGCCTTCCAGCGCGGGCACGCCGGTGCGCCGGTCGTAGGGCGCGATGGGAGCAATGCCCGCGAGGTGCTCGTAGGCCTCGCGCACGTGGCCCACCGGCAAGACGTCGATGCGGTCGACCAGCGCGGCCTCCGCGGCGTTCTGCGTCGGCACCATCACTCCCTTGAAGCCGCCGTCGCGCGCCGCCAGCGCCAGCGGGAGCACGCCGCGAATGGGCTTGACGAGCCCGTCCAGCGACAGCTCGCCGCCGAAGAGGTGCTCGCCCAGCGTCTCGGGCTCGAGGAGCCTCGATGCGGCCAGAACTCCCAGCGCGATGGGCAGCTCGAAGGCCGCTCCCTCCTTGCGGATGTCCGCCGGCGCCAGATTCACGGTGATGCGCTTGTGCGGAAGCTGGAAGCCCGAGTTCTTCAGCGCCGAGAGCACGCGGACCTTGCTCTCCTTCACCGCGCCGTCGGGGAGGCCGACCACGTTGAAGTAGGGGAGCCCCAGGTGCATGTCGACCTCGACCTCGACCACCACCGCGTCGACTCCCATCAGCGCTCCCGAACGCACCCTCGCCAGCATGCTCCGGCGGTCGAGCAACGGCCGTACCGCACGGCGGACCACCGCCGCGTCAGAGCGAAGCTCTCGAACGACGAGAGCGGCCTGGAGCGCACGCGCCGCTCCGGTCGAAGGGACGCGAATCCACGAGACGAGCCCGTGCGCGCGCCGGAACAGCCGCGTGCATCACCGCGAAAGCGGCGTGATGACGATGCCGTCGGGCCGGCGGTACACGACCTCGTTCTCTCCGGGCGCGACGATGAAATCGAGGTGGGTGTCGCGGTCGACGAGCCGCGGTGGAGAGCCCGAGGCGACGTCCGCCAGCCACAGGGGACCGAGGACGACGTTGTCCGGGTCGCCGTCGGCCGAGTAGAGGGTCTCGGCGCCCCGCACGCGCCCCACCTGTTGGACGCCGCCATCGCCCGCTACCCGCGTGGCCGACCGGCCGTCGAGCGGTTGCAGCACGAGCGCGCCGCGGCCGAGGCCGTCGGGCTCGACGACGAACGCGACTGCTCCCTCGTCCTCGGTGAAGGTGATGCCCAAGGGGAAGAGGTTCGCGGCGACCACGCCGTCTGCCGCGCGCCGGTCCGCGTCGAGACGACCTCGCCAGCGCGAAGAGCGCTCCGCTTGCGACGAGCGTGGTCGGTGCCGAGGCGGACGACGGCGAGCGGCGAATCGAGCCGGACGAGGTGACGACACCACCGACGCGCCGTCGGGCGTCAGCCAGCCGGCCGTCACGCCGGATTCGATGGTGGTCGGAGTGCCTCCCCCGATGCCCACCACCTGGGCGGTGTCGTTCTGCGCGAACACCAGCGCCTTCGTGCCCCGCTCGTCGACGGACCCAGTCGGTTGGCGTGGCGTTGACGAGCGTGGCCTGGGTCCAGCTCGTGCGGTTCCAGGCCTGCTGCCGCTGCATGAGCGGAGGCCCGGCTACGGCGTCGGCGGCGTCGGGGGAGCCGGCTCGGTCGGCATCGCGCTGCCCAGCGCTCCGGGGGTCGGCGTGCCCTCGGGCAATTCGGTCATCATTCCCAGCGTCTCGGCGCCGGCCTTCTTCGCCCCGTCGAGCGCGGCGATCAGCTTGGCGTAGTTGGTCCGGTCGTCGGCCATGAAGAACACCAGCCGATCTCCGGCGGCCCTGGCCGCGAGCATGCGCTTGAGCCGCTCGACGTACTGGGCGTCGTCGACCTTCTCGGTGTTGATGGTGATCTGCCCCTCGGCGGTGATGCCGACGACGAGCTGGTCCTTCGGCACCTCGGACACGTCGTCGACCTGCTCGGTGGTGGGCACCTTCACCTCGATGTCCTTCTCGAGGAGCGGCGTCACCACCATGAAGATGATGAGCAGCACGAGCACCACGTCGACGAGCGGGGTGACGTTGATGTCCGAGTTCGGCTTGCTCACCGGCTGGACGGCGAGCTTTCTGGTCTTCCTGAGGGCCATGGCGGTCGCCTACTTCTCCTTGAGCTCCTCGACGCCCAATGCCACGCCCTTGGCCCCGGCGCGCCGGGCCACGTTCATCACCTTGCGCACGTCGCCGAACGTGAGCGCCTCGTCCCCCTTGAGGAGGATCTTCCGCCCCGGGCCCTGGTTCAGCCGGGTGCGCAGCGCCTCCTCGAGGTTCGCCTCGTCGTAGGCGTCGTTCTCGAGCCACATGCGCTTGTCCGTCGTCACCGAGAGGATGATCGGGTCGGCCGATTTCTGGTCCTCGTCGGTGTGCGTCGCCTTGGGCAGGTGCACGTCCTTGCCGCGCTGGAGCATCGGCGTCACCACCATGAAGATGATGAGCAGGACGAGCACCACGTCGACCAGCGGCGTGACGTTGATCTCGTTCTTGATGCCGCCCTTGCCGCCGACTGCCATTCCCATGGCGGCCGCTCCTTACCCGCCTCTGGCGTGGGCGCGCTGCTGCGAGCCGAGCTGCTTGGCGACGACGTCGAGGAACTCGTTCGAGGACTCCGAGATGTCCACCGAGCGCGCGTCGACCCAGCCCTGCAGGAAGTTGTAGCCCATCACGGCGGGAATGGCGACGAGCAGGCCGAACGCGGTGGTCACCAGCGCCTCGGCGATACCGGCCGACACCGTGCCCAGGCCGCCCGAGCCCGAGTCGGCCATGAGCTGGAAGGCGGTGACGATGCCCATCACCGTGCCGAGCAGCCCGACGAACGGAGCGGTCGAGCCCACCGTGGCCAGAAGCCCCAGCCCGCGCTTGAAGCTCTGCACCTCGCGCTGCGCCTGGCGCTCGAGCGCCCGCGCCACCGACTCCACCGCCACGTCGCGGTCGTTCTCGGGAGAGAGCTTGAACGCATTCAGGCCCGCGCCGATCACCCGGCCCAGATGGCCGACCTCCTTGCCCAGATTGGCGTTCGACGCCGCGTGCAGATCGCCCGACGCCAGAAGCTTGGCCATCTTCTCGGCGAAGTTGCGCGATTCGGCGTTCGAGCGGTTGAACACCACCAACCGCTCGGCCATCACCACCAGCGAGGCCACCGACATGATGGCCAGGACGATGACGATGCCGCGGGCGAACCAGCCCATGTGGCCCCACAACTCGGTCAGCGTGAATTGCATGGTTCTGTCTTCTGGAAGGTCGTGTTGGGGTGCTTCCGTCAACGAAGGTGGCGAGTCATAGCGCTACCGGTTGGGCATGACCAGCCTGATGGGAATGACGTAGTCCACGTTGACCGGCCGGCCCTGGTACGTCACCGGCTTGTACTTCACCCGCGAGAGCCACTCGAGCACCGTGGCCTCCATGTGCGGGAGCGGCTTGATGATGCGGCAGTTCTTGAGGTCGCCCTCGACGGTGATGACGCACTTGACCAGCATCAGCCCCTGCACACGCGCCTCGAGCGCCTCGCGCGTGTAATGCGGTGCCCGCGGGCCCTCGACCTGCTCGGGTCGGGTCATGCCCTCGCCGAAGGGGAGCACCTCGCTCCCGAGCTGACCGCCGAGCTGGCCGCCCACGACGCCACCCACCACGCCGCCGCCGACGCCGCCCACCACGCCGCCCTCGACCCCTCCTTCGACCCCGCCCTCCTGGCCTCCCGGAGTCTCCTCCTCGGCCGGCTCGGGCTCGGGCTCGGCCTCGGGCGGCTTCTCGGTGGGAATCTCCTTCGGCTGCACGATGGTGTCGGGCTTCTTGATCGGCTTCTTCTCGATCTTCCGCTCGACCTTCGGCTTCTGGCCTGAGCCCGACGATTTGGGAGGGGGAGGCGGCGGCGGTGGCGGCGGGGCCGCGAACACCACGTGCAGATTCTTCTCGTCGTCCTTGCCCCCGAGCGGGTTGGACGAGATGAGCAGCGCCGCCGCCAGCAGGATGGCGTGGGCCGCGATGGAGATGATCGCGCCCGTGCCCAGCCGGCCTTGCGCCGACTTGCCCCGATTGAGAACCGAGTCGAACATGACGACTGACAACTCCTCCTGCGCTTCAAGCGACGCCCGCCGTCCCTCGGACGTTCCGCGGCGGACCATATATGGACCTCGCGGGCCGGTTCCAAGCGCAGTACGTGTCTGCCATCGACTTCTGCACGGCTCGTGCGAGTCCCACACGCCGCGTTCCAAACTTCTGTTGACACGCGCTTGCCCCTCTGTATTTTCCCCCGCCGATTTGGCCGCTTCCCACCTCTGGAGGGGGTTCTCCGTGGGTTCCAACCTGTCGTCTGTGGCTCGGATCACGCGGGCAGTGCTGCTCGCGGGTTCGTTCTTCGGCGCCGCCGCGCTCGCGCAGGGCACCGCGGTGCTCACGGGCACTGTCACCGACGCGGCGACGAAGCAACCGGTCGCCGACGTCGTCGTCACCGCGACCTCGCCCGCCCTGCAGGGTGAGCAGATCGTGGTGACCGATGCCTCGGGTCTCTACCGCATTCCCAACCTGCCGCCGGGCACGTACACCATTCGGCTCGAGAAGGAGGGCTACAAGCCCTTCTCGCGCGGCGACATTCCGGTGCGCGTCGACCGCACCATTCGCGTGAACATCGACCTTTTGCCCGAGGCCCTCAAGGCCGACGAGGTGGTGGTCGTCGGCGCGCCCCCGACCATCGACGTCGGCTCGACCACGACCGGCATCAACGTGGGCACCGAGTTCACGCAGAACGTCGCCATGGTGCGGCCGAGCGGCACCGGCATGCGCAGCTTCGAGTCGCTCGCCTCGATTGCTCCGCAGGTCGTCGGTGACACCTACGGCTTCGGCTTCAACGGCACCACCTCGCCGGAGAACCAGATCCTCGTCGACGGCCTGTCGGTGACCGACCCGGCCTACGGCATCAACGGCTCGCCCTTCCCGATCGACTTCGTGCAGGAGGCCAACATCATCACCGGCGGCTACCAGGCCGAGTACGGCCGCGCCACCGGCGGCGTGATGAACGTCGTCACCAAATCGGGCTCGAACGAGTTCCACGGCTCGGTGTTCGGCAACTGGACGCCGGGCTTCCTCGCCTCAGAGTCGCCGCCCATCAAGAGCGAGGCCTCGGTGTTCGTCTCCAACTCGCGACTGTGGAACTCGGGCGACTTCGGCGCCGAGCTCGGCGGCCCCATTCTCAAGGACAAGCTGTGGTTCTACGTCGGCTTCTCGCCGTCGTTCAGCCGCGTGCTGCAGACCCGCTCGCTGAACCGCTTCCTCCTGCAGCGTTGCGCCGACCCGTCGGACCCGAGCTGCATCGACACCGATGGCGACGGCAACGGCGATCTGGCCGACGCGAACGGCGACGGCGAGCCCGACTACCAGCTCGACGAAAGCGGCGACCGCAAGACCGAGCCGCTCCCCGGCACCGAGAAGAGCCGCTTCGTCGACTCGCGGGCCTTCAGCTACATCGCCAAGCTGACCTACAACATCAATCAGGATCAGAACGTCTCGCTGTCGTGGCTCGGCTCGCCGACCAGCTCGGTGGTGCCCTACCCGTTCACCAACCGCGTCGCCGGCAGCCGCGACGTCGCCAACTCCAACGACGTGTCGCTGAAGTACCAGGGCGGCTTCTTGGACAAGCACCTGCTCATCGACGCCACGTTGGGCTAGCACCGGCAGGACCAGGAGAGCTTGCCCAACGACGGCTCGCGCATCGGCTCGACCACCGGCGCCGCCAGCATCCCGGCCGCCATCTCCCGCCGGGCCTTCCCACCGCGCCCGATCACCGACTTCGAGTCGATCGGCGCCGAGGCCGAGCGGCTGTGCAACGAGCAGGGCTCGCCCGAGTACGCCTGCCCCGCCACCGGCCTCGCCAGCACCTACACCATCGGCGGCGCCGGCTTCATGGAGGAGGTCGGCATGAACCGGTACCAGGGCAAGCTGACCGCGACGTACCTGCTGAACGCCCTGGGCCACCACGTCTTCAAGGCCGGCATCGACCTCGAGCGCAACGAGTACCGCATCAAGAAGGCCTACTCGGGCGGCTACGTGCTCCGCGACAACTTCACCGGAACCGCCTGGCGCGACTACCGCCAGTACGCCTACCTCGCCGGGCCGGACGACCTGGTGCAGATCCCCTTCGTCGAGTCGACCTCGTCGTCGGTGGGCATGGGCGCCTTCCTGCAGGACAGCTGGAGCGTGCTCGACCTGGTGACGTTGAACCTCGGCCTGCGGTACGAGACGCAGCACCTCTACGGCGGCGACGGCCAGCTCGGCCTGGCGCTGAACAACATGCTGGCCCCGCGCGTGGGCGTCATCTACGACTTCACCCAGCACGGCCGGTCGAAGATCTACGGCAGCTACGCCCGGTACTTCGAGTCGGTGCCGCTCGACATCGCCGACCGATCGCTCACCGGTGAGAACCAGGCCGGCTTCAACCGCCTCGCCAGGCCGGTACCGGGCGGGCGGCCCGGGTGCGACCCCGTCAAGAGCATCGACCAGACGTTGAACGAGTGCCTCGACCCGCGCAACGCGCAGACGCTGGGCCGGCCGAGCGACCCCAACCAGATCGCGCTCATCACCGGCCACGGCAAGGTCCCGGTCGACCCGAACCTGCAGCCGCAGTCGTCGGACGAGATCGTCCTCGGCGCCGACTACGAGGTCGTCCCCGACGGGCGGGCGGGCCTCTACTACACGAAGCGGTACATGAATCACGTCATCGAGGACATGAGCCGCGACGAGGCCAACACCTACTTCATCGGCAACCCGGGCTACGGCATCGCCAAGGACTTCCCCAAGGCGACGCGCGACTACAACGCGGTGACGGCCTACTTCAACAAGTCGTTCACCGACCTGTGGATGGCCCAGGTCAGCTACACCTACTCGACGCTGTACGGGAACTACCCCGGCCTCTTCCGCCCCGAGACCGGTCAGCTCGACCCGAACATCAACGCCGACTTCGACCTCATCTCGCTCCTGCCCAACCGCGAGGGCCCGCTGCCCGGCGACAGGACGCACGTCATCAAGGCGTTCGGGGCCAAGGAGTTCCCCGTCACCGGCGACGTCAGCCTCCGCCTGGGCCTGACCTACGAGGCTTCTTCGGGCCGGCCGATCAACTACCTCGCCAGCCACCCGCTGTACGGGCCGAACGAGGCGTTCGTGCTGCCCCGCGGCTCGGGCGGCCGGCTGCCGTGGGTCCACAGCGTGTCGACCAAGCTCGGCTTGAGCTACAAGCTGACGCGGGACAACATCGTCAGCCTCACCGTCGACATCTTCAACCTGTTCAACTTCGCCGGCGTGACCGCGGTCGACGAGACGTTCTCGACGGCCGACCTGCTCCCGGCGACGGTGCAGCCCGGGCAGAACCCGCAGGAGCAGATCTGCTACGGCGGGAACAACCCCAACTGCGTGCCGAAGCTGAAGAAGTACGACCCCGACACGGGCGCCATCGTCGATGCCTCGGCCGAAGACTACAACCCGAACTTCAAGCGGGTGACGGGCTACCAGGCGCCGCGGCAGGTGCGCTTCGGCGTGAAGGTCACCTTCTGAGAATCAGGAATTGACGACCATGAAGATTTCTCGACTGACCGCAGCCATGTTCCTCGTCGGTGCGGCGGGGGGCTTTCTGTACGCGTGCTCCGCGCCGCAGCCCTTGCCCGAGTGCGCCGTCACGTCGGGCAACGTCCTCTTCAACACGCCGAACCACTGGGCGACGTTCAAGCTGAAGAGCGGCACCGGGCCGTGCTCCCAGCTCAGGGGCGACCAGGTGGGTCTGCAGCACTACCGCGCGCCCAACTCGAAGGAGGGGACCCTCGCCATCCGGACCCACCGGCTGGGCAACCTCTACCGGACGCGGCCCGCGGCGGGGCGCGACCCGAACGACCCCGACGGCAAGAAGATCAACGCCATCGGCAAGTACCCCTACCTGCCCGACGGCGATGGCATCTGCACGGCGACCGACTTCCAGCCCGCCGAGCAGAATTTCGCGGCGGCCACCCTCGCGGACGGCGGCACGTTGCCCGCGAGGTCCATCCGCTACCGCTGGTCGAACGTGCGCGTCATCAACACGGCGAACGTGCCGGGTACCGTGTGGACGGCCGAGCTGGAGTACACCGAGGACGTCGATGGCCCGGGCCCCCAGCCCGAGTGCACCGCGACGTACGACGTGACGGGCGTCTGGCCGATGGTGCAGTGCCACCAGGACGAGGACGAGAACGGCAACCCGATTCCGGGCTCGGAGAACGCTTACTGCGACCCGAACCCCGACATCGACGCGGGCCGCGCCTTCGGCTCGGGCATCAACCCGGACTTCAAGCCCAAGTGCGACCTCGAATTGGGCGTCTGCCTGCCGAGCGTCCCGCTGGATCAGCTCCGCTAGCCTCCAAGGGGCTCCTCCTGCGCGAGGATGCCGCTCGGCGCCCGTTCCGGGTGCGCGTCGCCAAGCGCGGCGCCTCCGGGGCGGGCGCCGTGCTTTTGCGGGCCTTCCGGTGTTAAGGGAGGCGAGAAATGGCGAGTCGGCGCGAGCTCATCGAGCAGGCGGAACGACGCCTGGCGGCGGAGGAGGGCACCCTCTTCAAGGAGGCGCCGCTGCGGGTCGCCCTCTGCTACCCGAGCCCCTATTACGTGGCGATGAGCTCTCTGGGCTTCCAGGCCATCTACCGGGAAATCCACCGGCACGAGGGCGCCACCGCCGAGCGGGCCTTTCTCCCCGACGACGTGGAGGCCTACCGGCAGAGCCGCACGCCGCTGTTTGCCTACGAGTCGAAGGCCCCCATCTCGTCGTTCGACGTGGTGGCCTTCTCGGTGGCGTACGAGCTCGAGCTGACCGGCGTCTTCGCAATGCTCGAGCTGGCCGGGCTGCCCGTTCTGGCCGCCGACCGCGGAGGCGAGCACCCGCTGGTGGTGGCCGGCGGCCCGCTGACGTTCTCGAACCCCGATCCACTCGAGCCGTTCGTCGACCTTCTGGTGCAGGGCGAAGCCGAGCAGCTCGTGCACCAGCTGCTCGAGGTGGCGGCGCAGGGCGGCGGCAAGGAGGCGGTGCTCGGCGCGCTGGCGTCGAGGCCCGGCTTTCGCGTGCCCGGCCGCTCGAGCGAGTCGAGCCGGTACTTCGTCGCCAAAGCCGACGACGCCCTGTTGCCCGCCAGCTCGCAGATTCTCACGCCGAACACCGAGCTTCGGTCGATGTTCCTCGTCGAGCCCGAGCGCGGCTGCTCGCGCGGGTGCCACTACTGCGTGATGCGGCGCACCACCAACGGCGGCATGCGCACGGTGCCCGTCGAGCGGGTGCTCGAGCGCATTCCCGACTCGGCCCGCCGGGTGGGGCTGGTGGGCGCCGCGGTGACCGACCATTCGCGCATCACCGAGCTGCTCGAGCGCATCGTCGCCTCGGGGCGCGAGGTGGGCGTCTCGTCGCTCCGGGCCGACCGGCTCACCGAGCGGCTCGTCGCGGCGCTCAAGGCGGGCGGCGCGCGCGTGCTGACGGTGGCCTCGGACGGCGCCTCGCAGCGCATGCGAGAGCTGGTCGACCGCAAGCACAGCGAGGAGCAGATTCTCCGCGCGGCGCAGTACGCCAGGGCCGCGGGCATGGAGCGGCTCAAGGTCTACAACATGGTGGGCCTGCCCTACGAAGGCGACGAGGACATCGACGAGATGATCCGCTTCACCCTCGAGCTCTCGCGCATCCTGCCGGTGGCGCTGGGCGTCTCGCCGTTCGTGGCCAAGCGGCACACGCCGCTGGACGGTGCTCCGTTCGCGGGCGTGAAGGAGTTGGAGCACAAGCTCGAGCGGCTCCGCCGGGGCCTTCACGGCCGGGCCGAGGTGCGGCCGACCAGCGCCCGGTGGGCATACGTCGAGTACATGCTCGCGCAGTGCGGCCCCGAGGCGGGGCTGGCGGCGTACGACGCGTACCGGGAGGGAAGCAGCTTCGCAGCGTTCAAGCGCGCCTTCGAGGCGCGCAAGGCGCGGCCGTTCCTCGCCCGCCGCACCGAAGACGGGCGCAGAAGGCCCACGGTGTGGCCGACCGTGCCTCCGCCTTCCGAGCCGATGCTCGCCTGAGGGCACGAGACGCCGCCGTCGCTTGGAACGCGGCCACGTTCAGCGCACGGCGATGCGCGTGAGCACGACGCGCGAGGCGCCCTCGACCTCGGAGAGCACCTGCCTCACCGGCACGATGGCCCCGACGGTGGTGTAGCTCGACTGGCCGGCCCGCGTCCGCGTCGTCTTCAGGGGAAACGCCTTGGCCCGCGGCAGGAACCAATCGCGGAGCGGCTTGAGCGGCAGGTGGTGTACCTCGGTCTGCTCGAGGAACACGTACAGGAGCACGTCGGCGATGCTGTAGAGGAAGCAACCCGGCGTGTCCTTCTCGAGATTGGAGACCAGCTCGAAGAAGTAGTTGCCGTACCGCCCGTGCCGGTCGCCCTTCACCTCGACTCCGAACACGGGCAGGCCGGGGCGCTCCCAGAGGAGGTCGACGCCGCGGTGCTGGAAGCGGGGATCCTGCTGCACGTCGTGGACGCGGCTCTGGTCGTCCTGCGTGCGGAGATACCGGACGGCCAGCGCCACCGCCCGATCGGCGGAGTGCTGGACCCCGCGCATCGAATACACGCGAGCCATGGCGCGGGGCCGAACGTCCCGCCGGGCCGGGTTACTTTTTGGGGTCGCGCAGCTCGACGGCGTAGGCGACGAGCTGCACCTCGCGCGGCTTACCGTCCTTGCCGCGGGGGACGATGGCGCCCTCGCCCTCGTAGTGCCTGGCGCGCTCCTCGGAGAGCTCTGCGAGCTTCACCTGGCCCTCGACCCTGGCCACCTTGCCGGCCGAGCTGGGCGGAACGAAGAAGCCGTAGTCCTTGAAGGTGACCCGGACGCCGGGGCCCTTCTCGGAGGTGGCCAGCTCCATCCAGCAGCCCTTGGTCGAGCAGGCCTTACGAACCGTGCCCTCCAGCGCGATGGTCTTGCCGTCGTGGGCCTGGGGCGTCTCGAGCAGCTGCGCGAGCTTCAGCGTGGGGAGCCCTTTGAGCTTCTCGCCGCGGACGATGACTCCGCCCACGTCCTTGACGTCGGCGGCAGCATTCTTGGCCTTGCCCTCGGCCTCTGCGTCGCAGGGGAAGGCGGCCGGAGCGGCGAGCAATGCAGCGGTGAGCAGGGCGTATTTCATGGCGTGGCTCCTTACCCCAAAGGGCTGTGTGCAGGCAAGCCGCGCCCGTATGGTGGCGGTGAGGCGTCCGGTCGCGGCGGAGCCGTTCGATGCCGCGCCGAGCGTCGCGGGAGGGGAACGTGCAGGCGCGTTGTCCGTACTGTCAGTCGATTTTCGAGGCGAGCGCTCCGGGCGTGCAAGAGTGCCCGCGTTGCCAGGCGCAGGTGAACGTGCCCGCTCCGGCGCCCTCGGCCCCGCAGGTTAGAGCGGCCTCTTGCGCGCAGCACCCGGACCGCGTGGCGTTCGCCGCGTGCGAGCGGTGCGGCAGCTTCATGTGCGCCGAGTGCAACCTCTCGGGCCAGAGCCAGCTGTGCCCCCGCTGCCGCGAGGCTCAGGGCGGAGCGACGATGCGCGAGCCGACGAGCTGGGAACGCCGGAGCGAGCTGGGCTTCTTCAAGGCCCTGTTCGAGACGTGGAAGAAGACCATCCTCGAGCCGGAGAAGTTCTGGGCGGCGCTCCAGCCCAAAGCGTCGATCGGCGACGCGCTGCTCTACGGCTGGCTGTTGTCGGCGGTGAGCGGGGTGATGGGCTTTTTCATGGCCATCGCCAACATCGGCGGCCAGAAGGAGCAGATCGAGCAGGTGTTGTCGCAGATGAAGAACGTGCCAGAAGAGCTCGAGCGCTTCTTGCGGATGTTCATCGAGAGCTCGGTGCCCGTCTACGCGGCGTTGTTCCTCGGCGGCGTGCTGCTCTACCCGCTGAGCTTCGTCATCTCGTCGGTGCTGCTGCACCTGGGGTGTTTGGTGTTCGGCGCGGCGAAGAACGGCTTTGCCGCCACCGCGCGCATCGTCGGGTATTCCTCGGCGCCGGCGGTGTTCAGCTGGGTTCCGATGCTCGGCGCGTTCATGGCCATCTACGTGATGGTCCTGCAGGGCTGGGGAGTGGCGCGGGCGCAGGAGTCCACCGTGGCCCGAGCGGTGGGCGCGGTGCTGTTCATCCCCGTGTTGGCGATGTGCTGCGTCTGCCTGGGAGGCGTGGCCGCGGGCATCGCGGCGGCGCAGGGCCGCTAGCGCTACAGTACCGCCGTGCGCGTCCACTGGCCGCCGCCCAACCGCAGCTTCGGCTTCGTCGATGCACTGGGCATCGTCGGAGCGGTGGGCTTGCTGGTGGCGCGCTTCGTCCCTTTGGCGAAGCTGCCGTTCTGGGGCTGCGTGCTGCGCAAGTACACCGGCTGGCCGTGCCCCGGCTGCGGGCTGACGCGGGCCGCCGACCGGTTCTCCCACGGGAACATCCTCGGCGCGCTCGAGGCGAACCCCTTGGGCACGCTGGCCGCGGCGGGATTCTTCGTCTGCGCCGTGTGGATGGTGCTGCACCTGGGCTTCAAGGTGCCCGTGCCCGAGGTGGTGCTCGACCGGCGCGAGTCGACTCGCCTGCGGTGGGGCCTGCTCGTGGCGCTCCTGTTGAACTACGGGTTCGTGGTGGTGAAGACGCGATTCCCGGAGCTGCTCTGAGGCTTTCGTGGCGGTGCTCCTGGTCGCGGCAGGCTATCTGTGCGGCTCGGTGCCGTTCGGGCTGCTTCTGACGAGATGGGTGCGCGGCAAGGACGTGCGCGCCGAGGGCAGCGGGAACATCGGTGCGACGAACGTGGCCCGCGTGGCCGGGAAGAGGCTCGGGGTGGTGGTGCTGCTTCTGGACGCGGCGAAGGGCGCCTTGCCGGTGGTGGCGGCGATGCAGCTCTGGCCCGAAGCGTACCGGCTGCACGCCGGGGTGGGGCTGGCTGCGTTCTTGGGCCACGTCTTTCCCGTGTGGCTCAAGCTGCGCGGCGGCAAGGGAGTGGCGACGGCGCTCGGAGCTCTCGTGGTGCTCGTGCCGCTGTCGGCCGGCGTCGGGTTCGCCATCTTCGCCGTGCTGTTCGCGCTCTTGCGGATCAGCTCGATCGGCTCACTGCTCGGGGGAGCCGCGGCCGTCGCGGCGGCGTTCCTCAGCCGCGCGCCCATCGAGTACGCGGTGCTCGCGGCCGTGTTGTACGGGCTGATGCTCTACACGCACCGGGGCAACATTCAGCGGCTGGTGCGGCGCGCCGAGCGGAAGGTGTAGCGTGCGGTCAGCGGCTCTTCGAGCGCTCGGGGGCCAGCTCGGGCTCTGCCCTGGCGTCGCCCGAAAGCCACGCCGCCACCTCGCGCTCGAAGGCCGCCGGCGTCGAGCCCGCGACTGCCTCGAAGGCCTCGGCGAAGGTGGGCTCGGGCGAGAGGAGCAGCGACATCAGCCGTTCCCGCCCGAACCGCTCGACGAAGAGAGTCACCCGGGCGCACCTTGGCGGTGAGCTCCCAGACCAGCTCGGTGGCGCCGGTACCCACTCCGTTGCGCCGGCGCCAAGGAGTGGGCCATCGACGGCGCGAAGTCCATCGCCAGCGGTTGGCGCGCGAGCGCATCGCGCCAAAGCCTTGCCTCAGCGCGGCCGCTTCAGCTCGGAGCCGTCGGGCTCGTCGTCGCCGAGGCGGGCAACGGAGCGCACCGCCGCATCCTTCCGCTTCTTCACCTTCGACGCCTTCGCCTTCTTCCGCGGCGTCGCCTTCTCTAGCTTCTGCGTCAGCTCGACCCGCGGTCCCGAGCCGACGGCCGAGACGGTCAGCGGGACGTAGCCGGGCAGGGCGAACGAGAGCTTCGCCCGCGCGAACCCATCGGGCCCGGGCGGAAGGTCGAGCTCGAGCGGCGTGACTCCCAGCGTTCTTCCCCGGAGCGACACCTTCGCCCCCGTGGGAATGCTCGCCACGTGGAAGCGAATGCGCTCGATGCCGGCCGGCTCGGGCTCCGGCGCGCGCGCCGGACGGCTCGGCGGTTCGGCAGCAGATGGGCGCGAACGCTCTGACGCAGTCACGGCGCTCGACGACGGCGACGCCTCGAGCGGCACCGGCGCGAGAAACGGCGGACGCCACTGGGCGAAGCCGATCGCCGCGCCCGCGCCAACCAGCGCGCCGACGGATGCGAGCAGAAGCGAGAGCGGGGCGGCTCGGCGCGACGGGGGCCGTCGGGCGAGAGCCGCCGCCTTCAGCGCGCCGAGCACCTCGTCCATCGTCTGGAACCGATCCTCGGGAGCCTTCGCCAGGCACCGGCGCACCAGCGCCTCCACCTGCGGCGGAATCTCCAGCTCGGGCCGCGGCGTCGTCATCGGCGGCGGCTCCTCGCTCAGGTGCTTGTTCACCACCTCGAGCAGCCGCCCGCTGAACGGCGGCCGCCCGGTGAGCGCCTCGTAGAGGAGCACTCCCAGCGAATAGATGTCGCTGCGGGGATCGGCGTGGTTCCGGTCGGCCTGCTCGGGCGCGATGTACTGCGCCGAGCCGACCAGCACGCCCTGCTCGGTGAGCCCCCGCTCGAAGGCGCCGGGCGTGCGCGCGAACGACTTCGCGAGCCCGAAGTCGAGCACCTTGACCTGATCTGCCCTTCGCCGAGACGCGACGAGCATCACGTTCGCGGGCTTCAAGTCGCGGTGCACCAGGCCAAGGCGGTGAGCCTCGCGGAGCGAGCGGCAGACCTGCTCGGCGATGGAAAGCGCCCGCCTCCACGGCAGCGCCTCCATTCGGCCGAGCAGCTCGAACAGGGTTTCGCCCTCGAGGTACTCCATCGCCAGGTAGCAGTAGCCCTCGCGCGAGCAGCCGTAGGCGATGGCGTTGACGGTGTTCGGGTGGGTGAGCCGAAAGGTGAGCTCGGCCTCGCGCAAGAAGCGCTTGCGGTGCACCGAGTCGGCTTCCCTCCCCAGCTCGGGGTCGAGCACCTTGAGCGCCACCGGCCGATCGGACGGCACCTCGAGCGCCCGGTACACGCGGGATGTGCCGCCCGCTCCGATGGGCTCGATGATCCGGAACCGGCCGTCGAGGGTGGCTCCGATGAGCTCGTCGACGCCGGGCGCCGTGAGGCGCTCGTGGGGGCTGAGGGGCAGCTCGGCGCTGGCGGACATCCCTTCCTCGAAACTGCCCCGATCGAGCCCGGCTGAAGACCGGCGCTCCCCTTTGTCGTCGGCCAGACTACGGAGAGGCTTCTGCCGAATTCAAGTCGCGTCGGGTCGAGCCGTCGCCTCGGCGCGACGGTACTGCAACAGCCGGCACTCGATGGGGCCGTTGAACAGCGTCTTCCTCGAGAAGGGCCGTGCGTGGAAGGCGCTCTCGAATGCGGGGTTTCCGGCGAGCAGCGCCAGGCGCCAGTTCCGCCAGCGTGCGAAGTTCTCGCCGAGCTTGAAGTAGAAGGTCTTCATCCCCTTCTGGCCGGCCTTGCCGATGCGCTCGCCGTAGGGCGGGTTGGAGGCGACGAGGCCGCGCTCGGCAGGAGGATTCAGCGCGGTGGCGTCGCCGACCGAGAGCTTCACGAAGTCGCCGACCTGGGCCGCCCGTGCGTTGCGGCGCGCGGCGGCGAGCGCGTCTTCGCTCTTGTCGAAGCCGAAGATGGGAAACTCGGGCCGCTTCTCGCGCATGCGGGCGTCGCCCTTGAGCTCGACCAGAAGCCGCCGGGCCGTTTCTCCGAAGTTGGCCCACTTCTCCACCGAGAAGCGGCGGTGGGCGTTGGGCGCGCGGTTCATGGCGATGAGGGCGCCCTCGATGAGAAGCGTCCCCGAGCCGCACATCGGGTCGACCAGCGGCTCGTCTCCGGTGTAGCCGGCCTCGAGGAGCATCGCCGCACCCAGCGTCTCCTTGAGCGGCGCCGGCGTCGGCTCCACGCGGTAGCCGCGCTTGTGGAGCGGCTCGCCGCAGACGTCCAGCGACAGCGAGAGCTTCCTCTTGGCGAGGTGGGCCACCACCCGCACGTCGGGCTTGCGGGTGTCGACGTCGGGGCGCCGGCCGAGCTTGTCGCGCAACCGGTCGACGAGAGCGTCCTTCACCTTCAGGGCCACGAAGCCCGAGTGAGCGTGCTCGGAATCGCGGAGCACCGCCTCCACCGCGAACGTCGTGTTGGGCGTGAGGAGCTCCTCCCACGGCAATTCGCGCGCCGCCTCGTACAAGCCCTCGGCGCCCGTAACGTCGCGCTCGGCCAGCGGGTAGAGCACGCGCATGGCCACGCGGGACCAGAGGCAGACGTACAGCGCCTCGGACAGGTTGGCGGAGAAGCGCACGCCGCCGCGGTCCTGGCGCACCTTGCGAATGCCCAACTGGCTCAGCTCGCGGGCGAGGGTGTCCTCGGTGCCGCGCGAGGCGGTGGCGTAGAGCGACAGGCGTTCCATCAGGGTCGGTAGGCCTCGAGCCGCTCGAGCTTGGGCGAGAGCAGCCGTTCGAGCGCGGCGCGGTCGTCGAGCCCGAGGCCGATGAGGGTGAAGTCGAAGATCTTCCTTCCCCTCCGCGCGGTGAAGAGGTGCCCGGCCACGGCGCCCCGCTCGTCGACGAGCACCCGGTGCCGCGACTCGTCGCCCCACGAGAAGAGATCGTCGCGCTCTTCGAGCCGGAAGCCGCCGCTGATGAGCTGCGCCGCAGGGCCCGAGGCGAGGTGCAGCCCGGCGTAGGCGCCCTCGGCCGAATGCTCGTCGGGCTCGATGTCCACCAGCGTCTCGACGTACGTGCCGCCCATCTCGCCCTCGTCGTAGAGGTACTTGAGCTCGACCGAGCCGTCGAAGAGCCGGGCCTTGTGCAGCTCGGCCAGCGACGGATCTTCCTCGAGCGAGGCCAGCGCCGCCAGGTCATCCAGCGTCACCAGCAGGGCGCGGTCGTCATCGGTGATGGGCAGCTTTTCGACCGGCTTGCCCATGAGCAACGCCAAGCCGACGACCGCTCCGGCGCAGCTCAGAATCTGAGAGCGCTGGCAGAAGAGCGCGACGCCAGGGCCTTGCAGGGCGATCTGCTCTGTCGCCGAGAGGACCCTTCGGCCAGGCGGGCCGACCGGCCACCAGCTCACCACCGCCTGGCGCCTGAGAAGGTAGCCCGACGACCCGTGGACCTGCGACGCCTCGGTGACCGCCGAGCGCGAAAGGGGACCGCCGCCGAAGAAAGAGGTGGCCGGCGGCGGCTCGATGATCTCGGGCTTCGACCATCGCTGGTCGATCCACTCCCGGGGATCCAGCGGGATCCAAGAGTCCGTCCGCTCCCGGCGCACGTACTCGAGGAGGCGGTGCTCGCCTCGGGGCACCGGACCGAGCGGCCAGATCCCTACGCGTTTCCGGGCAGGGAACGGCTCGACCACCTTGGGGATGACACCCCACAGCAGATCGCTTTCCGCGGGGCGGAAGACGCGGAGATTGAAGCTCTCGCCGGGATCTGCGGCGATGCGGGCGGCAAACGGCGAATGCCCGACGAGCTCGAACGCGCGGGGATCAATGCTCTCCGAGGGGAAGACCGACCAGTCCGCTGGGTAGAGCGGGTGGAGAACGACTTCGAATGCGAGCTGCTCCACCAGGGCCCGGTGCAGGTTTTCGCGGATCTCCGACACCCGTTCAGCCGGCGCGCGGATCCGGTAGGAACCCCACCGTCCGAATTCGATCTCTCCACCCCCCGGCAGATCCTCGAGGGCCGCCGACCATTGGGTGGACGGCTGGGGATCTTCCCCGAAGTAGAACTTGACCAGCCCGGTGGTCTCCGCGACCACCAACCTCGCGCCTCCGATCGCCCCGGTACGCTCGAGCGTCCTCGGCAGCGAGTGGGGCGAACCGAGGGTCCACCTCTGGGTCTCGGTCGCGGCGCTGGCGCGGACGCCGAGGAGCTCGAGGAGGCGCCTGGATACCTCCAGAAGGCGATCCGGGCCGAAAATGGCGATCAAGCCTCCCTCCGCCGTCTCCATCGACTTCGTCAGCATGCAAAGCACCCGTGCTGCTGCCACACCTACTGGACTCGATCTCCGCCAGCAAAGCCAGATCCTGCTGCGCGGGCCTCTGCGTGGCCTCGATTCCCTCGGACGCGAGCAGCGCCGTAGCGAGGTGAAACGCAGAGAAGTACAGCCTGCTGAGCGCCCCGAGGAACAGGTCGAGCCCGCCGAGACGTGCGCGGCCGCGACGCGGTCGACGCGGCGCTCTCGTGGCTCGCCGCCGAATTGTCGCGCGTGCTCGACGGGCATGCGCCGATCGGCCGCGCCAGCGCGTTCTATTCGGCGGAGCTGCTCGGATCAGCTCGGCTGCCGGCGCTCGAGGTCGGAGAGTCGCCGTTCGACGTCTTCGAGCCGGCGTTCGACGTCGGCACGGGCGTCGAGCGCGGTCTTGATGCCGCGCGCGAGCATCACCATCTGCTGCGCGAGATCGCGCAGCGTCGTCTCGATGACCTCGAAGCGCGCGTTCATCTCCACGAAGCGAGCGTCCATTCGCTCGAAACGAGCGTTCGTGTCGTCGCGGAGCGAACGCACTTCCTCCCGCACCCCGCGAATCTCTTCGCGGATGTCCTTGAGGATCTCGACGGTGACGTCCTTCGGCTCCACGCCACGAGCATATCCGAAGCGACCCGCCGAGGAGGCGGGCGCGAACTTGCGGCCGCGCCCCCTCGTTTGCCCAAATGACGGGCGAGAGGCCCGGACGACTTCGATGGTCCGCGTACAGTGCGTGCTCGCCGCGTTGCTCCTCGCCGGCGTGGGCTGCGGGCGCGCCGCCATGTACGGCCCCTCGGCGCCGGTTGGAGATCGATGGGCTTCTTGCGCCACGGAAGCCCCGCAGCCTCGGCGGCGTTGGCCGCGTCCTTGAGCAGCGCCTGAGCACTGATACGGTCAAGCGTGAAGCGCTTGGGCTCACCGCCATCGCCGGAGAGCAGCTCGAGTACGAGCGGGCCGAGCGGCCGGAGTGCGCAGCGAGAGCGAAGATCGTAACCATTGTCACGCTGGTAAGCGACCGCGGCAAGGCCGAGCGCCGCGAGAGCAGTTCGAGCCGCCAGCTCGGCTTTGCGTCGTGCAGCATCATCGAACGGCGTTCCGTCGACACGCCGCGGGAACCGCAAGCGGCGTGACGCGGGCAGCGACAACACAGTCGTCTGCTCGGCGTAATCGATGGTGACGCCGCCCGCCTCGGGATCGGTGGAGGGTTTGACGTTGCCGTGGTTGATGACGGCAGGAGACCCGGCCTTCTCGCCGCCTCTCTTGTAGAGGACGGGCTTGCCTGATTTCTGCTTGGCCCGCGCGGGGTCCGTTGTCCATCCCTCGGAAGCGTCCTGGGCTTCGTAGATCTCGGTCTTCTCGATGCCGGCCGGATCGATACGGCTCGAGCTCTTGATCCCGAGCTCTACACCCACGCCAACAATCTCGCTGACGATTGCGCGCTGGAATTTCGAGCCGAGCCCGCCCTTGGGCCCGGTCGAGTCCCAGACGCCGAAAACGAGCGATACGGGATCGAGGTCGAAGAGCGCGGCGGCGTCGGCGGGTGATGCTTCGGTGAAACGCTTCCCCTCCTCCGAGAGCGTCCTTCACCGTCAGGGCCACGAAGCCCGAGTGAGCGTGCTCGGAATCGCGGAGCACCGCCTCCACCGCGAACGTCGTGTTGGGCGTGAG
>FWPU01006564.1_pt1 | contig 23041 bp, 23 predicted proteins | sample 2228361 | NCBI WGS metagenome assembly FWPU01 (sample SAMEA103939777, study PRJEB20133) | metagenome
AAGTCAATCCAAGTCAATAATCCGTATCTCGCTACCCTCTTAAAAACCGTTTGATTTCGGCGTAATACTTTAGTATTAGATTTTTCATTTTAAAAAAATCATACTTTCGGGTGATTGACATTTTTCCCAAAAGAAATAAAATGAAATAAATCTGATTAATTTTTTAGTAGAAATTTTAGTAAAAAATAAAACTAAAAAACCTTAATAAGGAGGAGGTTATTTATGAAATGGAAATGTGTTAAGCTTTTAACTTTACTGTTTGTACTGGTGGCATTTTTTGACTGTGGTGCAAAGAAAGGTGGTGAAGTAGAAGTACTTCACTGGTGGACAAGTGGTGGTGAAGCTGCTTCTGTGAAGGTTTTAAAAGAGCTTCTTGAAAAAGAAGGCTTCGGCTGGAAGGACTTTGCTGTAGCCGGTGGCGGTGGTGATACAGCAATGACAGTGTTGAAGTCGAGGGCTGCAGCCGGTAACCCCCCAACAGCAGCTCAGGTAAAAGGTCCTCAGATTCAACTCTGGGCACAGGAGGGTTTCTTAGAAAACATGGATGAAGTTGCTCAGGCTGAAAAATGGGATGACCTCATTCCAAAGGTTATAGCAGACATTATGAAGTATCAGGGTCACTATGTTGCTGTTCCTGTAAATGTTCACAGGATAAACTGGATGTGGGTAAATCCTGAAGTATTCAAAAAAGCTGGTGCAAAAATTCCAAAAACATGGGCAGAGTTTGAAGATGCTGCAAAGAAGATTCAGAAAGCCGGTTTAATACCTCTTGCATGGGGCGGTCAGCCATGGCAGGAAGCAACAGTATTTGAAGCTATTGTAGCTGGTGTTGGTGGTACTGAATTCTACAAAAAAACAATGGTAGAAGCGGATCCTGACGCTATCAATAGCCCAACAATGGTAAAATGTCTTGAAACCCTGAAGATGTTGAAAAAGTATATTGACAAAGGGGCTCCGGGAAGAGACTGGAACCTTGCTACTGCAATGGTTATAAAGGGTGAAGCAGCAATGCAAATTATGGGTGACTGGGCAAAGGGTGAATTTACTGCAGCTGGCAAGAAACCCGGTGTTGATTATGAAGCTCTTGCTGCGCCACAAACTGAAAAACAATTTTTATTTAATGTGGACAGCTTCATTATGTTTAAGGTAAAGAACCCGAAAAACAAAGAGGCTCAGAAATCAATGGCAAAATTGATACTTCAACCAAAGTTCCAGGAAGTATTCAATGTTAATAAGGGTTCAATACCTGTAAGGGTTGGAATGCCAGAAGATCCATTTGATTCTGTGGCAAGAAAATCAATGAAAGATTTTGTTGCGAGTGCAAAGAGTGGTGATCTTGTTCCAAGTATGGCTCATGAAATGGCAGTAATGCCAGCAGTTAGAGGAGCTATTGTTGATGCTGTTACAGCCTTCTTTAATTCTGATGATATGTCAGCAAAAGAAGCAGCTAAAAAGATGGCAGATGCTGTAAAGGCAGCAAAACAGTAAAATTATTTCAGGAGGGGTTGCCCAGATTTTCTGGACAACCCTTGTTTTTATTAAAGGAGAAAAGAAATGTCAGAAAAAGTAAACGCAAGTAATGTAAATTTAAAAAGATTAGAGAAAACGTATCATTCCAGTAAAATTTCGAGCTTTTTACCAAAACTTCTTGTAAGTCCATCCTTTGTCGCTATGGTTGTATTTATTTACGGATTTATATTCTGGACTATATGGATTTCTTTCACTGATTCAAAACTTATGCCAAACTACAAGTTTATAGGCTTTGCAAATTATATTTCACTATTTAAAGAACCAAGATGGTGGGTAGCATTTAAAAATATGTTTATATTTACATTTCTTTTTGTATTTTTATGTATCATCTCAGGATTGATATTAGCCATTTTGCTTGACCAGAAGATAAAAGGAGAGGGGGTTTTATTAACAATCTATCTATGCCCCATGGCAATATCTTTAATAGTTACAGGTGTGGCATGGAAGTGGATTTTAAATCCTGAACTCGGAATTGAAAGACTTGTTCAACAACTCGGTTTTGCAAAATTTCAATTTCGGTGGCTTGTTGATTCAAACCTTGCAATATATACGGTAGTCATTGCAGCTGTCTGGCAATCCACAGGATATGCAATGGCACTTTTCCTTGCAGGGTTAAGGGGAATAGACAATTCCCTTATTGAAGCTGCAAAAGTCGATGGGGCAAATATTTTCCAGATTTACACAAGGGTTATTATTCCCTGTTTGAGACCTGTTTTTTTAAGCTGCGTGGTCATTCTCTCTCACATTGCAATAAAAACATTTGACCTTGTTATGGCATTAACAAAGGGGGGCCCTGGATATGCTACAGATGTACCTGCAACATTTATGTATTCTTTTGCCTTCAACAGGGGTAGACTTGCAATAGGAGCAGCAAGTGCCGTTATAATGTTTATTATTGTTATTTCTTTTATAATCCCATATTTATACGTTGAAAGAGATGGAGGTAAGTAATGGCTAAAAATATTGAAAGGTCAAAAAGTTTAGAAATCACCATCAGCAGAATTATTATTTATATAATTCTTTTAATCGTGGCAATTTATTTTTTAATTCCATTCTTTATAATGTTTCTTACATCTATAAAAACAATGAATGATATACGAACCGGAACTTTAATTTCTTGGCCAAGAGAAATCTCAATAGAGGCATGGATTAAAGCCTGGAGCACAGCAAATATTGGCGCCGGTGGGGCTGGAATGAAAAGGTATTTTCTTAACTCTATAATTATGGTAATACCAGCCGTTGCAATCTCAACTATCATAGGTGCTATAAATGGTTACATATTTTCAAAATGGAAATTCAAAGGAAGTGAAATATTCTTTTCTCTCTTAATGCTTGGCTGTTTTATACCATTTCAGGTAATCTTACTTCCAATGTCAAGAACTCTTGGCATACTGGGTATGGGACAGAGTATACAGGGGCTTATACTTGTACATGTTGTTTATGGAATACCATTTACTACATTATTTTTCAGAAATTTTTATGTCTCTTTCCCCACTGAACTGATAGAAGCCGCAAAGGTTGATGGGGCGGGATTTTTCAAAATATGGTTTGAAATTATACTTCCTCTTTCTACACCAGTTTTTGCAGTTACCGTCATATGGCAATTCACTCAAATCTGGAATGACTTTCTGTTTGGAGTATGTTTTTCTGGTAGTGGCAGTCAACCCGTAACTGTAGCCCTGAATAACCTTGTAAATACAAGCACAGGCGTAAAAGAATACAATGTGGATATGGCGGCAGCGATAATTGCCGGTTTACCAACCCTTGTAGTCTATTTTCTTTCAGGAAAATATTTTATTCGCGGACTCACAGCTGGTGCCCTGTCTGGTACATAAAGTAAAAGTGTGTCAGGAACAGCACACTTTTACTTTTTTTTTATATTGAAAAAATTAAATTTTGATGTATAATTATTAAAGCTACGAAAATACTTGCTATTTTTTATTTGGGATATAATGTAATTGTATAAATACTAAATTGTGCAAATGTTTTTGTTATTTATTTCATAGAACATAGGGATAACAATAGGAGAGGCAACGCCGAGAGCGTTGTCTCTCCTATTGTTATCCCTATTATCATCAAAGAAAATTGCCAAGTTCAGGTAAGTTACAAATGTAATGAACTAAAGAAATTTTTTAATGAAAGGATGAAACTATGAAGTTTAATTTAGTTTTTTTACTCTTTCTTTTTTTATTTTATCACTCATGCGCCAGTAAATCTGTAGTCAAAGAACCAGAAGAAATAGAAATAGAAGAAATTGAAACAAACCAGCTTTTTGTAACAGAAGATATTACAGAAATCTCAAACAGGTTAAAAGTCATTATTATTCCACTGGAAAACAAATCCAGTAAAGATAAATTTCGTAGCACCGAGGTTACAAAAGCAATAATACAGGGTAGTTTATACACATTTCTCCAAATTGTTCCATCCTTTGATATGCCAGACAAATTGGAAATGAATAAACTAAGTCCTAAATTTTTATACAAACAAGAAATAACTCCACAGGATATTTATTCTAATTACCAGGCGGATATAATCATTTATGGAGATATTGCCATAAAGGAAAATAAAAAAACAAAAGCATTAGTAAATCTTAAAGTCTGGACAAGAGCCACTGGAAAAATAGAATCAAAAAAATATATTACTCCCACGGATGCTGATATTTTTGATTCAATCGATTTGATGCTTGCAAATATAATAAAACTCACCTTAAATGAAGAAATGAAAATAGCACACCTTAACTTTAAGGATTTTAAGATAAATAATGGTAAATACCATCTTTTTATTAATGAGAAGCTTGTTGCAAAGATAACAAATACTGATTTCAACTTGAGTCTGAGAATACTGGCAAACGCCGAATATTCCGTAAGGTTAAAAAACCTTTATAACAACAGCACTATTTTATATACAAAATTTGCTCTAAAACCCGGAGAAACTACAAATATAAATCATATCGCTCTGGCAAATATAAAGTGTCTTATTACTAACAAAACCCCTGATGAAGAATTTAGAATTTATCTTGATGGCAAAGAAATAACTCTTGACAAAACAATTTCTAACATTCCTGCAGAAAGGGAAGTTAAACTTCTGGTTACAAATATTAATAACGGTGAATTTTATACACTTAAAAATTATCTTGTTGATGGAACAGAAAAAGTTTTAATTCTTCCGAGAGCACGAATGTTATTAAATGAGAACAATTATAACCCAATTCTTTTTTGCAGTCAGACCGCCAAAATATCTTCCTTTTTCTCTGAAGAATATATGTGGCAGGATAAAAAATCCCTGGTCATAAACTTCTTCACACCCCCAGAGAGCTGGGCCACCGCCATATTTAATTTTGGTAATTCTAAAATGGACTGGTCCAATATGAATACTTTAAAAATCTGGATTTATGGAAAGAAAAGCTATAAAGAATTTTTTATCACCCTAATCGATAAAGGCAATGAAAGATTTATCTGTAAAATAAGGGGTAAATGGATTGGATTTAGACATATAACCATTCCTTTGAAAAAAATTAAATTTCGTAGAGATTATCAGGAAAGACTAGCAAAAATTAACTATAGAATAGATTATCCCTTGAAAGGGTTTGAATTCAATCTCGATACTTACACAAGTCCAGCAAATGCCGGTAAATTTGAACTTATTATCAACGAAATGGAAGTAACAAGAGAATAACCACTTACTCATACATTGAAAAAAGTCTTTTTACAAAGTTATCTATAAATTTTCGGGGCAAAACTGCAGGTAAAAAAGTAAAAAATCTATTCTCTGCAATAACGTAACGAGTTTTTGTTTTTTTCTTTTTCATTACATTGTAAATCTGCAATACAGCTTTATCAGAAGACATCGCATTCTTTGCCGTATCAATAAATTTTTTTCCAAAAAGTTTTAAGCTTTTCATATACTTCTCTTCTACAAATGATATGTCCTGCTTTTTTGCCTTTTCCCATATAGGTGTATTTACCCCTCCTACCTCAAGCAAAACAACTTTTACACCAAAAGGTGCAAGTTCCCTTCTTAATGAGTCGGTAAAGCCCTCTAGGGCAAACTTTGTTGAGACATATGGAGACAAAAATGGCATTGCTATGACACCAGCCATGGAGCCAACATTAATAATCATACCTTTAGTCTGCAACAATAAAGGAATTAATTTTTGAGTGAGGCTAACAAGCCCAAAAAAATTTACCTCAAAAACCTCCCTAAAAATTTTAAGGGGGGTGTTTTCTATTGGGCCACCTAAAGCTATTCCAGCATTATTTATAAGAAAATCAAGTTTATATCCCCTTCCGAAAAATTCTTTTATAAAATCTGCAAAGGCCTCAATTTCTTTCTCAATTCTTAAATCCATTTTTTTTGCAAAAACTTTTTCGTTTTCTTTAAAAGGATTCTCCTCGAGATATGATGCTATTACTCTATATCCTTCATTAACAAGAAGATTACAAAGACTTCTCCCAATCCCGGAATCAATCCCAGTAATCACAACCCCGTTTTTAATATTCATTTTCTGCCTCCATTTATATTCTCAAAATAAAGCGAACAAAATTGATAAATTTATTTAAGAAAGTTGACTTTACCTTTATTGCGTTTTTCGGACAATTTGAAAGACAAAAATAGCAAAACACACATTCAGTATAATTCACAACAGGATAACCATTATTGCCAATTTTTATTGCCTGTGGAACACAAAACTCAACGCATTTATAGCATTTGTTACATTTCTTATTTTTAACATATGGGTAAACAAATGTCTCGGTAACAAATATGCTTTCTTTTGTCTCCTTTGCAAACTCACCTTTTATTAAAGATTTCAGCCTTTTTTGCTTAAAATTCCCTATTATCTCTATTCTGTCAAAATCCACAAGTCCTCTTTCCTTTGCTCTGATGAGATAAGAAATGTCTTCCGGGGCATAACCAATCATTTTAGAAGCGATAACATCAAGTGCAAAAGGATCATCTGAAAACAGAATTACACCAAGTTTTCTTGGTTTGCCTATTGCAGTTGGTCCACCATCAAGCCCATATATAGCGTCCATAATATTCAAAGCTGGTTTTAAAAGAAGAACTAAATCAATAAGTATTTCAGAAAACTCAAAATCATTTCGAGCAATGAGATGTGCCTTTTGCTTGAACCCGCCCGGAATACAGCCATACATGTTTTTAACTGCTCCACTGAATCTCATTGCACTATGGGTTTTTAGCTTTGGAATATTTATTATTCCATCCACTTTAAAGAGAATTTCTGGAAGATAGAGTTTTTTTAAAATAGTAAGACCCAAAGAATTCTTACATGATTTTTCTTTTTCAAAAGGAATTAAATTTGCATTATATTTTACTGCTAATTCTGAAATTCCCGACGTTTTAAATGCCTTTTCTGTCAATCCTTTCTGATAAAAGGCAATTGATTCTCCTATAAAAACATCGTACCCATTTTCTTTAAGAATCTTACATAATGCCTCAACAATCGTAAAATGGGTAATAGAATGCTGGTATGGAAAATTCTGTGAAAACACATTTGGTTTTAATAAAATCTTTTTACCTTTTGGCAGAGGGAATAGCTTTAAACTTTCCTTAACAGCAGAGATTATTTTATTAATATCATAACTGTCAACTTCCTGGATAATTACTTTTTTCATTTTTTTCCCTGAGAATAAAACCAAATTTTCATTAAATATAAAACACCTTCTCTTTAATGTCAATCTCTTAATAAAATTTTTTAGCTAATTTGATTAATTTTGCTGTTCCAAGTCAAGATTGAAGACAAAATCCTGATACCGGGGAAAATTTTCACTTTTTTATAAAAAAGTTAGTCAAAAACTATATCTTCTTTCTTTTGTCTATAGCGACAAAAGGATAGAGAGACTGCCTCCGGCAGTCTGTCGCTACCGCTAAAGTCGTCCCTCTGGTAGGGTAACGCAAGAATTTTGGCCAAATCTCTCGGTAGTAAGAATCAGCAAAAACTCATCATCCTGATGTCGGAAGCACAATCGTTCGGTAGAATTTTATCAGCCCAGCTCATATGTAAAATTTAAAGTAAAATCGCTGGGTACCCAACTGATAAAATTCTACCTCACTCATAAGTAGTAGCAACAGTTTGCCTCAACAGCGAACATCCTGTTCGCTTTAGTAAGGCATTCGAGAGATTTGACCAAAATTCTTGCTTACGATGTAGTAAACCAGAGGGACTGAATGAAAGAAAAAATAAAATAAAAAAAACATTGGTTAAACAAAAAAGTTTTGTTTTAACTAAGCATTATAACCATACGTTATTAGGGCAGAACAGTGTTCTGCCCTAACGGGCTTTTTACCAAAAGTTTTCACTTTTTGTAATAAGTTGAGAACATTTCAAATTTATAACTGCAAATTGTTGTATAAAATTTAAATCTTTAACTCTGGATTTAGCAAGTCCATGGTGTCATCTTTCATCGCCATTGCATATATTTTGTTCTTCGTTAGATAATCCACCATATCACCTGAAAGATATAGGGATGAAAAAATAGGGATAATTTTCTTATCCTTATACTCAGGAAAATACTTGAAAAATTCTTTTGTCTTTAAAAACTCTATAAATCTGTCAATATATTCATATCTCGGTGAGGCTTTTGTTTCGTTTAAAATAATTTTATCCTCATATATTGCGATAACATCAAATTCCCTTCTTCTGCTTCTGTCTAAGGAATGTTTTCTTGTTACTCTAACCATAAGAAAATCAACATCATCAAAACCAAAATATTTTGTTCCAATAGCTGGAATATTAGGAGCAACAATGTCTTCAACAATAGTTCCAAGCTTATTTGCAATTTCACCCCATTTTTTATTTATTTCTCTCTTAAAATTCCTCATCTCGTCTTTAAAATCTTTCATCTCATTCTTAAATTCCTTCATCTCATCCTTAAACTCTTTCATTTCATCTTTAAAATCAAGCATTTCATCCTTAAACTCTTTCATCTCGTCTTTAAAATCAAGCATTTCATCCTTAAACTCTTTCATTTTCTCGATTAAATTTTGCAGTTTATGTTCTGTTTCAAGCTGGGCATCTTTTAAAACTTCTACTATAGTTTCGAGCACAACAACTCTTTCTTTAACCTCGTACATTTTTTACTCCAGAAAAATTGTAATATTTTTTTGGAATTATGTCAATAGAACGAATTGATTTATAATAAAATACTTGAAACTTTATCATTGCTTCAAAATAAAAAAGTACTCGATGAATAATATCCAGTCTTAAAAAATAAACTATTTAGCATGACGATATTAGAACAATCTGTCAGAGGGGATATTTAATATAAAAATGAATTATAAAAAGATTTCGAAAAATGGTATGGATATTTCGATTAGTTTGTATTCATAAGACAATAGCTATTTTTTTCAATTTTTATTTGACACAACAATTATCTATAAATTAACCAGTATTAATTCTCCCAAATTTCTTAAATGGCGTATTTTTTATAATGAGGAGTAAGCTAAAAAAATCAAGATTTCAGATAAACATAATATTTTATTTCTCTCATTAGAAATGTAATAAGTTTTTTAAGAGCTTCTAATTTTTTGTTCCATCACTACAAAAATGACTTGCTTTGTAAATAGTGGCTAATTTAAAGCAGATTTAAAGGTTATTTGAAGTGAATTTTAATATGTTACTTAAACTATTTGAGAATAATTAGAATTTTATCACTTTAAAAATAAAATGTAGCATATAGCTTATAACTCCAGTAGCAAAAGGAACAATTAGCCAGGCAAAAATTATCCTTCTAACGATATCCTTCTTTGTGGTTACACCTATACCATCTTTAATGGCGCTTATGGCAAGAACAGCAAATGTTGTAAATTGTACATATGGAGTAGGAAGACCAAGTAGTGAAGCAATAATAACAAAACTTGAAGTGACAAGTGATACAATCCCAGCAGAAATCTCCCCCAGTGGAATAATATCTTTTGACACTGTTTTTATCACACCTTTTCCAAACACAAGTCCACCCAATCCAAAGAAAGGTGCAAAAGCACCGAGTAACAATATAGAGGGCAAATTTAAACCAGCAATAATGACTGGAGCTACAACATTTGCCACATTGTTTGAGCCAACAGCAAATGAAGAATAACAATCTGTTAAAAGTATAAATTTTCGCAAGATTTTTTGTTTAGAAAATATTTTTTCATAGAGTCTAAAATTTTTTTCTCCTGGTGGATAAAAAAAATTTATTATAAAATATGTTAGAAGAAAAGCAGCAAATGAAAATATTATGGCCACAAAAAAAATCTCAAATAATTTGTAAAAATTTGTCTTTCCATAAAAAAATCCAGCTCCACTAAAAGCTCCCACAAGTACAAAGCTTGTAGATTGTGGAATTTTTAGTATATTTACTATAAACATTGTTATTGTTGCGGATATGAGTATAATTATGCCAGAAATCTGGTTTTCAAAACCTTTCACAAGTTTTGAAGAAAGTGTATCGACAACTCTACCCCCTACAAGCAATGCTCCCACTAAGACAAAGATAGTATATAAAATTACAGCATCCCTTCTTTTAACTATTCCGCAACCATAAGAAGGAGTAAAAGAAATAGAAAACCCACTTGCTCCCATATTTATAGCAAGAAAAACTGATATTAATATTGTTAATAATAAAACCAATATTTACCTCTTTAAAATTATAAATACATCTCTTCAAGAAGTTTTATACCATACTTTGTTTTAAAAATTTTTTCTTTTATGCTCAAAACATTTTCTTTTGGTAAACTATCCTCAAAGATGTTAACAAGAAAGTCTGCCTCAACAAGGATCTGAAAATCTAATCCATCAATTTTATCATAGCTATGATGATAGCCTATGATATAGCATACCCTATCAACTATTTCTTTACTTATAAAAAGTTCTTCCAGTATTTTCCTTGCTATTTCTGGACCTTCTATCTCCTGATATTTTCCAGCATTTGAATTATACTTTCTTTCGGCTTCTTTTATGCCAATGTCATGTAGAATACCAGCAAAATGAACTACTGCTTTTTGATTAAAGTCTGTTAATTCATTTTCAGCTATAAGGGTAGCAAAAGAATAAACTTTTAATGCATGGTTTATTCTTTTAACATCATTGCCAAAATATTCTATCATTTTCTCCATAACTTTTAATTCCATCTTATCCTCCTATCTTTTATGTAAGCCACACTCCTTATGTTCTGGATTTTCCCACCACCACCTTCCAGCTCTAATATCCTCACCCTCTTTTATCGCCCTTGTGCAAGGAGCACAACCAATGCTTGGAAAACCATTGTCATGTAACTTGTTGTATGGAATTTTATTTTTCTTAATAAAATCCCAAACATCTTCAGTAGTCCAGTTATAAAGTGGATTTAATTTATATAAACGATTTGTATCGTCCCATTCAATTGGTAGAACTTCTTTTCTTGTCACAGCCTGTTCTCTACGGAGCCCACATATCCAGCATTTTCTACCTTTTAACGCTCTTTTTAATGGTAAAACTTTCCTGATATAACAGCATAGTTTCCTATTTTCCACACTATCATAAAATAAATTTATACCCTTTTCATCAACCATCTTCTCTACCAACTTATAATCAGGAAAATAAACTTTATATTTAAATCCATATTGAGTTGCTGTTTTATCCATGGTTAAATAAGTCTCCTGAAACATCCTTCCTGTATCAATTGTGAAAACCTCTACTTTATTGGTAATTGAAAAAAGCATATGTGTTAAAATCTGATCCTCAAGTCCAAGACTTGAGGCAAGCAATATTTTATTTTCACCAAACTCACTTATAGCCCATTTTATAATTTCAATAGCAGAAAGATTGATTAATTTCTCATTCCATTTCGTTAAGATTAATTCCCTTTTCACAAATTTCCTCCACTCTATCCTTTCTTTACCACCACAGAATAATATCCATCCTTTTTCTCAATGGAAAGAATTGTATGTCCTTCTCCCTTAAGTGAACCAGGGACATTCTGTATTGGTTCTCCTTCGTCAAGGTATATTTCAAGTATATCTCCGCTTTTTAAAAAAGATAGTTCAAGCTTTGTCTTAACAAAATTCATTGGACAGGCCACACCTCTTAAATCTTTAAATCTCTTTATACTATCAATTTTCTTCTCTTCCACTTTTTTAATTCTTTCAATATTAAACTGAAAATTTGTATCCATTGATTCATAAAGCTTTTTTACATCTTCTGAAAGAGAAAGAATTTCTTCTTTACTTTCTAAAATTATCTTTCTATCGTTTTCCACAACTTTTTCTAAAATAGATTTATATTTCTCATCTATGTATCCAGTATCTATAAAATTATCTACAAATGCATTAACCACGTCTTTTAGATTTTCTGCTTCAATACCTCGAGTAATTAATAACATTCTTGATGAGTAATATGAAAGTGCTATTAAATTCTCAATTAACTCATTTTCATTTATTGCAGACAAAACCTTTACTTTAGACTCATCTATCTTTGATAAATCTCTTTCTATAAAGTCAAAAAATCCAGCCGAACATTCTCCTGTTGACCTTGAGGCAAGAGAAAATATTTCTTCACTACCCCAATCATAGTAATAATTTCTATCAACTTTAAATTCTGGCACACTATAACTTGATAGTTCTTTTTCAATAGTAATTCTCTCACTATGTAAAAAATCTCTGAAATTGCTATGAATACTCTCCTGATAGACTAAAAGTATTTTTCTCACAAAAGCTGGTAAATCCCTTGCACTAATTTCTCCAATCTTTTCTGCAAGTTTAAAAGTTTCTTTTGAATTTTCAAAGCCTCCAAGAACATAATATGCGGGATAAAGCCTCTCACCTTTCCTTGCTGCAAAGCCATAAAAGCCAAGATCTGCAAGCCAGTGTTGTCCACAGGAATTAGGACACCCTGAAATTCTTAGTACAGGTAACTTATTTAAATTTTCCTTTTCTTTTTCGAGTTCAGAAAGAATAACTTTTGCAAGCTCTCTTGAAAGACATAGCCCGAGTTTACACGTGTCAGCCCCGGCACAGACAGTAAGACTATTAGAAAAATAAGGTATATTTCTAAAATTTTCCTTATAAAAATGATAAAAATTTACAAGATATTTTTCGCCAATATTTCTTACAAGAATATTTTGCATTGTCGTAAGTCTAATAACATTTTCTCCATACGGTGATAAAAAAGAAGCAAATTTATAAAAAAGATCTGCCTCAATATCTCCAAGCAGTAAAGGGAATCTTATAGCATAGAGATCCTTTTGCTTTTGTTTAAATGTAAATTTTTCTTTCCACTTATAAAAATCGGATTTTTCATCATCTCTTAATTTTTCTACTAAAACATTTTCATTTTCACATTTATTTTCTAAACTAAACAATTCTAACTCGCAATCTTCCTTCTCCTTCACTTCTACATAATATTTCTCAAACAAATCTCCAAAACTTTTTTCCCCGATTTTATTCCACAGGAATCTCAACCTTGCCTGATGTCTATTCTTTCTATTACCATGATCAAAAAAGAGTTTCTTTAAGGCAGTTGCGACATATCCTGCCTCATTTTGTGGAATAAAATCTAAAAGCTTCTTTGCCACATCTGATTTTACACCCATACCTCCAGCAGTATAAACTTCAAATCCCCTTTCACCATTTTTTTCTTTTGCTATAAAGCCAACATCCGCTATTCTTGCAAATCCATTATCTACTTTTGATGAAAAATTGATTTTAAACTTTCTTGGTAGATTCAAGCTATCATCATCTTTAAGCATTAAAGAAGTTAAAGCAATTGCAAAAGGAGAAACGTCAAACACCTCATTTTCTATAATTCCACTTTCAGCTGGAGCAACAATATTTCTTACCGTATTTCCCCCTCCTCCTCTTGTTGATAAATTGATAACATAAAGCTCTTTTAATATCTCTGGAATTTTTGATAGTTCCTCTACAGAATGTATTTGTATTTCTTGTCTTGTAGTTATATGTATTCTCCCGCTTCCATATTTTTTAGCTAAATTTGAAACTACTTTCATCTGGGAAGAAGTAATAATACCAGCTGGACAACGAATACGAATCATGTATGTATCATTTATCCTTTGCTCATAAATGCCAAAAGTGACTCTCTTTGCTCTAAATTGTATAGGATCAATTTCACCCTTTAATTTTTTTTCAATAAAAATAGATAAATCATCAATCTCTTTTAGTAATTTTTCTGGTATTTTGTAGCTATTCATAATAAAATTCCCCATTTTTAAAATTGTTCATATATTAAAATTGCTCAAGAAAAAAATCTCTAATTTTTATTTTCCTATACCTGAAAAAAGATTCTTTTCATAAGTATTTCTTTCACTAAACTCCTGTTTTTTACCCACATTCCAGGATTGGACAGGTCTATAGTAACCAACCACTCGTGAATAAACCTCACAGGGAATAACTAATTCTTTTCTTTCTTCTAACATTTTATCCTCCCACACTATATTTTACTTCTTCTGGTTTCCCATTCTTCACTTTAAATATTTTTAATACTGGCTCCTTTTCCATCAAAGAAACAATAGAATAATACAAACTTTCATCATAAGCCAAGTTAATATCCTCTTCCGACATCCTTGCTGGAGTATAGGGATGACTATGATACACCCCTATCAATTTTAAACCCATACTTCTTACGCTTTTTTGAACATCAAATTGTTCTTTTGGATCAAAAGAAAAATGTTCAGAGCTTTTATCAATATTTGTCATTTCAAAGATTTCTGTTATGTTATTATCTTTCCCAGCCATATATCCACAGGCTTCAATTGGAAAATCTCTTTTTGCGTGATTTATAATGTTGTTATAAACATTCTCATTTAATACCAATTCCATTTTATACTCCCTATTAAAAGTCATTTCTCAATTATAACCCTAAAAATATCACCCGAAACATTTTCAATCGATATTACCTTATACCCCTGCTCTTCACAGGATTTAGGAACATTATCAAGAGGTTCCCCACTCATGAGTAAAACCTCAAGTCTATCTCCTTTATTTAACTTTGATAAAGCAAGTTTTGTCTTCACAAATGTCATTGGACAATGTTCTTTTGTTATATCTAAAAGAGTATTCATATCATCTCCTAACATCTTAACTTATAAATAAAATCTCTCCACCTTTAGCAATTTCTAAAAACTTTGCCACACCAAGTACTTCTTTTATCTCTGGTATAAAATCACTTAGTTTCATACCAAGTATTACCATTGACATTTCACAGGCATAAAAATTTACCCCAAGTTCTATAGAAGCATTTATAAGCTCTTCAAGTGTTGCAACATTCCTTTTCTTCATCATATATGTCATAAGCTTTGGAGAAATCCCTGCAAAATTAAGTCTACTTAATGGCAGATTTTTTCTTCCTCCCATAAGAAAGTTAAATACTCTTGCAAGAATTCCTTTTCCAATTGCACTTCTTGCCTTTTTCTTCTTTATTATGTTAAAACCCCAGAATGTAAAAAATAGGTTAACTTCATATCCAACAGCCGCAGCACCACTTGCTATTGTAAATATAGCTATAGCCTTGTCAAAATCCCCACTAAAACAAACTATTGAGATCTTCTTTACCTCATTCATCACATCCTCCTTCTGTTAGTTTAGATCACATAAAACATCTTCTTCATCTATGAGTGTTTTAATCTCTGGATTTTTTCCACATAACCTGCAATTCTCATTTTTATTAAATTTAACTTTTCTAAAATTAAAAATTTTAGCATCGAATGTAAGTAGAGTGTTTTCAAGTAATTCTCCCACACCTGTTATATACTTTAAAGCTTCAGTAGCCTGAATTGTTCCAAGAATACCAGCAACACTTCCAAGTATTCCAGCCTGAGAACAGGTTGGCACAGCATTTTTAGGCGGTGGAGCATTAAAAACACATCTGTAGCATGTTGTTTTATCAGGGATAATTGTCATCGTTTGCCCAAGAAATCTTAAAATTCCCCCATGAGAAAGTGGCTTTTTTTCAAAATAACATGCATCATTAATTAAAAATTTAGACCTAAAATTATCAGTCCCATCTATAACAAAATCATACTCCCTTATTATCTCTCTAATATTTTCAGAAGTAAGTAGTTCCTCGTAAGTCTTCACTTCTACATCTGGATTTAAAGCTTCAATTTTTTCCTTTGCAGATGTGACCTTAGGTTTTCCCACGTCGGGGGTAAAGTGTATTATCTGCCTCTGTAAGTTTGTAAGGTCAACCTTATCAAAATCAACAATCCCCAGTTTTCCGACACCAGCGGCAGCAAGATAAAGTAGAGCTGGAGAACCAAGTCCACCTGCACCAATGACAAGCACAGAAGCCTCTCTAATCTTTTGCTGTCCTTCGATGCCAACTTCTTGTAAGATTATATTTCTACTGTATCTTTCAAGGGCTTTATCATCAAATTCTTTCATATCACCTCCAGAGCTTTTATAATATCTACATAGAGATCATCTACATCTTCTATACCGCAGGAAATTCTCACCATTCCTTCACTAACACCAAGTTCCATCCTTTTTTCTTTAGAATATTCACAAAAAATTGTAGAAGCTGGATGAATTGCAAGCGTTTTATTGTCATGCAAATTTGTTGCTTTTCTAATTATTTTCAGATTATCTATAAATTTAAAACACTTTTCTTTATTTTCAAGCTCTATTGTAAGTATTGAACCATAAAATTTGTTTAGATATTTTTTTGCATTATTATAATATTTAGATTCACCCAATCCAGGATAATTAATCCTTTTTACTTTTGGATGATCTTTTAATTTCTCTGATAAAATTAAAGCATTAATTGAACTTTTTTCTATTCTTAAAATTAAACTTTCAAGCCCGAGGAGTTGCAAATATGCATTATGTGGTGAAAGACACCCTCCAGTATTTCTAAAAACCTCTCTTTTTAACCTTACTAATAGAGCATTTTTGCCATATCTTTCTGCATCATCCTTTATCCATGGATTTTTTAACCAGTCGAAATTTCCATAATCAAAGATTGCACCACCAACAGAAGTAGCACCTCCAGAAACCCACTTTGTTGTAGAAATTATTTCTATGTTTATTCCCCACTTCTTTGAAGAAAACAGATAAAAAGTGGCAAGTGTATTATCAAGAATGGTAAGGATATTATACCTATTTGCAATCTCTACAATCTTTTCAATGTCAAAAACCGCAAGCTGCGGATTAGTAATCGTTTCAAAAAAGATAGCAACTGTTTTATCATCTATGGCATTTTCTATGGAATTAATATTAGAAAAGTCTACATATTTTGTTATTAACCCAAATCTTTTAAGAGTCTTCTCAAAAAGAGAATAAGTATTTCCAAACAAATAAGGTGAAGTAATAATATTTGCCCCACTTCCAGCTATAGATAAAATAACATTCGAAATAGCAGCCATCCCACTTGAAACAGCAACAACTCCATATGCCTCACTCGCTAAAGTAAGCCTTTTTTCAAGTTCTGAAATAGTAGGGTTTGAAATCCTCGAATATGAATGAGCTAAAGTTCTGCCAAAAAAAGCATCCTCTATAGCCTTTGCACTTTTAAACTCAAATGCCACACTATCATAAATAGGGGACTTTAAGCTTCCATAAACATCCTCATTCTCTAAATTTCCATGAATAAGTTTGGTTGCTATATTCACCTTCCACCTCCTATAAAGTAAAGAAACTCAACCTCATCACCTTCATTAAGGAGAGTTGTCACATATTGCTCTTTACTAAAAAATCTTCCATTCACCTGAACACTTACCACATCTGGATTTTTTACATCTGAAAGTTTTAGTAATTCAGAAATATTTAATTTCTCAATATTAAAAAATTTCTCCTCTCCATTAACTATTAACTTCATCTTTTCCTCCATATAGTTTATAATTCATATCTGTTTAGTATGAATTAGTATAAAATAAAAAATATTTTTTGTCAAGAGAAAAATAAAATTTTTTAAAATTTTACCCAGACATAATTATTAACTTTTACCTCATAAACCTTTAAATTTCCAATGCCTTCATTTGAACATACTCCTGTTTTCATATCAAAAGAGTAAAGATGAATAGGACAGGTAATTTTACCATTTCCTATTATAGCTTCTTCTATCGGACCATTCTCATGTGGACATATTGCCGATGTGACAAATATTTTTCCCTTTCTATCCTTAAAAAGAGCAATTTTTTCTCCATTGATTGTAAAGATTAGTCTATCTGGAGTTTTTAATTTATTTGTTTCAATAAGTCTAATGTAACCTTCTGCCTTTTCAATTTCCTTAACCTCTTTAATTTCAGAAACTTTTACTTCTTTCCAAGGATCCCTGTAGTGAGAAAGTGTTGCCCATAAGTCTTTTTGTAATTCTTTTTTTAACTTAACATTTTCAAGTATATCCTCTCTTATTTTACCAATTCCAACTTTTTCAACAAAATAACTTGTTCTTTCAAGGTAATTTGCATTTCTTCTATAATATTCAATAAACGCATCGCAAAAATCAAAAACCTCTTCTTTTGTCTTAACAGTTGCAACTTTTTTACCAACAAAAACCTTAGCTCCCCCGTTTCCACCGATGTAGATATCCCATCCACCTTCTATCGCAACTATGCCTATATCCTTTATGGTTGCCTCAGCACAATTTCTTGGACATCCACTTACTCCCATTTTTAGTTTTGCTGGATTCATCAGTCCAGAATATCTTTCAGCAATCTCTCTACCTAGTGAAATTGAGTCATTAAGTCCATATCTACAGAAATCACTTCCCACGCATGTCTTACATGCTCTAAAAGTCTTGGTAAATGCATGACCACAGGGCATATCAAGTTCATTCCATACATTTTCAAGGTCTTTTTTGTCTATTGTATATAAACCAATTCTATCAGAGCCGGTAATCTTTATAGTAGCATCATATTTTTCTGCTACAAGTGCAATTCTTTTTAGCTCTTCTGGTTTTATGACCCCTCCAAAAACAGCTGGAATTACACTATATGTACCATCTTTTTGTATATTTCCATAATATCTATCGTTTGGATGCCTTGCATCATACTCTATTTCATAATTCCCTTTCCAGATATAGTTTAATAAGAAATCAAGCCCCATCTGAGTCTTTGCATCACCTTTTGCACCTTCTATAGAACTTAGAACCTTACTTACAGATTTAAAATTATTTTTTAATATATACTCAGTAAGCTCTTCTCTTGTCATTGGAATTCCAGGAACAAAGTATTTTTCAGCTGGATCTTCTCTTAATTCTCCAACAACTGAGACAAGTAAAGCTTTAATCTTATTTTTACAATTTCCACAGCCTGTCCCTGCTCTTGTAGAACTCATTACCTTATAAAGTGTATCATTTCCATTTTTTATAGCTTCTCTAATCTTACCAGCAGAAACACCATTACAATCACAAATCTGAAGATTATCGGGCCAGTTTTCAGCCTCCATTATCATTTCTGACGCCCTGCTACCGGGGAAGAGTATATCTGCCCTGTTTAAAGGCAGTGGCATTTTTGTGCTGTAATAGATAGAAACAGCGTCAACATTTAAGTCATCTCCAACAAAGTTGGCTCCAACAAGTTTATTCTCTCTTATAATTAGTTTTTTAAAAATCAGATTATGCTCATCGACAAAATAGACAACTTCATCGCCACTTTCTTCAGAAAACTTTCCCATGCTTATAACCGGAATATCAGATTTTAACCTTGTCGGTGGTAAAGGAGATGGTTGATATTTTAAGTTGTCATCTCTTTTTGATAGATAGTCTGCTAAAAATTTCGCATGCTCATAAACCTGTGAAACAAGTCCAAAAGTTTTACCTTTAAACTCTATACATTCTCCTATTGCAAATATAAATGGATCATTAGTCCTCAAATGCTCATCAACTACAATTCCCTTGTTATAGTTAAGTCCACTTTTTCCAGCCAAATCTATATTAGGCTTTATCCCACAGCTAAAAAGTACAAGATCAACTTTTACTCTCTGTCCATCTTTAAAAATTGCTTCTTCAACCCCAGCAGTAGAACCTAAAAATTCCACTACATAATTTGAAGTTATAAATTTTATCCCCTTTTGTTCGAGTTTCTTCTGTAGAAAAATTCCAGCTCTTTCACATAGCTGCATTTCCATAATTGTGGGTGTCAGGTGTGAAATAACAAGATTTTTACCAAGCTGCTTAATTACAAGAGCAAGCTCTAAACCAAGTAAACCTCCCCCAACAACCATTACATTTGATTTCCCCTTAAGCATTTCTTTTAATTTATAAACATCATCAAGGGTTCGCATTGCAAAAATTCCTGGTAAATCAAGACCTTTAACGGGTGGAATAAAAGGATGTGAACCAGTAGCAAGCACAAGTATGTCATATGAAATATTCTCACCAGTAGAAGTAGCCACAATTTTTTCATCCCTTTTAATATCAACAACCTCAGTATCAAGAATCAATTTTATTCCGTTTTCCTTAAACCATTGTGGTGTATTCAAGAAAAAATTCTCTGGGTTTTCATCTTTTAAGAGGTAGATTAACTTTGTCCTATCATAATTTGATTCTTTCTCTTTACTAATGACTGTAATCTTAAACTTTCCTTTATCCAATTCCTCGCAAAGCTTTGCTGAAGCCATCCCTCCACCAATGATTACAAGTTTTTCCATAAGTTTTCTCCTAATTTTTTCTAAGCGAGATTAAATAATAAGAAAGAGCTAAAATAACCCCTGCAATAGTATTCCCAATAGTTACCCAGAGTAGGTTGTAGAAAAAACTACTCCAGCTTAAACTTTTTTGAAAAACACCCATTCCAAGTAAACTCATATTTGCAATTGAATGTTCAAAACCTGAGCCTATAAAGGCAAAAAGACACCAGAAAATGAGAAAAATTTTTGCAATATCTTCTTTTGTTCTACCACTCATCCAGACAGCAAGACAAACAAGCAAATTACACAAGAATCCCTTTATAATAAGTGGCAAAGCTGGCAAACTACTCTTTGCTATAGAAACTTTTTCGAGTAGCTGTGCAAAGCTATTTGTCGAACCAGCAGAATAAACAAGATAGGCTATAAAGAGGCTTCCTATGAGATTACCGATATAAGAAACCATCCAAACAATTATAAGGTCTAAAATTTTTACATCTCTATTCATAACACCAAAAGTCATAATCATAGTATTACCTGTATAAAGTTCAGAACCTGCGAATATTACTAGAGTCAGGGCAACCCCAAAAGAAACACCCATTATAAATCTTAGAAATGGACTATTTTCTAAAAATAACTGCCCTCCGATTGAAAAAATTAGAACTATACCAAATCCTACATACAAACCAGCAAGCATAGAGGAAATAAAATAGCCAAAAAAGTTTTTCTTTAATAGTTCAATCTTCTTTCTTGAAAGCTCTGAAAAGAAAATTACACTTTCAATGTACATAACCCCTCCTATTAAACCCATTCCTCTTCAAGAATTTCTCCTCTGAGCCCGATTACCACATACTTAATTGGTACTTTCCTTGAAGCCTTTGATACACCTTCTACCACAAGCTGTAAAAGTCCACGGCAACATGGTACCTGCATTATCACCACAGTAAAAGTATTAACTTTTGCAACATCTACCAGTGCTTTTATCTTTTCAACATATACATCCTGTCCTTCATCAAGCTTTGGACAGGCAATAGCTATAGATTTTCCTTTGATAAAATCACTGTGAAAGTTTCCGTAAGCAAATGCAGTACAGTCAGCAGCAATCAAAACATCAGCTTTTGAGTAATAAGGTGCTTCAGGGCTTATTAGATGAAGTTGAATTGGCCACTGCCTTAATTGTGATGCTACCTTTGCAGAGCTTTCTTCAGATGGAACATCACTAAAATCCATAACTCTTGAGCCCGGACAACCGGAAAAACCTTCCATTTTTCCCTCCTTATAATCTGGTATATTTAAATTTTTTTCTTTTAAAACCTGAAGCGCAATTTCAAGATAGGATAGTTGGTTATGCTCATAAAGGTGCTTTAAATGCGCCTTTATAGTATTGGCACCAGCCTTTATTATATTTTCCATAACCTTTCTTTCATCATAGGGCTCAACTTCCCTCTTCTCAACTTTTAACGCTCCTAATGGACACTCCCCCACACAGGCACCAAGTCCATCACAAAGTAGATCAGAAACAAGTCTTACTTTTCCATCAATAACCTGTAAAGCTCCTTCAGGACAATTCGGTACACACAGTCCACATCCATTACACTTTTCCTCATCGATAACTATAATTTCTCTTAACATTTTCCCTCCTTTTGTTAAAGTTAAAGTACACTCAAATCTAAAGTTAATTCCTGCTTTTTTCAGTAAATTAGATCGATCAAACTTGTAGCAGCAAGATCTTTTTTCATGGTATACTCTATTTCAATTAACTTGTTTTTGAGCTTACATTTATTAATTTCATTGCATGCTTTTCCTTTATTATCCACGCAATTTAAAAACTCAAATCCTTTCTGAAAAATATTTATTATATCAATGAGAAAAATATTCTCTGGGTACTTTTTTAGTAAAAATCCCCCTCCTTTTCCTTTTTTTGAGGTTAAAATATTATTCCTTGCAAGAACCTGTAATATTTTTCTAAGAAATGGTCTGGGAAGCCCAAGAGTTTTTGATAGCTCAGTAACTGTAATCAATTCATTTCTTTTTGACATAAAGATGAGTACTCTTACAGCAATATCTATTTCTTTGTTTATTGGATTTAACATAATTAAATGATACTATATTAGTAGCATTTTGTCAAGAAAAAGAGGCAAATTTTTTTCGAGACACACATTAAAGAAATTTAAAGATGGAGTAAAGACAACCAAGAAAGGTTGTTGCTTTTTTTATCTGTATCTTTCGAGCAATAAGTGATTATATGAATTTAGGATGGTCTGCTTGTTTACAAATCAAACAAAAATACCCCCACCATGAAAAGAAACTTCAAAAAGATTATTATTAAAAGGCAATTTCTTCTTATTAGAGAACTTCTTGATTTAGTTTATTCCTTTTTCTTTGAAAAAGACACCATATTTTTTATCAGTTTCGAGTATATGATGTGTAAGCCAATCCTTAAGGAAAAGCAATACTTCAGAAGAGATAAAAATATCTCTCTTTTCATACTTTTCTTTAAAGAGGAGAACTTCTTTTGTAAGTTTGCTGTGTTCCTCTAAATGTTCATTATAGGCAGGATAATTGTATTTTAGCATTAAATCCTCTTCAGATTTAAAATGAAATTTAGTATATTCTATTAGTTCATTAAGAATTTCTCCCAAAATTTCCCTCCCTTTTCGTTCCTTCATTGCATCGTAAAGCTTGTTTATTAAACTAATAAGTTTTTTATGCTGTTCATCAAATGATTTTACTAAAACACTCAAATCATCATTCCAGTCAATGTAGGGCATAAAACCTCCTTGCCTTTATTTAAGAACATTTCTCTCTTGAAGAGGTAGACTAATCATTTTTCTTTTTTTCTCCTATGAAAAATACTTTTGCAGTGTTTAAAACACATCCTTTTTGTCCCGGCTTACACAACTTCTCAAGAAGTTCACAATAATTCTTATTGAAATACTTACATTCAAAACTCATG
>FWPU01006568.1_pt1 | contig 23040 bp, 25 predicted proteins | sample 2228361 | NCBI WGS metagenome assembly FWPU01 (sample SAMEA103939777, study PRJEB20133) | metagenome
GCCGCCCCCGCCGCCGCCGGAGCCGCCGCCGCCGAAGCCGCCGCTCCCGCTCGCCGAGGGCGGCGTGAGGGCCGAGCCGAAGCCGGCGCACAGGTCGCCGACGGCGAGGGAGGTGGGGCCGGAGCCGAGGTCGCTACTCGGGCTGATCCAGTAGATCGAGCTCGCCTGGTGCAGCTCAGGGGGCATGTGGAGGTGGGCGGCTTGGAGTACGCGCTCGGCGATGCCGAGGGAGATGGCGTAGACGAGGTAGCGCTCCCACAGCTCGAGGGTCGCCGGCGGCGCCTCCGCCAGGCGTGGGAAGTCGGTCAGGTAGCGGCGGAAGGCGTCCCAGCGCTCGGCCTCGAGCTGCCCCTTCTTCGTCCGCCGCCGCCAGAGCTTGACGCGCGTGGCCGCCATCAGGCTGACGGCGGCGTTACTCACCATGCAGCCCCCGAGCGCCGCGAGCACGATGTCGTCCCAGCGGGGGGCGGGCGCCCGCCAGCCGTCCACCGCCGTCCAGATCAGCCCCACCGCCGCGGCCACGAACAGGACCACGCCGAGCCCGAGCATCCGGGAGCCTTCGTTCGCGTACCAGCGGCGCTCCTTGATGGCGTCCCGGACCTCGCGCTGGAAGTCCAAGAAGCGCTTGCTCTGCTCGGCCCGGTCGGCCTCGATTCGGTCGCGCATCTGCGACAGTCGCTCGGGCCCCTGCTCGAGCACGCGGTCGAAGACCTCGGCCACGGGGCGCTCGTGCTCCGCCAGCGGCAGAGACCTGTCGCCGGGCGAGAGCTCGAGATCGGCCACCTCCTGCCGGCGAAGCCCGCCCCACACCTCCTTCTCTGTCGTCACCGGCCTCGCCGCGTAGTAGCCGCGCCGGATGAGGTCGAACAGGGTGGCGGTGAGCTCGGTGGAGCCGGCCCTTTCCGACTGCCGGAGGAGGGGCGGAACAAGCGCGGGGGGAGCGTCAGAGGGGGGCTCCTGCTCGTACTCGCGGTCGTAGCCCGTGCGGCGCTCCCGCCCGAAGGCGAGCCAGACGAAAGCGACGAGCGCCAGACCGGGGCCGACGCCGAGCAGGAGGAGGGAGAGCATCGTCAGCCCCGGGTGCCGTCTCGCCTCGGCCAGCCGCTCGCGGTCACGCTCCAAGGAGCGGGCGTCGGCGAGCTCGGCCGCCACGATCCGGTCGAGCCCGTCGCCGCCCACCGTCTTGGCCCCGGCGGTGGAGGCGAGAAGGGAGCGGGGGAAGACGGTGCGCAGCTCGACGAGCTGCCGCGCCGGCACGTTCATCGCCTGGAGCGCTGTACCCTCGGGCTTCCGCCGCGTGACCAGGCTTACCCAGGCCGGGTGTCCCCACACCCGGTAGGAGGCGTCGAGCCGCGCCGGCTTGGGGAGGACCATGGTCGCGCTCAGCTCGGGGAGCGGAACCGTCCACTGGTCGCCCCACACCTTGAGGTTGACGTCGGCGACGTCGTCGTAGACGACGGTCAGCCCGCGCAGGCGGTAGCCGATCACGTAGACGCGAGCGCCGCTCGAGGGCGGGAAGTGCCAGACGATGGTGACCTTGCCGCCTGCGCGCTCGACCCCGAACGTACCCGGCTCGAGGTTGGGCTTGCGCTCCGGCGAGCCGCCGCCCCGGTAGGGCGTGCGCCTCCCGAGCGGGAATGACTCCTCGGTCACGGTGACCCGGTCGATCTCCTCGCCTTCCCGCAGGGGGATCTCCCGGAAGCCGAACGTGAAGGAGCCGGCGAGGAAGACGCGGATCCGCTCCCGGACGAGCAGGGAGCCGTCGCCGGCGATCCGGACCTGCACCTCCGCCTCGCTCAGCGCGTACGACTGGGCTTGCGCCGGCGGCGACGAGAGCAGCGCCACGGCGGCGGCGAGGGCGAGAAGAGCGAGTCGGGCCTTGCTCAGGAGAAGGTCACCTGCGGCGCCTCGCGCGCCGCGCCCTCCACCTCGAAGTAGGCCCGCGGCTGGAAGTCGAAGATCTGCGCGAGCACGTTCGTCGGCACCGACTCGATGGCCGTGTCGTAGGTGAGCACCGTGTCGTTGTAGACCTGGCGGGCGATGGCGATCTGCTGCTCGACCTCCGACAGCTGGGCCTGGAGCTGTTGGAAGTTCTCCGTGGCGCGAAGCTCGGGGTAGGCCTCGGTGAGGGCGAAAAGGCGGCCGAGGGCGGCTGTGAGCGCGCTCTCCGCCTTCCCCTGGTCCTGGACGGTCTGCGCTGCCTGGGCCGCCGCCCGCGCCTGCGTCACCTCGTCGAAGACCGCCCGCTCGTGGGCAGCGTACCCCTTCACCGTCTCCACGAGACTCGCGATGAGGTCGTAGCGCTTGCGGAGCTGCACGTCCACCTGCGCCCACGAGCTCTCGCAGCGGTTGCGCAGCCGGACGAGCCTGTTGTAGAGGGCGGCGACGGCCACGAGCAGGAGAAGGAGGACCGCCGCCACGACGATGGCGACGATGACGCCGGTGGAGACCCCGACGAGCACGGCGTTACCCTATGCGAGGCGGGGGCGCCGTCCAAGTCGAGCCCTTGCTCCTACCATCCGCTGCCATCGAGCCGCCGCCGCCCTCGACCGCGAAGCCGGCACGTCGGCGCGGGCTCGCCCGCCGAGCACACGGCCCGCATGCCGCCTATCGTTCGCGCCGTGGTCGTCCCGGCCTCCGGCGTCGGCTTACTCGCAGGGGGCGTCGTCGTCGCCCCGGCGGTCGGTGCCGGCGCCCTGCTCGGGATGCTCACCGCCGCCGGCGACCTGGTCGCCCCCACCCGGCGGCGGGCGGCGGCCGTGCTCCGCCCACGGCCGACAGAGACACTTGCGGCTCCGGTGGCGGCCGGCGGCGGGAGGCTGTAGTGGCGGCCGCGGCGCAGGATCGGGCGCGGGCCTACGACGCCTGGTACCAGACGCCGCTCGGGGCGGCGGCGCACCGGATCGAGCTACGTCTAGTCGCCGATCTCGCCCTCCCCAGGCCCGGCGAGCGCGCCCTCGACGTGGGCTGCGGAAGCGGCATCTACACGGCCTGGCTCGTCGACCAGGGGCTGGAGGTGACGGGCATCGACCGTGACCCCGCGATGCTCGCCGCGGCACGGGCGAAGGCGCCCGCCGCCCGGCTCTTGCCCGGGGAGGCGACGGCGCTACCTTTCGCCGACGGCGAGCTCGACCTCGCCATCGCGGTCACGCTCTTCTGCTTCCTCGATGCCGAGCAACGGCGGCGGGCAGCCGGGGAGCTCCTCCGCGTCGTCCGCCCCGGCGGCCGGGTGGTGGTGGGCGAGCTGGCCCGCTACAGCCTGTGGGCCGCGCGGCGGCGGGTGAAGGGCTGGCGCGGGTCGGCGATGTGGCGGCAGGCGCACTTCGCCACGGCAGGCGAGCTCCGCCGGCTCCTGCTCGGCGCCGGCGCGACCGCCGTGACCACCCGCTACGGTCTCTACCTTCCCCCCTGGGGGGCTTCCCTCTTCGTCCCCCGGGCGGAGGCGGTGGAGCGGCTGGGAAGCCTGCTGGGAGCGCTCGGGGCCGCCTTCGTCTGCGCCCGGGCCGAGCGCTAACGCGGGGCAGGCAGGGGTGGTCAACATTGGTCAGGCAGGGAACCAGTCTTTCAGTAATCAATGGAACACTGAACAATGATCGGCAGTCGAGGACCATCCCACACCTCCTTCTACGAGCACTTCGCCCGCATCGGCAAGGCGCTCGCCTCCGCCCGCCGGGTGGAGCTCCTCGACCTCCTTTGCCAGGCTGAGCGGAGCGTGGACAAGCTCGCCGGCGCCGCCGGCCTGAGCGTCACCAACGCCTCCCAGCACCTGCACGTCCTCCGCGCCGCCGGCCTGGTGGAGGCACGCAAGGAGGGGACGAGGGTGATCTACCGGCCCGCCGACGACAGCGTGTGCCGCTTCCTTCACGCCCTCGGCCGGCTTGCCCACGCCCGTCTGGCCGAGGTGGAGCGGCTCGTCGACCGCTATCTCGAGGACCCCGAGGGGCTCGAGCCGGTGAGCCGAGCCGAGCTGCTGGAGCGGGTCAGGCGGGGCGATGTCCTCGTGGTCGACGTCCGCCCCCGGGACGAGTACATCGCCGGACACATCCCGGGCGCCGTCTCCGTGCCCCTCGAGGAGCTGGAACGGCGGCTGGAGGAGCTCCCAGCAGAGGCGGATATCGTCGCCTACTGCCGCGGGCCCTACTGTCTCCTCGCCACGCGGGCGCTCGAGCTTCTGCGCGCGCGCGGCTACCGCGCCCGCCGCTTGGAGGACGGCTTTCCCGAATGGCGGCTGGCCGGCCTTCCTGTCGCCGCCGGAGAGGAGAGGGGATGAAGGTACTCGTCCTCGTCAACGACCCGCCCTACGGCAGCGAGCGTTGCTACAACGCCCTCCGGCTTGCCGGCGCCCTGGCCAAGCGCCAGGGGACGCAGGTGCGGGTGTTCTTGATCGGCGACGCCGTCGGCTGCGCCGTCGCCGGCCAGGTGCTCCCAAACGGCTTCTACCACCTCGACCGGATGCTCGTCTCGGCGCTCCGCCGCGGCGCCGAGGTGGGTCTGTGCGGGACGTGCATGGACGCCCGGGCCATCGCCGACGGGCAGATCGTCGAGGGCGCCCACCGCTCCTCCCTCGAGGAGCTGACCGAGTGGACGCTGTGGGCGGACAAGGTCGTGACCTTCTAGGGCACGGGAGGCAAGGACGATGGCCGGGAAGACAATCGTGGTGCTGGGAGGGGGAACGGGCGGTCTCGTCGCCGCCCGCCGGCTTCGGCGCCGCTTGGGCCGCGAGGACCGGGTCGTGCTTGTGGAGCGGGATCCCGTGTACCGCTTCGCTCTTTCCTTCCTATGGGTCATGACCGGCTGGCGGAGACCGGAGCAGACGACGGCCGACCTTCGCCGCGTGCGGCGACACGGCATCGAGCTCGTGGAGGCCGAGGCGCGAGCGCTCGATGCCGACGCCGGCCGCGTGGAGACGTCGAGCGGCACCATCGCCTACGACCGGCTGGTGATGGCGCTGGGGGCTGAGCTGGCCCCGGAGGCGCTTCCGGGCTTCGCCGAGGCGGCCCACAACGTCTACACGCTGGACGGCGCCGCCGCCGCCGGCCGCGCCCTGTGGGCGCTCGACGGGGGGCGGGTGGTCGTCCTCGTGTCGCGGCTGCCCTACAAGTGCCCGGCCGCTCCTTACGAGACGGCCCTCCTCGCCGAGGCCGTGCTGCGGAAGCGGGGGGCGCGCCGGCGGACGAGCATCGACGTGTACACGCCCGAGCCCTTCCCGATGCCCACTGCGGGTCCCGTCATGGGCGAGGCGCTCACGGGGATGCTGGCGGCGCGCGGGATCGACCTCCACTGCCAGCGCGCCGTCGAGCGGGTAGAGCCGGGGGCGGGCGAGCTCGTCCTCGACGGCGGCGAGCGCGTCCCCTACGACCTCCTCCTCGGCGTCCCTCCCCACCGCGCCCCCGCTGTCGCCCGCGAGAGCGGGCTTGCCGCCGAGACGGGCTTCCTGGCGGTCGACCGGGCTACGCTGGCGACCAAGGCCGACGGCGTGTACGCCATCGGCGACGTGACCACCATCCCCATCGCGGGCGGCAAGTTCCTGCCCAAGGCGGGCGTATTCGCCCACGCCCAGGCCGAGGTGGTCGCCCGCCGCATCGCCGCCGAGCTTCGCGGCCGCGCTGCCACCGCCACCTTTGCCGGCAGGGGCTCGTGCTTCGTCGAGATGGGGGACGGGGTGGCGGCGTACGCGACCGGCGACTTCTACGCCGAGGGCGCCCCGCGCGTACGGCTGCGCCGGCCCGGTCGGCACTGGCACCTGGCCAAGGTGGCGTGGGAGAAGTACTGGCTGAGGCGGTGGTTCTGAAGCCCCGCTCGTGAGCGCTCCGGCGGCGTCCGCGTCGCCCCCGGCGCGCCCTCTCGCTCGCCCTCGCTCGGGCGCTGGAGCCGCCGGCTCGCGCGGCGGGCGGTGAGACCCTGGGGCGCGGGCGCGCATCTAATAGAGACGACCTTGATCCACCCGGCGGAGGCGCGTGACGAGGGGAGGGGGATTCTTCCGGCGGCCACGTGCCCGCGTCCAGGACGAGTCGGCGCTCGCCGGGATAGAGGTGGGGCCGCGATCGCCGCCTTCTCTCACCCCGTGGAAGCCTGGCCAACCCGAGACGGGGTCCAGTTGCTCGAGAGGTACGAGGTGGAGGCTCGCCGCAGCCAATCCGACCGGCTCCTCGCCGCCACGTGAGAGGCTTGTGGCAGCTCCTTTACCGGCTCGCCCTGGCCGTGCTCGCCCGCGACTTCGGCATCGGGACGTCGCTACGGCCGCTCGGCCCGGTAACCGTGCGAATCGACGCTCCCCGGGAGATCGTCTTCGACGTGATCGCCGGCCCCTACCTCGGCCGGACGCCGCGAGCGCTTCAAGGCAAGCTGAAGGTGCTCGAGCGGCGTGGCCGCACGGTCATTGCCGAGCACTACACGCGCACGGGCCGGATCGTCGCCGTCACCGTCGAGAGCGTTCGCTTCTACCGGCCCCAGCGGGTGGAGCTCCGGCTCCTGCGCGGGCCGGTGCCGCACGCCTTCGAGGCCTTCGACCTGGGCGAGGTCGGGGCGGGAACGGTGCTCGACTACAAGGGCGAGCTCGCCACCAGCCTCTGGGCCGTCGGGCGCTGGTGGGGCCGTGCCGTCGGCGACCGGTGGGAGGCAGCCGTCCGCGACTCCCTGGGGGCGATCAAGAGCGAAGCGGAGCGGCGGGCCCGCTGACCATGGGCGCGGCGGCCGAGCTGCCGCGGCTTGGCGGCGCCGCCCACGTCGAGGCCCTGCCTCTCCGCCTCGTAGCGGAGGCCGCGCTGCTCCTCGCTGAGGGCGACGCCGGCACCGTCTAGGGCGGCGGAGATCGCCGGCGGGAGGGCTCGTCAGCGGGGCCAGGACCGGCGCCGTCGAGCATGCTCGCAACCGCGACGTCGCGCGTCGACCGCCGTCGCCGGGGGCCGAGGAGGGCCCTGAAGGCCGAGAGGCGGACTATTTGTGTATCCGCCGGCAGAGGGCCACGTACTCCTCGTTGGCGCGGAGGAGCTCCGGGGCAAGGCGGATGATTGTCGCCACCCTCCGGTCGGCCAAGGGGTAGTGGACGAAGCGGCCCTCGTCAGCTGAGTTAGGGCCGAGCGGCGGTCGCCCGGGGTCAGCCTTGGAGGAGGTTGCAACAGACGCCTTCTTCAAGCGCCGGAGCGGGAACGTCGCTCGCCCGCTTGCGAAGCTGGATCAGCTCCCACTTCAGCGCTCGGAGGTGCGCCTGCTGCCGATCGATCTCACGGATCCGCCGCTCGGTCGCGACCGCGACGTACGCACACGGCGGCAGGCCCCGTTGGCGCAGGGCCAGCATGTCCTTGATCTCGCCCAGGGTGAAGCCGACCCGGCGGGCGGTCACGACGAATCGTCACGACGAATCGCAGCCGGCGCTCGTCCTCGGCTGAGTAGAGGCGGTACCCGCTTTCGGAGCGGGGCGGCGGCGGAACGACCCCCACCGCCTCGTAGTAGCGGATCGCCTTGGCGGTGATGCCGACCCGGCGGGCGAGCTCGCTAATGCGGAGGGCTGCGTCCACACGCGGACTCTACCGGCTTGACCTTCCAGCTACGGGGAGGTGTACGGTGGGGACGATGGCGGAGCGCCCAGGACTCGCCCGCGCGACCGTCTACACACTGCTCACGCTCGCGACGGCCGCAGTCGCGGCGGTCGGCTACCTCGGCTACGTCTCGTATCCGCGCTTCGATCTTCCCGCCGCCGTGGGCGCCACGCTTCTGATAGTCGCTGCGGGCGCGGGCATCGCGTCCTTCTTCTCGCCCTGCTCGTTTCCGCTTCTCGTGTCGATGCTCGCTCGACCCATCGCCGCCGAGGCCCAGGCCGAGCGAGGCCGTCCGTGGCGGTCGGCGGCGACGTTCGCGCTGGCCCTCTCCCTCGGGGCCTCCTCGTTCCTGATCCTCGTAGGGCTCCTCATCGCCGTGGGAGCTTCGACCTACTTCGACGACGTGACGTTCGCGAGCACGCCCGGGATCACGATCCGGATCGTCGTCGGGACGCTCCTGATCGTGCTCGGGCTCATCCAGCTGAATGTCCTGCCCGTCTCGTTCCGCTGGTTCGAGCCGGCGATGCACGGCTACCTCCGACGGCAGGCGCAGGTCCGGCGGGGGCGGCCGTTCATCGGCTTCACGGCGTTTGGCTTCGGCTACCTGCTTGCAGGCTTCGGATGAACGGGGCCGATCCTGGTCGGTCTGACCGGGCAGGCGCTCAGCTTGGGCGGCTTCGTCTCGGCCCTTGTCGCCTTCTTCGTGGCGGCCGCTGCGCTCGTGATCCTGATGTTCACGCTCGCGCTAGCGTTGGCCGCGGCCCAAGAGCGTGCTGCCGAGGCGATGCGCATCAGCGCTTCCGCGCTCAAGCGCTGGGGCGGCTGGATCCTGCTTCTTGTCGGCCTGTGGTTCATCGCCCTCGGCGTCTTCGCCGACTTCTTCTCCGAGATCTTCACCGTCTGAGCGCTCTACCGCTGATCTGAGCTCATCGGATCTGAGCTCAGGAGGTATCCGGCTGATGGGGCCGTCGCGACACTCGATGAGCCTTGACGTCGCTTCGCGCCTCATCGTGTCCGACGGGGTCGATCCCGACGTCTTCAAGCGGCTGCTTTCTCACGCTTTCCCGGCTGTCGACAGGTGCCCCCGAGGAGGAAAACCTGCATTTGCGGGGCTTTCCCGGACCAGGCATGTCGGCGCGCGACTCCTGATGGGACCCTAGGTCGTCTGGTCGATGCGCGCGCACAGCGCCACGTGCTCCTCGTTGGCGCGGAGGAGCTCCCGGGCAAGGCGGATGATTGTCGCCACCCTCCGGTCGGCCAAGCGGTAGTGGACGAAGCGGCCCTCCTGGCGGGTCTCCACGTACCCGCACCAGCGCAGGCAGGCCAGGTGGTTGGAGATCTTCGGCTGGGGCGCCCCCAGCTCGGCGACGAGGTCGCTGACCGTGCGCGAGCGCTCGGCGACGAGCTCGAGGATGCGGAGCCGGGTGGGGTCGCCGAGGCCGCGGAAGTACTTGGCGAGAAGGGTGGTCTCGCTGGGAGAGGCGGGCAGGCGAAACGGCCCTGCCTCCGCTGCTGGACGTCCATTCATGGCGTGTTGGTGATGCCAATGTACCCCCTGAGGGCGGGCAGGCGGCCCGGCGCTTGCCCCGAGCCTGGACGAGCGCGGCACCGGCGCCGGCAGGGGGGCCTGAAGCGCTCGCCCGCGCAAGCTCCGGCCGGGCCGCCGGCTCTTCCCGGGCGAGGGGGCCTCAGGCCGCGCAGCAGGAGAGCTTGGCCACGTCCCGGCCGAACGTCTGCGCCGCCAGCTTGAGCCCCTCGGCCAGGGTCAGGTAGGGGTGGAAGGTGTCGGCCAGGTCGCCGACCGTCAACCCGAACCTGATCGCCAGCACCGCCGCCTGGATCACCTCGCCGGCGTGGTCGGCGAGGATGTGGGCGCCGAGCAGGCGGTCGCTCTCCTCGCTGGCGACGAGCTTGATCAAGCCCCTCGTCTGGCCGTTGACGATCGCCCGCGGCACCATCTCCAGCCGGAGCAGGGACGTCTTCACCGGGTAGCCGGCCCGGCGCGCCTCCTCCTCGGTCATCCCCACGGCGGCGATCTGGGGGCTGGTGAAGGTGACCCGGGGCAGGGCGCTCAGGTCGAGCTTCCTCGTCTGCCCGGCGAGGGCGTTCTCCGCCGCCAGCGCCCCCTGGTAGGCGGCCACGTACACGAGCTGGGGGCCGCCGGTGACATCGCCGGCGGCGTAGATGCGCTCGTTGGTCGTGCGCAGGAACTCGTCCACGACCACCGCCCCCCGCTCGTCCACGGCCACGCCCGCCTCCTCCAGGCCCAGCCTGCCCGTTCTCGGCCGGCGGCCGGTGGCGACGAGGATGTCGTCCACCTCCAGCGACCGCCGCCCGCCGGCGACGGCGACGTCGAGGCGGCGCCGCCCGCCGGCCCGGGAGACGGAGGCGACGCGGGCATCGGCCAGCACCTCCATGCCCTCGCTGTCCAGGGCCTCGGTCAGGGTCTCCGAGATCTCCGGCTCCTCGAAGGGGGCGATGCGGGGCAGCACCTCGATCAGCGTCACCCGGCTGCCCAGGCGGGCGAAGTACTGGCCGAGCTCGAGCCCGATCGCGTTGGCCCCGATCACGGCCAGCGACCCGGGAAGCTCGGTCACCTGGAGGGCGGTGGTGCTCGTCAGGTAGCCGGCCTCGGCGAGGCCGGGGATGGGCGGCGCCTGCGGCGACGCTCCGGTGGCGATGAGGTAGCGCTGGGCGGAGAGCAGCGACCCGTTCAGGGCGACGCCGTCGGGGCCGGCGAAGCGGGCCTGGCCCGAGAGCAGGTCGAAGCCGTACTCCTCGACCAGGTCGAGGTACTTCTCCCGGCGCAGCCTGCTGACGAGCTCGTTCTTCCAGGACACGATGGCCTCCAGGTCGGGCAGGTCGGCGCGCAGGTGGAGGCCGGGAACGGCGCCGGCGGTGGCCAGGTGGTGCAGCTCGGCCGCGCGCAGGAGGGCCTTGCTGGGGATGCAGCCGACGTTGACGCACGTTCCTCCCACCGTGCCCGCCTCCACCAGCGCCACCTTTGCCCCCAAGTCGCGGGCGCGGATGGCGGCGGCGAAGGCAGCCGAGCCGGAGCCGAGGATGAGCAGGTCGTAGCCGCGCGAGCCCTTCCTACTCGTCATCACCGCGCCCCTCGGCGGCTCCGTTGATTGGGGGCGCCGCGCTGGCGCTCGGGCCCCTCTGCCTGCCCTCCCATGGGGTGTTGCTCATGGGTCGTATCCATCAGGATCTCGTAATATACCAGTATCCCCGGTCGCTCCCGGCTCGTCCCCGAGGCTCGCCCCATCGTCGACCTGTGGGGCCGGGAAGAACGGCGGCGTCCACAGGTCGTCGTACCCTGCCCCGGGGGTTCCGCCGTGAGGTCGCTCTCCCGGTAGGCCCGTGGCCGTGGCGGAACCGCTGCCCGGGAGCAGCGTGGAACGGGTAACAAGCAGGGGTCCTGCGTCCTCTCATGCCTCCTCTTGGATGCGCGCATGCGGCCGATCGGCTCGGCCGAGCGGGGGGCGCCGCAGGCCCGCCTCAGCCTGATGACTCGCGCCGGATGCGGTCGACGACGGCGTCGGCGAGCGCCGGTTGGGGGGCGAGCTCGATCGCGCCGACCTCCCGGAGCACGCCCAGGGTGCGCAGCAGCGATCGGTAGACCGCCTGGCAACGCTCGCAGGTTGCCAGGTGGCGAAGGACGCGCCAGCGGCGCCAGCCCCGAAGCTCGCCGTCGATGAGATCGGACATCGCCTCGCCCGTCTCCTCGCAACTGGCTGCGAGCGGGTTGCGAATCATCGCCCCTCCACTATACGCACGCCCGGCGACCATCGGCCCGTCGCCAGCAGCTCGCGGGCCACGGTCAGGCCGAGCGTGACGTGGCCGCCGAGGGCACCCGCCGCCACCAGCCAGGCGCCGGCCGGAAAGCCGAGCAGCGCCGCCATGAGGCCGGCGAGCAGGATCAGCCCGGGGTACCGGCCGGAGACGACGCGGGCGCGGCCGGGCGCCGTCGCCCGGGCAAAGTACGCGGCTGCCACCACGAGCCACAGAAGCGCGAGGCGGGTCAAGGCGAGCGTCACGGCCCAGGCAGGCAGCGGCGCCGCCAGCGCCGCCGCTCCGAGCACGAAGGTATCGACCGCTCCGTCCAGCCACAGCCCGAGCCGGGTAACCTGGTCGCGGCGGCGGGCAAGCGCCCCATCGGCGGCGTCGGTGGCTCCCGCCAACAGGAGCAGGAGAGCGGCCGCGAGCGGCGGGACGAGGAGCAGGGCCGGCGCCAGCCCTGCCCGCAGGAGCGACAGCGTGTTCGCCACGCCCAGCCGGTGGAGCGGTCGCCCGTCCGGCCGCTCGAGCATCCCCAGGTGCCAGTCGAGCATGAGGCAAGCAGCCAGCCACCAGCCGCCCCCGGCCGCCGCCGTCCAGCCGAGCCCGGCGAGGCCGCCTGCGACCCAGGCCGCGGCACCGACGCCCGCCAGCAGCAGCACCGTCTGGTGCTCTCGGCGTCGCCGGCGGCGGCCCTCGGCGGCGCGCTGGAGGGAGCGGCGGAGGAAGCGCACCCAGGCGCAGGGCCGGAACCGGCTGGCCTGGAGCTCGGCGAGGAGCTCGCGGGTCCAGGTCTCTCCCTCGGTCACGGCTTGCGCGCGATCAGTGACCCGTAGCCGAGCGCTCCCTCCTCCAGCGCCGCCCGCGCCGCCGCCACGAGCTCGCGTCCGGCGGCGACAGGAACGGTCTCCCCGAGCATCCTGAGCGCGCGCAGGCGGCCGTCGATGCCGTCGAGCAGCGCCGCCAGCGCCCGGTCGTGCCGCTCGGTCGCCTCGACGGCCAGGCCGGCGTCCTCGAGCAGCGCTGCGATCTCCGGTAGCGGCCGGGCTCCTGCGATGCAGGCCACCCAGGCGTGGGTCGTTCGCAGCTCGGCCGGCAACCGGTCTGGATCGGCGGTCATGTCGGAAAGGGCGAGGCGGCCGCCGCGCCGCAGCACCCGCGCCATCTCCGCCGCCGCGGCTGACTTGTCGGGGAAGGTGCAGAGGGCGCACTCGCACAGCACTCCGTCCACGCTGGCATCGGCAAGGGGTAGCGCCGCGGCGTCTCCGCGCAGGAAGCGGACGCGCGGGTGAGGGGTGCCCTGCGGGGGCTCCAAGTCGATGCCGACGACGTCGCACCCCGTCCTCTCGGCCACGCGGATGGCGCTCCTCCCCGGTCCGCAGGCGACGTCGGCGACGAGGCAGCCCGGGCCCACCCCCAGGGCGGCCGCCAGCCGGTAGGTGAGGGCAGCCCCACCGGGATGGAACGAGTCGCCGAGCAGGAAGCGCGCCAGCGAGCTCGCATACGCCCTGGCGTAGCAGGATGTCAGGTCCCCGGGCCTCATGGCCTGCTCGGCCTGTACGGCCTGCCCCGCAGCAGCGAAGACAGCGGCCGGGCGTTGGGGATGACCGGCGCCACGGGCACGCCGGTGAGCTGAGCGCGCACCTGCTCGCGGTAGCCGACCGTGTTGTAGGCGCAGAAGGGGATCAGCCGGCCGTCGGGAACGATCTGGACGACGCAGCACTTCATCAGCTGGCGGACGTTGAGCGTGTAGGCGTCCTGGAAGTCCTGGGCGACGATCAGGAAGGCGTGCTGGCGGAGGCCGGCCAGCGCCTTCGGTAGGTCGATCCCGCACCCCCGGCAGGCAAGGAGCGCCGCCTCGGCGCCGGGCGCGGCCGATGCCGAGAACATCCGCTCGAGCGCGTGGCGGACGGCGAGGTCGGGGACGACGCGATTCGCCGCGTAGTCAAGGTACTCGTCGACGTCGATCAGCCGCGCCAGGGGCAGCAGCGAGTGGCCGTCGCGGAGGGCGTAGCACATGCTCCGGCAGGTCGGAAAGCAGCACGGCACGGGAACGAAGTCCGACACCCGCAGCCACTCGGGAAGCTGCGCCGCCAGCAGGTGCATGACGTCGGCGTTCGTCAGCCGCTCCAGCGGATCGAAGACGAGATGGCGACCGACGTGGGTCACCGGCTGGAAGACGACGCTCGTCACAGCGGGGTGGGAGACGCCGAGGCGGACGATGGCGCCCAGCTCGTGCTCGTTCACCCCCCGCTCCACCGCCGCCACCAGGGTCACCGACAGCCCCAGCTCGGCGCAGCGCTCGAGGGCCCGCTCCTTGTCGGCGCGCAGGTCCTTGCCGCGCATCGCCAGATGGGTGGCGAGGTCGAGGCCGTCGAGCTGGAGGTAGAGGTGGGGGCCTGCCTCCGCCAGCGCCTCGGCGAAGCGGCGGTCGCGGGCGATCCGGATCCCGTTCGTGTTCACCATGGTGACGCGGACTCCCGCTCTCTTGGCCATATTCACGAGCTCGACGATGTCGGGATGGATCGTCGGCTCCCCGCCCGAGAACTGGAGCACCTCCGGCTCGCCCTCGCAGGCGACGAAGGCGTCGAGCATCCGCGCCACCTGCTCGCGGGTCAGGGAGAAGCCGTGCGGCTGATGCCCGGAGTCGGCGAAGCAGACCGGGCAGTCGAGGTTACAGCGGGAGCTCACCTCGATCACCCCCAGGCAGGCGTGCTGCTTGTGCTCCGGGCAGAGGCCGCAGTCGAGGGGGCAGCCGTCCCGCACCTCGGTCTGAAACCGGAGCGGGAGTGTTCCCGGCTTGTTGTAGCCGAGCTGGCTCATGTACAGGGCCGCATCCGAGTACACGAGCGCCTCGAGCTGGCCGTGTGCCGGGCAGCGCTTGCGCAGTAGGACGCGCCCACCGCGGACGTTCACCTCGGCGTCGACCAGTCTCTTGCAGACGGGGCAGATCGACCTCGTAAGCTCGAGGAACACCTCGTCGCGGTCGACCCTCCGGCGCTGGCCCGGCGCCGCCGTCACCGTCCCAGCCACCATGGGCGCGGGGGCCCCTCTCCCTCGCCTCCGCAGCTCTCCCCGGCGGGCGTCATGGGTCGCCTCGGCGGGAGCCGTCTCCAGGGAGGGAAGGCGGGCAAGACCGGGCGGTCGCTCCTCACCGCCGCTACCTTGGGCATCGTCGATCCTCCCCGTCATCCCCGCTCCGAGCTTCCTAGGTCTAAGGTCTAGGATGTCGCCGAGGCCCTGCGGGATTCAGCGCAGCCGCCACTTGCGGCCGTGGGTCGGGGGCATCCACGGACGGGAAGGGCATCGGCGGCGGGGACTTGAGCGCAGGCCCTGCCTGCGGCCTGCGAGGCTTGCTCTGTGCCATGCTTTCGCGGGGCGGTTAGCTCAGCCGGGAGAGCGCCTCCCTTACACGGAGGAGGTCGCAGGTTCGAGCCCTGCACCGCCCATCAGCGAGCGCCCTGGGCAAGCGCCATCCCTCGGCCGGGGGCAAGCCGGGGGCTCCTGCCATCGCCCCCCGGCGCTGACTGGGAGCGGGCTGGAGCGGGAGAGTCGAGGAGGGGGAAGCCGGGCGGCGGCGGCGAGCAGGCCCGGGCCGTCCGCCGGCGAAGACGGTCGCGGAGGCGCGCGTACCGCTCGGAGGAGGCGAGGTTGGCGAGCTCGTGGGGGTCGGCGACCAGGTCGTACAGCTCCTCCTCGCCGGTCTCGTAGAGCACGTACTTGTACCGCTCGCCGCGCAGGCCGCAGTAGCTGGGGATGCTGGAGCGGGGGGCGTGCAGGTACTCGAGGACGACCTCGCGACCGCGCCGGCTGCCGCCGAGAAGCAGCGGCACCAGGCTGCGTCCATCGGCTCGGGGCAGAGGGACGCCGGCGAGATCGGCGATAGTCGGGGCGAGGTCGACGTTGGCGACGAGGGGGTTCTCGGTTATGGGGACCACCGGCAGGGCCTGCCAGCGGACGATGAGCGGCACCCGAATGGTCTCCTCGTAGGGGACGGCCTTGAGGCCGGCCGGCAGGCGGTGCTCCCCCCACATGACCCCGTTGTCGGAGGTGTAGATGACGATGGTCTGGTCGAGCAGCCCCCGCCGGCGCAGCGCGGCGACGACGGCGCCCACCGCCCGGTCGACGGCGAGCAGGCTCTCGAGCTGCGCCTGCCGGTAGCGGGCGGCGACCTGGAGCCGCCTCGCTCCCAGCCGCGGCCGCGCTTGCACGTAGGCCGGCTTGTCGGAGACATCCTCCTCGTCCAGGCTGGGTGGGGCGTGGGGGGGGAGCTCGGCCAGGCGGTCGCGGTCGAGGGGAGCGGGAACGGCAGGCTCGTGCGGCGCCGCCGGGGCGAAGAGGAGGAAGAAGGGGGCGCGGGCGCTGCGGATGAGCTTGACCGCCTCCCGGGCGAGAACGTCGGTGGAGTAGTCCTCGGGGGCGGAGCCGAAGCGCCGGACCCGGCCCCGCTCGTCCACCAGCCGGTAGCCGAAGTAGCCCCAGCCCCAGCTGAACGCCCGCCAGCGGTCCCAGCCCGGCGGCACGCGGCGGCCCCGGTACCCGTTCAGGTACTTGCCCACGTAGGCGGTGGTGTAGCCGGCCCGCTGGAGCCAGACGGGAAGCGCCTGGCCGTCCCGGAAGGAGGCGACGCCGCCGTACGGACCGGCGTTGCGGTAGGTGCCGTGGCTGTGGGCATACCGCCCGGTAAGGAGGGTCGCCCGGCTGGGGCAGCAGAGGGGAGTAGAGACGACGGCGTTGGCGAAGGAGACCCCCCGCTGGACGAGCTCGCGGTGGAGGAGCGGCATGAGCGAGAGGGAATCGGCGCGCTGGTCGTCGGTGAGGATGAGGACGATGCTCGGCCGCAGCGGGAGCCCGGCCTCTTTGAGCGGCCCTTGGCCGGCGGCGTCGCTGCCGGAAAAACGCGCGCCCGCCCCCAGGCAGGCAAGGCCGAGAGCCGCGACCACCAGCCCGCCCGCTCGGCAGGCGAGCCGCCGCGGGCGGCGTCCAGACGAGGTGCGCGTCGGCGAGACCGCCAAGGGCGCGTGGGCGGGCTGCTAGCTCGGGGAGGAGGGGGAGCTGCCCCTGGGTAGCCTCACTTCCGGGAAGCGCACGGGCTGAAGGCTAGTCGAGGTAGCCACCTCGTCAAGGCCGGCCTCGGCGTCCGACGACGGTCGTCGAGACTCTGGCGCCCAGCTATCGGGGAATCGTCCCCGGACAGAGGCGCCTCGGCCGTCGTCCGCGCCCCCAATAACGGCGTAGAGTGCTCCTCCATGAAGCTGACGGTGCCGGAGGCGGCCCGACGGGCGGGGCGCACTCAGGAGACGATCCGACGCTGGATCTGGTCGGGGCGGCTCCCCTCCGAGAAGGTGGGAAACCAGCATCTCGTCGACCAAGCAGCGCTCGACGCCCTGCTCGGCGAGCCGGCGCCTATCGAGAGCGGCGCCCCTGCGGACGTGGCCGGCCCGTGGGGCGAGTGGCTGAAGCGGGCGAGCACGCTGGCCTCCAGGCTTGGGGAGGCGGGCGTGCGCCTTCCCCCGGCAGCGGACCTCGTCGCCCGCAGCCGCAGGGGACGTTGAACGTCGCCGTCGACGCCTGGCGCGGGTGTGTTCCCGCCGCCCTGGCTCGGGAGGCGCCGGCCCTCGTTGCCAGCGCCCCCATCTCGCCCCGCCGCCCGCGGCAGCTGCGGAGCGGGCCTGGGAGATCGCCGACCGCCTGGGCTGGGCGAAGACGTGCGACGCCGAGTACTGCGCTCTGGCCGAGCTTCTCGGCTGCCACCTCGTCACCGGCGACCGCAGGCTCCTCACCGCCGCCGCCCGCCTCGGCTATGTGTGCACGCCGGACGGTGCTGCCGCCCGCCTGCGGGCGACACGCCCGGCGCGGACGTAGGTCGCGCGGCCGCTGCGCCGGGCGGCCTCCCCGCATATGCGAGGAAGGCGACCACGCCGGCCATCCCCCCGCCCGCCGCCGTCGCCCCACGGTCTGGCGGCGGCAGGAGGCAAGCGGCGCCCGGAGCCTCCGCTAGCCTCTCACCGTTCCGTGCACGACCACGCTTCCGAGCAGGCGCGCCTGGCCGGAGACCGCCGGGCCTTGGCGGTCGCGGCGGCCCTCGTGGCCGGCTTCATGGCGGTGGAGGTGGCGGGGGGGATCGTGGCCGGCTCGCTGGCCCTTCTCGCCGACGCCGGCCACATGCTGTCCGACGCCGCCGCCCTCGCCCTCGCCCTGTTTGCCGCCTGGCTCGCCGCTCGGCCGGCCACGCCCCAGCGGAGCTTCGGCTACCGGCGGGCGGAGATCCTGGCCGCCCTCGTCAACGGGGTGGCTTTGGCGGCCATGGCCATCTGGATCTTCGTCGAGGCCGCCCGCCGCCTGGCCCACCCGCCCGAGGTGGCGGGAGGGTGGGTGCTGGCGGTGGGAGGCGCCGGCCTGGCCGTGAACCTGGTCGCCGCCGGCATTCTCTGGCGGGCGGGGAGCGCCAGCGTGAACGTGCGGGCGGCGCTCTTCCACGTCCTCTCCGACCTGGCCGGCTCGGTGGGAGTGGTGGCCGCCGGCGCCGCCGTCCTCGCCGCCGACTGGTGGCTGGCCGACCCCCTCATGGGGCTGGTCATCGGCCTCCTCGTCCTCGTCAGCTCCTGGCGCCTGCTGGGGGAGTCGGTGACCATCCTGCTCGAGGCCGCCCCGGCCGGCTTGTCGGCGGAAGAGGTGGGGAGGGCCATGGCGGCGGTACCGCAGGTGGTCGAGGTGCACGACCTGCACATCTGGACCATCACCTCCGGCTTTCCCGCCCTGTCGGCGCACGTTCTCGTGGAGCCGCAGGCCGACTGCCACGCCGTCCGCCGCCGCCTGGAGCGCCTGCTGGCCGAGCGCTTCCGCCTCGACCACACCACCCTCCAGGTCGACCACGCCGGAGAGCGGCCGGCCACCCTCGAGCTGGGGCCGAGCTACCGAAGGAGCGCTCCCCTCCGGAGCTCCTCACGTTAAATACGCGCCCGTGCCGCTAACCATCCTCGAGGGCACCACCTTCTGCATCTGCGACGAGCGCGGCGACGTCATCGAGGCCACGGCAGGCTTCTTCTGCCGCGACACCCGCCACCTGTCGCTGCTACGCCTGACCATCGACGGCCGCCGGCCCCTCCTCCTCTCCTCCGACAAGGTGGAGTACTACTCGGCCGCCTTCGTGCTCCGCAACGCTCCCACCGACGGCCTCAAGCAGGACTCCCTGTCGGTCATGCGCTTCCGGTTCGTGGGCGACGCCATGCAGGACCGGATCGTGGTGCAGAACCAGAGCGCGGCTCCCGTCTCCTTCCGCCTGGGTCTGGAGATCGGCTGCGACTTCGCCGACATCTTCACCGTCAAGGCCTACGACTTCGCCCTCGGCGACCCTCTGCACGCCCCTCCCCTGCCCGAGCTGGTCGCGCCCCGCTTCGACGAGGCTCACAACCAGTTCCTCCTCGAGGATCCGGCCGAGGGGGTGACTACCCAGGTGATCCTGTCCCGCATGGGCGAGGTGAACGGGTCGCAGATCGAGTTCCCGGTGGAGCTGCGGCCGCGGGAGCGCTGGGAGCTGCGCGTGGACGTGGTACCGGGAGACGGGGGCGAGATGGTGCAGCCCCGGGTGGCCGAGCGCCGGTTCGGCGAGGAGATGGCCCACGTACGCGACTCCCTCACCGCCTGGCAGCTGCGGGTGCCCCAGCTCCGGGCCGACTGGGACGCCCTGGAGCACGCCGTGTCCCAGTCGGTGGCCGATCTGGCCGCCCTGCGCATCCGGGGCAACGGGAACGGCCGGCTGGGGAGGTTGCCCGCCGCCGGTATGCCCTGGTTCATGACCGTGTTCGGCCGCGACACCCTCATTACCGGCTACCAGACCCTCCTCCTCGGCCCCGAGCTGGCCCGCAGCGCTCTGGAGGAGCTGGCCGAGCTCCAGGCGAGCGAGGACGACCCCTCCATCGATGCCGAGCCGGGCAAGATCGTCCACGAGGTGCGCCACGGCAAGGCGGCCAAGACCTGGTTTTCCCGCTACTACGGCACCGTGGACGCCACCCCCCTTTACCTCGTGCTCCTGTCGGAGGTGTGGCGGTGGACCGACGACGCCCAGCTCGTGAACAGCCTCAAGGGGCCGGCCCTGCGGGCCCTGGAGTGGATCGACCGCTACGGCGATCGGGACGGGGACGGGTTCGTGGAGTACCAGAAGCGGAGCCCCCGCGGCCTCGACAACCAGTCCTGGAAGGACTCCCACGACTCCCAGCGCTTCCACGACGGCCGCTACGCCCAGCCTCCCATCGCCCCCTGCGAGGTGCAGGGGTACGTGTACGACGCCAAGCGGCGGATGGCCGAGATCGCCCGGGAGGTGTGGCGTGACCGGACCCTGGCCGACCGCTTGGAGCGGGAGGCCGACGAGCTGCGGCGGGCCTTCGACCAGGCCTTCTGGGTAGAGGAGCGGGGCGGCTTCTACGCTCTCGCCTTGGACGGGGAGAAGCGGAAGGTGGACTCCATGGCCTCCAACATGGGCCACCTGCTCTGGAGCGGCATCGTCCCTCCCGAGCGGGTAGACGCGGTCGTGGACGCCCTCATGGGCGAGGCCCTGTGGTCGGGTTGGGGCATCCGCACCCTGTCCGCCGACGACGTCGCCTACAACCCGCTCTCCTACCACAACGGCACCGTCTGGCCCCACGACAACTCCCTCATCGCCGCCGGCCTCGCCCGCTACGGCCGCTGGCCGGAGGCGCAGCGAATCGTGCAGCGCCTGCTGGAGGCCTCCACCCACTTCAGCTACCAACTCCCGGAGGTATTCGCCGGCCTGCCCCGGGCGGAGACGCCGTTCCCCATTGCCTACCCCACCGCCGCCCGCCCCCAGGCCTGGGCGGCGGGGGCGCCCATCCTCCTCCTGCAAGTGCTGCTCGGACTGCGGCCGGTGCGGGCCCGGCACGTCCTCGAGACCACCGCGCCGCCCGATCTCCCCTCCTGGGCAGGATCGCTGACCCTGTCGGGGGTGGTGGCCTTCGACCGCCGCTGGCGGGTGCGGCTGGCCGAGGGGCAGGTACGGGTGGAGGAGGAGCGGTGACGAGGGCCGGCGAGCCCCTGCGGGTGGCCGTGCTCAGCCCTGTCTGGTTCCCGGTGCCGCCCACCGGCTACGGCGGCATCGAGTGGGTGGTGTGGCTCCTCGCCGACGGGCTGGTGGACGCCGGCCACGACGTCACCCTGTTTGCCTCCGGCGACTCCCACACCAAGGCCAGGCTGGAGTGGGTGTACGAGACCGCCCCCAGCGACAAGATCGGCACCTCCCTCGTCGAGCTCCACCACGCCCTCCACTGCTACGAGCGGGCAGAGACGTTCGACATCATCAACGACCACTCGGGCCTGCCGGCGGCGGCGCTGGGGGGCTGTGTGTCCACCCCCGTCCTCCATACCGTGCACGGCCCCCTGGACGCGGTGGGCGGGGCGATCTACGAGCAGATCGCCCGCGTAGCCCCCCAGGTGGGGCTCATCTCCATCTCCCTCAACCAGCGCAGGCTCAAGCCCCATCTACCCTGGGTGGCCAACTGCCCCAACGCCCTCGACTTCTCCCTCTACCCGGTCAAGCCGCACCGGGGCGACTACCTCCTGTTCCTGGGGCGGATGAGTCCCGACAAGGGCGCCCACCGGGCCATCGACGTGGCGGTGGCGGCCGGCCTGCCGCTGAAGATGGCCGGCAAGAAGCGGGAGCCGGAGGAGCTGGAGTACTTCGAGCAGTACGTGCGGCCCCACCTGTCCGATCAGATCCAGTACCTGGGCGAGGTCACCCACGGCGAGAAGGTGGAGCTGCTCCAGAATGCCCGCGCCACCCTGTTCCCTATCGAGTGGGAGGAGCCCTTCGGCCTGGTGATGATCGAGTCCATGGCCTGCGGCACGCCGGTCATCGCCACCCGCTACGGGGCCGTGCCCGAGGTCATCGAGCACGGCCGGAGCGGCATCATCGTCGACGACTACCGGGAGATGGTGGCGGCCATCGAGGAGGCGGACAAGCTCGATCCCCTCGAGCTGCGCCGGACGTGCGAGGAGCGGTTCTCGCCCGAGCGAATGGTGGCCGACTACCTGGCCGCCTACCGGGCCCATATCGAGCGCCGCCGCGCCGTGGCATAATCGCCGCTTCCCACCAAGGAGGCGCCATGAACACCTACGTCATCCTGCGCCGCTACGGCTGGAGCACCCCCGGCGACCTCGAGAAAGCGGCGGAACGCTCCCGGGCTGTGGGAGAGGGCGAGATGGCAGAGGACGTCCGCTGGATCCGGAGCTACGTCATGCAGGAGGCGGACGGAAGCCTGGGCAGCGTCTGCATCTACCAGGCGACGAGCGAGCAGGCGGTCCGCGAGCACGCAAGCAGGGCCGACCTGCCCGTACTCGAGGTGCTGCCGGTGGCAGAGACGGTGGTGGTCAGGCCCGACCCGGGCTAGGTTCCTCGCCGGCAGCCGATCGGGGGCGGGCGCGCCGGACGGCAGGAAGGCGCCCGCTGCCGTCGTCCCTGCCTTGGCCGAGCTGACGCTCGACCCCCAGGGTCGCTGGAGAGCGCGGCCACCCCCGGCTGGTAGTGGTCGTCAGCGAGGCGAAGGGGTGGCTCGTACCGGCGCCCGACCGCTAGGCTGATGGAAGTGGAGCGCCTGGAGATGCTTCTTCGACGCGCTTTCCCGGAGGCGAGCGAGCTTCGGGTAGTCGACCGAACGGGGACCGGCGACCACTTCCACGTCACCGTCGCCAGCCCCCGCTTCGACGGGCTGTCGCTGGTGGAGCAGCACAAGCTCGTCTACGCCGCCCTGGCCGAGCCCCTCGCCGACGGCACCATCCACGAGCTACGGATCACGACCAGAGGGAGTCGATGACCGATCTACGCCAGCGCATCAAGCAGGTGATCGAGAACGAGCCGGTGGCCCTGTTCATGAAGGGGACGCCCCAGATGGTCATGTGCGGCAACTCCCTGCGGGCGTTGGAGGCCCTGCGGCGGGCGGGAGCGCCGGTGACGGCGGTGGATGTCCTGCCCGACCCCGCCATCCGCCAGGAGCTGACAGCCTTGTCGGGGTGGCCCACCATCCCCCAGGTGTTCGTGCGCGGCGAGCTCATCGGCGGCGCCGACATCACCGAGGAGCTGGAGGCTTCCGGCGAGCTGGAGGAGAAGCTGGCCCAGGCACTGGGGCCGGGCTACCGGGACGGCCGCACCGAGAAGGTGGTGTCTGTCGTCTAGCCGACTCCCGGGCCTGCCCCGGGTGTCGGCACGCCTGGTCGGGGCGTCGGGGGCGACGGCTGGGAAGCTGCGTCCCCGGAGGCGCGGGCAGGCACCCTTGCCACCTGCCGCAGGAAGCTCCCGAGCGACGGTACGTCCATGCCCGCGATAGTGGGCTCCTTCCACGGGCGTAGGCGGGGGAGAGAAGGCGGCCGCTTGGCGCCGAGCCACCACTGCCGTCTCCGTATCGAGCTGGCGCAAGCGTGGGGAGATGGCGAGGCGGGCGAGGGGCCCGGGATTGTAGTCCCGGGAAACCCTCCCCGAGGTCGTACGGCATAGCGTACCAACAGGCTTCAATGGGGCCCGGGATTGTAGTCCCGGGAAACTGGAGGACCTGAAGGAGAGGGGAGGGCCAGGAGGCGCTTCAATGGGGCCCGGGATTGTAGTCCCGGGAAACACCTCGGGCGCACCCGCACCGGCCGCTGGGTGCTCCTGGCTTCAATGGGGCCCGGGATTGTAGTCCCGGGAAACGCCACGCACCCGGTACATCCGACCGTC
>FWPU01006569.1_pt1 | contig 23038 bp, 19 predicted proteins | sample 2228361 | NCBI WGS metagenome assembly FWPU01 (sample SAMEA103939777, study PRJEB20133) | metagenome
GCGCGATGGCGGCGTTACGTTGGGGTGGCATTTTTTGGGATCCAGCCACGCCTGGAGGCCCGGCGGGGTGAAACCCCGCCGCTCGTTGTGGGTACCGATGGCGAGGGTGTATTGGGCGTAGCGAAGCGGTGCCAGGTCACCAGAGGTCGGCCCGGCGGGGTGAAACCCCGCCGCTCGTTCGGGGTATCGATGGCGGCCTTGCGCTGGGGGGCGACAGCGGTGGCACGTTACCACGCGTCAGGGCCCGGCGGGGCCGAACGCAGCGGCCGCGGCACGCAGTATCGTCGAGGCGAGACAGTCCAGCCATCCCGCGAACCGCCTTGTTGCTCACCACACCGCCCCGCGTCCGTCATGTTGCCGCCGGCCGGCTCAGTACTCTTGGTGCGCGTCTGCATTCCAGTGATACAGCGTGCGCGCAGACGCGATGCGTTTGAATTCCCGGGCATCGTACTCGAAGCCGGCCTGGGCAAGCAGTGCCTGCACCTGCGCAAAGTCTGCATCGTTCATCGGTTCCAGATGCGCATCGGCACCCAGGCCGTGGATTGCTCCGCGCACGTAGATCACCGCTTCGTACAGCGAGTCCCCCAGACCAGGCGCCGCATCTCCGCAAACCACCAATCGCCCGGCCTGCGCCATGAATGCCGAGACGTGCCCCACGCTCCCCCGCACCACGATGTCTGCCCCTTTCAGAGAAATGCCGCAACGCGCACCGGCATCTCCCTCGATTACCAGCAATCCGCCATGCGCAGAGGCCCCCGCACACGCCGAGGCGCTGCCGCATACCCGCACCATGCCAGACATCATATTCTCTGCCACGCTCCAGCCCACGTTGCCATGTACAATAACGCTCGCGCGCTGGTTCATGCCCGCCACAAAATACCCCGCGTGGCCCTGAATGTGCACCTCTGCCTCGCATGTCAGCCCCACCGCCAGATTGTGCCGACCCTGGGGATGCAATATCTCCACGCGGCGGATGCCCTGTTGTGGCAGCTCATGGTGCAGAAACTGGTTCAACTCGCGCACCGTCAGGCGCGCCAGGTCGAGCTGGATGCTTCCCCCAGACACAGGTGCCGGCACTACCGGGACCATGAGTACACCCTTTCCGGTGCCGGCTCGAAGATACGCGCCTGCTCAATCTCAGGCAGGTGCGCCAGCGAGCGGAACTCGGAGCTGACGGCCACGTAGCGGCTGGTCTCCGCCACCACGGCCGGCTTGCAGGCAAAGGCGTCTCGCAGCAGAGTGAGCCGGTCGGCCGTGCCGATGAGCAGCGTGAAAAAGCCGTCGAGTGCCCGCAGGGCAGCGTGCAGGGCAGCTTCGAGCGAGTCTCCCTGCGAAAGCCGCCACTCGATGTACCGGCAGGCGGCTTCCGTATCGTTATCGGTCTCGAATCGCAGCCCCGCCGCCTCCAATTGGCGGCGGAGCAGGTAAGGGTTGGAAAGCGAACCGTTATGTACCAGGCAGAAGTCCTCGCCTGCCGTAAAGGGGTGGGCATGCACGGGGGAGACGGCGCTCTCGGTGGCCATGCGCGTGTGGCCCACGCCGTGCGTGCCGGAAAGCTCAGAGAAGCCGAGGCGGCGGGCGATGGCGGCTGGATTGCCCTGGTCCTTGAATACAGCCAGAGAGCGGCCTATGCCCAGCAGCCGCACGGCAGAGAACTGCGCCAGCCAGGTGCGCATCTCAGCCGGTTCGAGCGAGCACTCGATGAGCGCGTGGTTGTCTCGCACCGCGACCTGGGCAGGCTGGTGGAGTTCTTCGCTCAAGCGCGCGGCGAACCGCTGCCAATCCATGCTCTGGCCAGCCGCGTGCAGGCTATAGCGCCGCAACGGCGCCGGCAGCGGCCTGGTAAACACGGCCAGCCCTGCCGAATCGGGCCCGCGCTCCGCCATGCAATCGAACATGGGCACGAGCATGCGGCCCAGCTCGGGCTCGAGCCGCTCATCGCGCAACAGCAGGCCAACTATGCCGCACATCTGCCAGTACCGGCAAGAATCTAGAAGAACTCGAGATAGCGGGCCACCTCCCAGTCGGAGACGTGGCGGTGGTACTCGACCCACTCCATCCGTTTAAGTCTGATAAACTCTGCCACCAGCTCCGCACCCAGAGTGCGTGCAAACAGGTCGTCCTGCTCCAGGGCGGCGAGCGCCTCGTGCAGGCTTTGCGGCAGCACCCGAATGCCCTTGGCAGCCAGCTCTTCGGGGGTGAGCTGATAGTGGTCGAAATTGTGCGGTTCGCCGGGATCGAGCTTGCGCTCGATGCCGTCCAACCCAGCCGCCGCCACCGCTGCGGTGGCAAGGTAGGGGTTGGCGCTCGAATCGGTCAGCCGCAACTCCAGCCGGCCCGCGGGTACGCGGACCATCGTCGTACGGTTGTTCGCTCCATACGAGATGTAAGCCGGAGCCCAGGTGGCGCCTGAAAACGAACGCCCCACCACCAGCCGCTTGTACGAGTTGACGGTCGGAGCGCACAACGCAGCCAACGCCGGGGCATGCGCCACCAGCCCTCCCAAGAAGTGATACGCCAAGGTGCTTAACCCCAGGCCGCGGCGATCTGCCGGATCTTCGAACAAGTTGCGGCCCTCGCGATCGGCCAGAGACATATGCATGTGCATGCCGCTGCCCGTGCGGTTGGACATGGGCTTGGGCATGAACGAGCAAATGCACCCCAACTCTCGGGCAATCTCCCCCGCCGCCATGCGAAAGAAGATGATGCGATCTGCCGTGGTGAGCGCGTCGCTATAAGTAAAGTTGATCTCGAACTGGCCGTTCGCATCTTCGTGGTCGATCTGATAAACGTCGATGCCCACGGTTTGCAAGGCATCGACGAGCCGTTCGAGAAACTGCCGGCTCCGGGAGAGGCCCTTGTAGTCGTAGCAGGGCTTATCGAGCGTGTCGCTGGCATCTGCCGGGCCGAAGCTGCCGTTGGCGCCCCGAGCAAGCAACATGAACTCGGGTTCGAGGCCCATATTGAGAACCCAGCCACGCTCGGCCGCGCGGGCAAGCTGCTGCTGAAGCACATAGCGCGTATCAAAAGGCCACGGCTTGCGGTTGACGTAGCCGTTGCAGACGATGCGCGCGTAGCCCGGCTGCCAAGGAACGAGGGTCAGCGTGGCCGGGTCTCCCACAGCCATGTAATCGGCCTCGTGGGGCCCTTGGCCGAGGCCCCACACGGCAAAGCCGGCGAATCCGGCCCCATCGGTGAGCACGTCGTTCAAGTGGCTAGCGGGCACAGCCTTGGCCTTGGCCACCCCATGCAGGTCGACAAACTGGGCCAGCACGAACTTGATCGAGTGCTCGGCCAACCACTGGCGTGCGGCTTCGGGAGTCATGTGCGAGATACCTTGCTCAGGCAATCTTGTTGCGGTGAGTATAGGCCATTTCAAGGCAAGGGGAAGGAGTGAGGCACCGCCTTGAGCGCCCCTGGCCCATGCAGGAGCGGCAAGGGCGCGGCAGGCAGCCGATCCGATCGACGCGGCAACTCCGGCCGTTGCCACAACTTGATCTGCCATGGCAACGTGCCTACGAGTGCGATGCTGGTGCTTTGGAAGTTTGGGCCCGCGACGCCAACTCGCGCGAGCACCGAAAAAAAAGGAACAAGCAGCATGCGCGACGACAAACGGCGGCGCGCGCTTGAGGCTTGTGTCTATCGTTGCCAGCCCGAGAAACCGTGGCGTGACAACCCACCGCAGTCAAGGGAAGCGAGAACAGAAGGGCCGACGAGAGGAATGATGGCGTACCGCCCTATTTCCCGCTCGCCTCTGCCCGTAGAGACGCCTCGTCGAGCCAAGCAACGCAGGCCCTGTGCAGTAGGCCGCAGCCTCAGCCTCCCAGCCCTGTGGCTGATTGCGCGGCCTCGATCAGAGCAGCCAGCCCCACAGCTCTGCCGCCCAACTCGCACACGATGCCCAACAGCTTTTCCCAAAGGTAGGGCGCATAGGTGTTGTCTACCCAAAGCTGCCGGCAATCGCGGCCAAACAATGGGCGATGCAGCACCATACAGCTCACCCCCGCCAGGCGCGTGAAAACGAGGCGGTTGCCTTCCGCATGCCAGTCCAGCGGAGAGGTCTGGGCCAGCACGTCCTCAGCACGGCTGCCAAGGAGCAGCAGGCAGGCATCTTCTCGCCACACGCGGTACACTCCCTGGGGACGCGCGGCCAGTGCCGCCTCGAGGCCGTCGAACCAGTTCGTGTTCATGCCAGATTCGAGGAAGACCTCGGCCGCACCGGTTCTGCCCACAAGCCCTCCCGCGGCCAGCTCGTACCAGTGCAATATGTCTTCTGGCACGGCCAGGCCCTGCTCGGATAAGAACGCCACAGCCCGCGGTCCCTTTACGGCAAGCCGCCGAGGTGCCGTCCAATCGGCCAGCGCCAGGTGCTCGATCGCCGTGCGCTCAGCTTCTGGATCGCCCAGGTCGAGCGCCACGGCCATGCCTTGCAACTCTCCCCAGCGCGCGGGGTGCTGGTTCAACAGTGCGTGCAACGGACTGCGTCGGAGCGGTGGGAGCATGGCGCCGGGTCGCTAAAAAGGGTTGGCGGAGATTGCGTGCCATCGTTATGCCGTTGGTGCGCACGACGGGCAAGGGGTGTACCGCTCATGGAGCTTGCACGCGTGCTGCCACCAACCGGCGGCGCATAAAGATCGGAGCTGGCGCAACGCAGCCGGCCGAGGCCGAGATCCAAGCGGCGGCGAGCCGCTCGGGAGCGTATTGCTTGCTCTCAAGGGTCTTGAAGGTTTACGCTCAGAATGCCAGAGAGGTCTAGCTCGCAGGTATTGCCATGATTTCGCGCGTGCCGCTCTTGTACTGCCGGTGCATCCAGTTCGCATGGCTGACGTGCGCATGCAGCGCCACGGCAGTCGGCGGGCATCCCCACGCGGCACCTGGTGTGACCAGCCTTACGAACCGGGGCGTACGGTATGAGGTTGTCGAATCGGGGTTTGTTCGCCTGAAGCGCGGGCCGATCGAGTTAGTGCTGGTCGACAACCGGGCACATCGGTTTCCCGAGGCGCCCAATCATCGCGCCGGATACAACGGTATTGCCGTGCTGCGGCACGAGCAGCAGCAACGCACGTTGTTCGTGCCCGACTTTGCCGGGCTGAACTTCGAGCACATTCACGACGGCACCCGCGAGGGGCTGGTCGAGCCATACGAGCCGAGGGCGTTCCCCATGGAGCTGCGGCGGATCGACGAGTACACATACGAGCTGTACCAGCCCCCAACAGGCAATTTTCGGCTCGAAAGCTGCGGACGCTACCGCCTGCTGGCCGATGGCGTGATCGAGTACACGCTGGAGTGCATCCCGCGGGGCGAGACGTTCCGCCGCGGATTCATCGGGCTGTTCTGGGCGAGTTACATCGACCAGCCGGAGGACCTTTCGATTTTCTTTCTGGGACGCGCGGCGGATGCTGCGGATCGGCAACCGCAGTGGATCAACGCAGCCACGCCTAGGCACGGCGTCGACGCCACGCACCCGCCCGCTGATGCAGCATTTCTGCCTGACATCGACGCCGACTTTCGCCTCACGCTGGTAAACCACCGGTCGCGCTACGTGCACACGAGCAGTTGGTACTATGGCGTGTGCCGCGGCATGGCCTGGTTGCAGGTCTTTCGCCCCAAAGACGGCGTCTGGCTGGCGCAGTCTCCCAGCGGTGCCGGGCAGGGAAACCCGGCGTGGGACTTCCAGTGGTTCGTGCCCCACTGCCAGGTTGGAGAGGCCTACGGATTCGTGATGCGTGCCGCGTACGTGCCGTTCGAGAGCCGCGAGCAGATCGAGCAACTCGCCCGAGAGCTGCAAGCCGGCCTCGAAGGCGTGCCGTAGGCACCATCCGCAGCATGGCCTGCCCCAAGCATCACTTCTTGCGACGGTAGTGCACCGTCATGAAGGTATGCCATTTGCCCGGCTCGACCTCGATGCTGGAAGTGAACACCCTGTGGTCCTCGCTCTTGATTTCGAAGGCGTCGCGGTAGCGGGCCGTGCTGCCGGGCGCGGCCATGCTGGGGCCTTCTGCCTCGAGCGTGAGTGTGCGGCCCGCCTCGTCGAGCGAGCCCTCGTATTGCCAGAGATGGTGCGAATTGGAGTCGATCCAGGTGCCTACGTACTTCTGCTTCTCCGGGTCGTAACCCAATGTCAGGATGCCCGTGAACTGTTGATCGAATATCGTGGTTTGCACGTCGCAGACGGCCCAAAACCCGCCGATAGCGCGTACCGAGTCCGTGCCCTTGCCAGTGATCGGCGGCTGGCCGGGTTGCACGACGATCTCGGCCTGCGTTTCCCATTCTCCCACAAGCTGCATGAGCCACTTGTGCGCCTTGTCGGGCTGGGGCGGCTGCTGCGCCTCGAGCGCGGCCGTGCCTACCGTAACGACGAGCACCAAACTTGCTACGATATGCTTCTTCATCAGTGGGGGCTCCTTGAATGAAACCGCGGGCGGAAGGCCCGCCCAGAAAAGACCCCTATCATCTGCCGAGACAGGCCGCTTGTCCAGCAGCTAGGCCCAGCATGCGGCCGACCTTACGCCCGCGTTGGGCAGACTTGCATCATTTGGTCAGAGATGCGCGTCTACAACGTGCTGAAACCACGGCATTTCTGTTGCCCACGCCAGCCAGCCTGAGCCAGGCGTGCCCTGCGCGGAATCGACCTGATCAAGCTCGCGGCATCTACTCCTGCTCCCGGCGTCGGATGCCATTTTGCAACGCATGCGTGGTAGGTTCGTGTGCGACAGCAGCCGGGCGGAGCCTAGCACCGACGTACATGGTCGCTTGAAGGGGCTTCTTGTGGGGACCCTGAACTGTGCCGGATTCCAGCATTTTCGGGGGTGGCTGCGGTGCAGTTTGGGGCTGGGTGATGCTCTGCCAGGGCCCAGCCTCGGTGACTGCTGCGGTCCGGGCCAGGCAGGCCGCATCCACGGCTGGTACGTAGCGTCTGTTGCGCGTTGCGTCACAATCGGGAATCAGCCGCCCGTTGCCTCGGCCGCATGCGCGGCCGGTAGGTAGCATCTGTTGCGCGCCCTGGATCCGGCCGGCGAGGCTGCTCTTGGGCAGTCAGCAGGCGTGGGCTATGATGCGCGGCCCCACGTTTGGGAACCTGCTGAGGGGGTCGGTGGCGGAGAGGCTGCGGACCACACTTGCAAATGCTGGCATGGTCGAGAACGTACTGATAGTGAAGCTCTCGTCGCTGGGCGATGTGATCCATACCCTGCCGGCTGCGCAGGCGCTACGTGCTCGTTTTCCTGGGGCGCATTTGGCATGGGCGGTGGAGGCGGCGCATGCACCAGTGTTAGCCGGTCAAACGTTTATTGATGAAGTCATCGTGTGGGAACGCGGCCGCAGAGGCGGGATGGTCGGCTTTTGGCGTCGTTTGCGGCGAAGGCCATGGCAGCTTGCGGTCGACTTCCAGGGCCTGTTTCGCAGCGGGCTTGCCGCCTGGGCCAGCGGTGCAAAGCAGCGGCTGGGATTCGATCGGCGGCGCGAGCTGGCGCACTGGTGGTGCACCGAGCGCGTGCCGCCGCAAGAAGAGCTGCACGCGGTCGAACGGTCGCTGGCGCTCGTGCGTTCGCTGGGGGCGGAGTTTGCGTCACCAGCTCCCCGGCGCAACTATTTGTCTCAGGACTCTGCTGTGGGGCCACGCGGCGTGCGTTGCGCCACAGCAACCTCGTTCGATCCTGCCCGGTGGTTTCCCTTGCATCCCTCGCTGGCAGATCGGGCCGCAGCCGAGAGCTGGCTGCGCGCGCACGGCCTCGATGGCACAAACCGGCGGCTGGTCGTGCTCCATCCACATTGCCGCAAACCGGCCAACGTCTGGCCGGCGGCTCGCTTCGCCGTGCTGGCGCGAACACTCATGGCCAAGGGGCTGAGCGTGGCACTTATCGGCGGACCTGCCGCGCGCCAGGCGTGCGACGCGGTGGCCGCTGCCGCGCCCGGCATTCTGCGAGCCGATGGACAGCTTGCATTGCTCGCCAGTGCCGTGCTGCTGGGCCGGGCCTCTGTTCTGGTCACTGGCGACACGGGCCCCATGCACCTGGCAGCAGCGGTGGGCACGCCGATCGTGGCCCTCTTCGGCCCAGCCAGCCCCGTACGCACGGGTCCCTATACAGACCGAGCGGAGATTGTGTCGGCCAGGCTCCCCTGCCGGCCATGCTATGGGAGAGCTTGCAAGCTGGGCTATGCCCAACCCCCGTGCATGGAACTCATCTCGGTCTCCAATGTACTTTCCGCGGTAGAGCGGGCGCTTGCGCGCCCAGCCTTGCGTGTACCGGCCTGACGCCCCGAGATTAGAAACCTTTTATGAACACGGATTCTGCCGCCACAGCCCGGGTGAGGACTCGCGTTGACTGCGTCTTGGAGCCAGAGATGGGGGCCGACCGGTTCGGCAGTCTGCAAGGGCCGCCCGTGCAGGCTCGCCGGCTTGGTTGGAGGACGGCCCTGGCGTTGCTTGCGCTAGCGGGGGCGGCCTGGGTCGGCTCGATGCGCTTCTCTACGGGGCCGGCAGCAGGCAGCGGGCTAGTACCTGCATCCCCCGCACGTGATGGCACTCGCCGCACGCAAACGCCCGAGTCTGCCAGCTCATGCCCAGCGCACCTGCGGGTGGCATGCTTCAACATTCACACCGGACGCGGCACCGATGGACGCGAAGACCTTGACCGAATCGCCAGGCTGCTACAAGGCTTCGATCTTGTAGGGCTTAACGAGGTGCGCGGTCCCTACTGGTGGGAGTTTTCCAACCAGGCATACCTGCTGGCCGAGCGCTTGCACGCCGATTGGCTGTTTGCGCCTGCGGAGCGCCGCTGGCTCTATGGAGAGTTCGGCAACGGCGTGCTCGCCCGGCTGCCCTGCACGTCCTGGCAGCGAATCCCGCTTGCGCGTTTGCGCGGCAAGAGCTGCCGCAATCTGCTGCTGGTGAGGTTGCAATGGAACGAGGGCCCGCTGAATGTACTGATCACGCACCTCGACCGCCAATCGGACGTCGATCGGCGCGAACAACTTCGCACAGTGGGCGCGTTGTTCCTCGCCATGGCCGAACCAGCCATGCTGATGGGAGACCTGAACACGCCGCGCGGCGATCCAGACCTCGCTCGGCTGCTGGCAGCGCCGGGGGTGATCGATCCGCTGGCCGAGGCGGATCCCAACGGCCCCGACCACATCGATTGGATTCTGGTCCGCGGACTGCGCCCCGTCGCCGGCGGCATGGTGCGTACCATTGCCTCCGACCATCCCTTGGTTTGGGCCGAGCTGGAGCCCGCCGCGCCAGAACGGCCGCAGTAGGGGAGCCGGCACGTATCCCCTAGATCGCGTGAGATTTCGTATCTCCCCAGCCAGGAGGGCGGTAGAATACGGCATGCATTCTGCTAAACACTCTGGCCGGTTGGCGGTGGAGGATGGGTACCGCGCTCGCTCGTTATTGCAGTCGGTCTACCTGGGGGCGGCAATTCTCGCCTGCGCCGGCGTGGGCCTATGGCTATGGTTGGTCGACGGGGCCGGCCCTGTGACGACTGCCCGTTCCAGCACGCTTGCACTTCAAGATATTCCCTTCGACGGCGCCCAGGCCTACGAGTACCTGAAGCAACTTTGCGACTTAGGCCCGCGGCCTGCCGGTTCCCAAGCCATGCGCGAGCAACAGAAACTGCTGGTCGAGCATTTCCGTAGTCTTGGGGCGCAGGTCACTCTGCAAGAATTCACAGTGCGGCATCCCGTGGAACGAAAGCGCGTCACCCTCGCCAACCTTGTCGTGCAATGGCATCCGGAAACCAATGAACGCATTCTGCTCTGCGCCCATTACGACACACGGCCCTATCCAGACCAGGATCCCCTGCGCCCCCGCGGCCGGTTCGTAGGAGCTAACGATGGCGCCAGCGGTACGGCCCTGCTCATGGAGTTGGGCCGGCATATGCCCGAGCTTGCAGGCCCGGTCGGCGTCGATTTCGTGCTCTTCGACGGCGAGGAACTGGTCTACAGCGAGAGAGATGATTATTTTCTCGGCTCCACTTATTTTGCGCGGCAATATGCACGCCGCCGCGACTCTGCCCGCTACAGGTATGGTGTGCTGCTGGATATGGTGGCGGACGCACAGCTTGAACTCTACCAAGAACAGCACAGCGTGCGCTGGCGCGATACGCGGCCACTGGTAGACGACATCTGGGAGACCGCACGCCGCCTGGGCGTGCGCGAGTTCATCCCGCGGCCGCGCCACCTGATCCGAGACGACCACCTCCCCTTGCACGACATCGCAGGAATTCCTACCTGCAACGTGATCGACTTCGACTACCCCTACTGGCACACGGAACGCGATCTGCCCGAGCAGTGTTCAGCCCTCAGCCTGGCCAAGGTGGGCTGGGTGATCCACGAGTGGCTCAAACAGACCCTGGCCAACGAGGGCAGGTTGCAGGGCCCAGCCGCGGGCAGAAAGCCATGACACAGGCGTCCTTGCTGTTCCCCGCCTTGGTGGTAGCAGCGGGTGTGGGACTGCTGCTATGGGGGGCTTATTCCGGGGGCCCACGCGCCGTTGAAGACATCGAGGCGGCCTTCTACCGAAGGCGATGGCGGCGCCGGGCGGCCACGGCGCTGTTGACCATTACGCTGGGCGTCGGCCTCTATGCCATCCAACTCGTACGCCCCAAGGACCACCCGACCGCGGCGGCGGCGTTATGGCTGCTGCTGCTCTTTGGGGTGCTCGCGCTCTTTGCACTCGCAGCGGCCGACGCGCTGGCTAGCAGCGGTTATCTTGCGCGCATGCGTAACCGCCAGCAGGCCACGCGGCTGGCACTCGAGGCCGAGTTGCGGCGGATGCGAAGCCGGCTACAGGGCAGCAGTTCGCAACTGTCTGATGCCGATGGGGCCGCTCAGAACGGCACGTCCCACAGCAATGGCAAGCGAGCCAGTGACGCGCCCCAGCCTCCGTAAGGTCCGCAGAGGGCTAACGCGCAATACCCACTGGGAGCGTTTAAGACGCGCGCACGCGGCGGTCTTCAGGTTTCAACCCGCGGCGCACGGCACGGCAAATGAGCATCGAGATGCGGGGTTGTGATGGCACTTGTTGCCAGTACTGCAGCCTGCCGATGGTCGGCAGCAAGCGATGCAGCGGTTCCCAGAGGTAATCAGGCTGCTGTGTTCCCCCGGCGCGCCGGATGTGTGGTGCCGCAGCGTTCGAGCCGCGTGCCGGACGCAGAGCATTGCGGCACACAACCTATGGGATCGAGAGCGCTGCTCCCGTGGCGTAAATGCCTTGCAACAGAGCGCCGCGGGCACTAATGGGAATCGGCCCAAGCGTGTAGGGTGCACAGCTCCCAGGGCGGTAATAGCCGAGGGCGTAGACGCACTCGGTGGGCGGCTCGATGCCCATCTTGTAGGGTATGGCCAACGTGCCCAAGTAGAACCGCGTCCCGGAGACAAACGGTTGCAAGATTGGTCCCCACGAGTGGCCGTAGCGCTCCAGGGCCACGTCTTCGAGGTAAAGCGGCTTGTGACACAAGGCCGAAGCGGTCCAGGTAAAGGTGGTGAGCACCACGCCATGGGCGGCACCAGGCTCTTCGACCAACGGACACTCGGGCGGCAGCACGCCCCCCGGAGGGGAGATGTTGGTCGAAAGCTCCTTAAGCTGCTTCAGCTTGGCGTACTCATCGGCGCATTTCAGATTGAGGACCTCCGCTGCGTCCTCATCCTCGGCCAGTCCCTGCGGCCGCAGGCCGCTGGGCATAGTGCCGTAGTCGTCTGGCATGTCTGCCTGCGATGCCGGTTCTCCGCCCACGGGCGCTCGCCTGGCGAGGGTTGCCGTCGGGCCTCGCTGCCCCAAGGACCGCGCTTCTCCACCGAACTTAGCACTCGGACCCTCGGATGATGCCACATCTCCGCTCTCATCTTCGTCGGGCGAGTCTTCGTACGGGGGGAGCAATGCCGGCTCAGGATCAAGGCCTTGCGTTTGCACTACGGGAGACCGCCAGCGAACGGGCGAGACGCGCTGCGTTCCCTGTGCGAGCGCCACGGCCTGCGCACGTCGTCGGTTCGACGCGGTGCCGGGCTGCCCATCCGCGCCAGACGGGCTGGACTCGGACCCGCGGGAAACAGCATGTGCTGCACGCTTGGGGCGCCACTGGAGTTCGCTTGCAGGAGCATTGGAAGCAGTGCGAGTCACACGCGTCTTGGGACCGGCAGCGGCGGCACCCGCGCCTGCCTCTGAACGCTGGGCAGCAGCACCGCGCGGGGGCTTCCATTGCAGGCTGCCGGCCTGCTCTTCTGCCACGCCAGACGGCATTAACAGCAACCATAGCCCACAGGCGGCCACGGCGCTGCGGCAAGCAGCTCTAAACCTCGCCCGCCACAGGCTGCGAGCTGTAGTTCGGTGCTTCCTGCGTGATGGCAATATCATGGGGGTGGCTCTCCCGCACGCTAGCCGCGGAAACCTGGATGAAGCGCGTATCCCTGCGCAACTCCTCGATGTTGCGACAACCGCAATATCCCATGCCCGCCCGCAATCCCCCCACAAGCTGGTACACAAACGCACTCAGCGACCCGCGAAATGGCACCCGCCCCTCGACCCCCTCGGGTACCAGCTTGTCGGCACCCCGCTGGGTGCCTTGCGCGTACCGCTCGCTGGAGCCCTTGACCATGGCGCCCATCGAGCCCATGCCGCGATAAACCTTGTATGCCCGCCCTTGATACAAAATCTGCTGGCCGGGGCTCTCTGCCAATCCCGCTAGCAATCCCCCTACCATCACCGCGTCGGCCCCAGCCGCTATCGCCTTGGTTATATCGCCCGAGTAACGAATTCCCCCGTCGGCAATGATGGGCGTGCCCGACGCCCCGGCAGCCTGGGCAGCCTGGTAAATGGCGGTAATCTGCGGCACTCCCACGCCCGAGATAACCCGCGTCGTACAGATCGAGCCAGGGCCGATGCCGACCTTCACCGCGTCCGCCCCGGCAGCAATCAGGTCGGCACAACCCTCGCGCGTGGCTACATTTCCCGCTACGACGTCGATATCCCATCGCTGTTTGATTTGCCGAACGGTCTCGATCACGTTGGAGGAGTGGCCGTGGGCACTGTCGACTACCACCACGTCCACCCCCTTGGCGATCAGGCTCTCGACCCGCTCGAACTCGTAGACTCCCACGGCCGCGCCGACCCTCAACCTGCCTTGCCTATCTTTGCAGGCATTCGGGAACCGGCGCATCTTATCAATGTCTTTGATGGTAATCAGGCCAGTCAGTGCGTTATTTTCGTCAACCAGCAGAAGTTTCTCGACCTTATTTGCCATCAAGATCTTTTCGGCCTGCTCGAGCGTTACATTCCCCGTGGCCGTAACCAGGTTATTGCGGGTCATTACCTCGGCCACACGGATCTCGCCTGATTCGAGGAAGCGCAGGTCGCGTCGGGTGATGATGCCCACCAGCCGCCCATGCTTGACGACGGGCAGGCCAGAGACGTTGTGCTGGGCCATGATCTCGCGTGCATGCGCGACCGTGGCTTCGGGCGGCAGGGTAATCGGGTCGAAGATGATGCCGTTGGCGCTGCGCTTGACCTTCTCGACCTCCTTCGCCTGGCTGTCGATCGACATGTTCTTGTGGATCACGCCCAGGCCCCCTTCCTGAGCAAGCGCGATGGCCATTTCGGCCTCGGTCACCGTATCCATGGGGGAACTCAGCAGGGGGATATTCAGGCGGATGCGGTTGGTGAGGCGCGTGCTGACATCGCACTCTACCGGTACCACGTTACTGTAGCGCGGCAGCAGCAACACGTCGTCGAACGTGATGCCTAGGCCGGAGAACTTGTCGTCCATGGGAAGGAGTCTCGCGAGGGTAGCAGCGCCCCCATTATTCGCATGGCCATGGAGGTTGGCAAATGGAAGCCGTACGCAGAACCGGCAGTGGCTCGCGCGGTACCGCGCCCCACGCAGGTGCCCCGTGCAGTGCGGGCCGACGCGGCGGTGCCCCCGAAACCGGCGGACAAGAGGCCAGGGGCTGGGAGCACGCCGGCTAGGAGCACACCGGCAATCGGCGCGCTGGCTAGCAGCACGCCGACTAGGAGCGGCTTGCCAGCAGCGCGCTGGCTGGCACACCGCGTGGCTAGCACACGAGCCGTGAGAAGGCCTGGCCAGTTCGGCGGCATGCGGTGCGGCCTGGGGTATGGGAGAATCTAATCAGGTGTGAGTTGTCGCTTCGTTGCGTTGGGAGTTGTCGTCTCGACTGGCGGGGCGCTCCGCGGGCAGGTGGATACGTTCGAGCACGCTCACGAGTTCCTGGTCCTGTCTCGCAAAGACGCTGCGCAGGTCGAGCAGCAGGCGGTCTCCGCGGATGCGGCCCACGACCGCAGGCGTAGCGGTTCGCAGCCTTGTTGCCAGACGATCGACGCTCCACTCTCGCGGCTCCACGGCCACGCACCATGTGGGAAGCTGCTGCGTGGGAACGGACCCGCCGCCCAGGTATGCGGTGTCTTGCATAGCCTGTGCCGAGGCCACGGCCGGCGCCGCAGCGATCTGGGGGGCCAATCGCTCCGCCCGCAGTTGCAGGTTTTCCAACGGCGTAGACAAGAGCTGCAACAAGGGGATGCTGCGGCATGCCTGCGCCGGATCGCGATAAAGCCGCAGCGTGGCCGCCAAGGCAGCCAACGTAAGCTTGTCGACGCGCAGCGCCCTCGCCAGCGGATGCCTGGCGATCTGGTCCACGAGCGCGGCCCGCCCCAGAATCACCCCGCACTGGGGACCTCCCAATAACTTGTCTCCGCTGAACAAGACCAAGTCTGCCCCCTGCCGCAGGCTCTGTGCGGCAAGCGGCTCGCCATGCAGCCCGAACCGGGCGAAGTCGACGAGCGCGCCCGAACCCACATCGTGAACCACTGGCAGCCGGTGCTTGCGGCCCAGCTCTACGAGGGCACGCAGCTCCACACTCTCTGTGAACCCGGCTACTACATAGTTGCTGGGGTGCACAAGCAGCAGCGCAGCCGTGCGCTCGCAGATGGCCTGTTCGTAATCGGCCAGGCGGGTCTTGTTGGTCGTGCCCACCTCGCGCAGCACGGCGCCGCTGGCAGCCATGACTTCCGGCAGCCGAAAGCTGCCGCCGATCTCGATAAGTTGGCCGCGCGAGACGATCACCTCGCGGCCGCTGGCCAGCGTTGCGAGCGTGATCAGGGTCGCTGCGGCGCAATTATTCACCACGGCGACGGCCTCGGCGCCGGTCAGCTCTTGCCAGAGAGACTGCACAGCCGCCACGCGTTGGGAGCGCTCGCCGGTGACCAGATCGAGTTCCAGGCTAGCATAGCCGCGGGCGGCATCGACCATTGCCGCGAGGGCGTCCTCGGCCAGGGGGGCACGGCCCAGGCCTGTGTGCAGCAGTATGCCGGTGGCGTTGATCACCGGCCGCAGTGCCGGCTCGTCTGCTGCCAAAACCCTCGTGGCGATGCGTTCTGCCAACTCGGAGACGCTGGGCACGCGTATCTCTGCGCGGGCTGCCTGGATCTCGTGCCGCAAATCGTCCAACAGCGCGCGTACGCGATGCACGACCACGTTATGGCTGACCCGTGCCACCAGGGCCTTGAGCACAGGGCTTTCAAGCAATTCGTTTACCGAGGGCAGATTCCGCAAGGGATTGTTCATGGCATTCTCGTTGTTTACGGTCGACGCGTGCTCAGTATGTATCGTACCTGGTGTGGATGTGAGCCGTGCAACGCCCCCCGTTGGCGCGTTTGGTCATGGCTCGTGGTCATTTTGGGAAGTCGGCCGACATGGCGCATGCTAAAGGCCAGCGGGAGGTCTCATATCTGCACGAACACGGCGAAACGGCTCGAATTCACTTTGCATGCGCAACTTGCCGTTTCCACCCCCAATGGTACGCCAGTCAGGCGCCGAGCCGCGGCTAGCGCTGGGCGAGATACCGCAGGTCTCCCTCGCGGCGGGTAAAGCCTGTGCGATCTAAAAACTCGCATATGGGTACAGCGTACTTGCGGCTCACTCCCAAAATCTCTCGGATCTGGCTGACGGTCAAACCGCCGTCCGCCAAGCGTTGTGCAAGCGTGCCACGCAGCGCGTCGAGCACTTCGGCATGTAAGTAAAGGCCGGCCGCGATCTCGACAAGCTGGCCTTCGCTGGCCGCCAGGGCGATGAGCTGCGGCACGGCCGCCTGGTTGCGTGGCGTGCCAGCCTGGAGCTGCTCTACCGTGGGAGGTTGGCAGCCCGCTTGGCGGTACGCAGCCACAAGTTGCTCCAGCAGCTTCTGTTCGTTGGCAGAAAGCTGCAGCCCCCGGCCGGGAAGTGCGACACCGCGGCCCGTTAGCACAAGGCGTCCTGCGTCGCTCATCGAAACCAGCAAGGCCTCCACCAGGGAAGGCGGCCCCAGATAGGCGAGCCGGTTGGCCAGGCGCGAGCGGTCGAGCATGGTCCCCAGTGGATGGCGGCGATGCTCCTTGTCTAACATGCCCTCGATGCGGCAATACAGCCCTTCCAGCACCTCCCTATGTACCCGTAGCGTGCGCGTGGGACTGATCGCCAAGCGAGCGAGAACGCCACGCTTTTCCAGCTCGCTCACCACTTGGTCCGGTAGGTCGATACCGGCCGTGCGCGCCAGGTCGGCCGGCTCCCACTCGCGCAGACCCGCAAAAAAAGCTGCGGCGGCAGCGCGGGCCGCCAGATCCGTGCCGGCAAGGGCCTCGAGCTGCGCAAGCACCTGGGCATCTCGCCGCGGCTGCCGCTGGGCATGCGGATCGAGTACCTGCCCTCCGCCAATCGTCTGCACGGGAGACTCGCTGCGAATCACAAACGGCTGGCCCCACACGGTCACCGCCGACTCGCTCAGCCGAAGCTGCGCCGGTGCAGAATCGCCCGGCTGCACACGGTCTCCAGCCAGTAACAACACGTGCGCCATCAGCTCGGCGGTACCCACGTGGCAGCGCACGCGGCTGCGATGGCGCAGCGGCCGCGGCGCGTCTGGCAATAACCTTAGTTCCACGCCAAGCAGCCGGCTCGGTACGAGGTGGCCGGGAGTTGCCAACTCATGCCCGCGGCGAACTTCATCGTGGTGGATGCCCGCAAGATTGATCGCCGCTCGCTGCCCCCGGTGCAGTTCCTCTGCCGGCCGGCCATGGTTCCGCAGGCCCCTTACACGCACGCGAATGCCGCCGGGCTCGACCGCCAGCTCGTCTCCCACACGCACGCGGCCGCTCGCCACGCTGCCCGTAACCACCGTACCGTGCCCCGCAATGGTGAAACTGCGGTCGATCGCCATGCGAAACGGCCCATCGAGCCGATGACACCTCGGCGATGCCATCGCCCGCCGCGCAGCCGCTGCCAACGCCGTGCGCAGCTCGCCCAGCCCCTGGCCACTCATCACGCTGGTACGCACGATCTCGGCCCGCTCCAGGAACGTGCCCCGCACCAGGTCTCGCACCTCTTCTTCCACGAGGTCTATCCACCCAGGATCCGGCAGGTCGCACTTGGTCAGGGCGATCACCCCGTGCTCCAGTCCCAGCAGGCGGAGGATCTCTAGGTGCTCGCGGGTCTGCGGCTTTACCGAGTCGTCTGCTGCGACCACCAGCAGCGCTAGGTCGATGCCAGTGGCACCCGCCAGCATGTTGCGCACAAACCGCTCGTGGCCCGGCACGTCGACGATGCCCAGCCGTACGTCGTCCCACTCCAGCCAGGCGAAGCCCAGCTCGATGGTGATTCCGCGCAGCTTCTCTTCCGGCAAGCGGTCGGTGTCGATCCCCGTGAGCGCCTTCACCAGCGAGGTCTTGCCGTGGTCGATATGCCCCGCCGTGCCCAGAATCAAATCGATGGCCATGGAGCCATTGTAGAGCGCGCCTGCCCGGTGCGAAACTCGCCCACGCGCCGGTCCGACACGTCAGGACGATAGACCAGGCTTGAAGCACCCGGCCTGCAACACCCGGCACGCAGCGCCCGGCCCACGGCAGCCGGCCGACAGCGATCGCCCAACATCCCCGACATCGTGCTACAGTCTCTGCGGCATACAGCGTACAATCGGCGCATGCCTGCACCACGCGCCGTCGCGATGCAACTGGCACGCCTTTTCGACGCGGTTGACCAACCCGTATACGTGGTCGATCCCGCCCGCTCCCTGCGTTACATCAATCGCGCCGGTGCGGCATGGCTTGGACTCTCGGCTGCCTCGTTGGTAGGCCAGGAGTGCCGCTATTGCACTTCTGGAGATCTGCCGCCCGAAGAGCGCGCCGCCTGCGCCCTCTGCCCTCCCCCGGAGACGTTCGAGGGAGTGCGTGCGCGTGCCGCCATCGCGGCACCCGCCGCCGACCCGGAACGCGCCGAGGCCCAGGTGGATTTTATTCCCCTGCGAACCGGAGAGGGGTGGGCGGTTGCGGCATTCGTAAGTTGGCCGAGCAGTTTGCCGCCAGAGCCTGCATCCGCCGACGTATCATCCTCCGACCTGCACGTGGCGCTCCAGCGGCTCCGCCAGGGGCGCGCCGCCTGGTATCACGTCGATCGGCTGGTGGGAGAAAGCGCCTCGATGCGGAGGGTTCGCAGCCAGATTCTTCTGGCCGCGCAGGGCACGGCCCCTGTGGTTATTTGCGGCCCGGCGGGCAGCGGCAGGCAGCACGTGGCCAGGACCATCCATTATGGGCCAAATAGCAAAGCCGCCGTGGGGCCGCTTGTGCCCCTGGCGTGCAAGCTTTTGGGTGCAGAGTTGTTGCAAACCACCATCCGCGCCTTAGCGCGTGCCCAAGCGGCAATGCCAGACGCCCGGCCAGGCACGCTGCTGCTCAACGAGGTCGAACAGTTGCCAGATGAGGCGCGAGCCGAACTAGCCGGCTTTCTCCGCCATGCCGATCTGCCCATGCGCATCGTCAGCACGGCCCGCCAACCCCTCACCGCTCTGGCGGCAGACGGCCAGTTCCCGCAGGACCTGGCCTTGATGCTGAGTGCTGTCGTGATCGAACTACCCCCGCTCTCACAGCGCCTGGAAGACCTGCCGCTCATCGCTCAGGCGTTTCTGGAGGCCGAGAATGCACAGTCGAGCAAACAGGTCTCCGGATTCTCCAGCGATGCAATGGACCGATTGCTCGTCCATGCCTGGCCGGGCGGGCTCGACGAGCTACAACAGGTTGTCTGCGAGGCCCACGCCCATGCCCAAGGCAGGTTTATCACCCCCCAGGACCTGCCCAGACGCCTGCAACTGGCGGCCGATGCCACCGCACTCGCCAGCCGGCGGCCCGAACCGATCGATTTGCAACGGCTCCTGGCGGACATAGAGCGCGAACTGATCGAACGCGCATTGCGCCAGGCACGCGGCAACAAGGCACGCGCTGCACGCCTGCTTGGCCTGAACCGCCCGCGCCTCTATCGGCGTATGGTCGCCTTGGGACTCGAGCCAGCCCCCGCTGCATCCCCAGCGGCTCACAAGGAGCCGCTCCCCCCTGCACATGACGTGCAGTCCGCAACGCCTCCTCCACCGCCCGCAACCCAGCAAACGGTGCCGCCGCATCCGACAACAGACGATACAGAACCCCCAGAAATCGACTTCCAACCCCATGACGATGATTCGTAGCCGTCCACCACCACCAGCGACCAGGGGCTCTGACGGAATCGGTTAGGACTGCCTAATATAACCGTCCACCCGCACCAGGCGGTCGAAAGGCCTGTGACGGATTGGGTTAGGGCTCGCTCGTGAGGGTGTAGGGCAGTGAACGTCTGGGTTGTGCGCTCAGGGTGTCCCGGCAACGGGTGAAAGTTGCATAATGGGTCGTGGCTCCCCTGACCGGTCGAGCGGTTCGATCGGGCAGTGCGATCCGCCACCCACACAACCACCTCCCCGTGTACCACTCTCTTGAATGCGGCCGCGCGTGAGTTTGCGGGCACAGACTGAATGCTGCACGGCCGCATTCAAGCAGTGCCGTCCGAAGCTGAGAGGTCCTTGGCAGTTCGCACTGTTTGACGCACAGCGTCAAGGGTGTGCCACTCTCTTGAATGCGGCCCCGGGTGAGTTTGCGGGAACAGACTAGCTGCCGCACGGCCGCATTCAAGCAGTGCTCCTTCAGGGCCAAACGTCCTTGGCAGTGCGCACTGCTTGACGCACAGCGTCAAGCAGTGGCACACCCGCCGCCGGGCTTGCCCGGCGGCAGGACAGTCCCGAGCGCTCGCGGCAAGAAGCGCCGGCACGTCAGGCGCGTTGTCGTCATCGGACCAAAGGTCTGCCAGCGCCGCCTCGAGCGCGGCATCGTGCGCGGAGGTGCGCCTGACGCCTGCGAGGGCCATGATCGCCTGGTCGTCGAGGTTGTCGCGAAGCTCCTCGGCCACGATGTCGAACCCTTGCGCGTGGATGCGGTCGATGGCGTCCCGGCGCGTCATGCGGCGGGCACGGCCGGCGTGCGAGGCCGCCTGGCTTTTGGGGCCTGGCGCAGACTCAGGTCCGCCTTTTTGCTCGCTGCACGCGTCCCGCGCCGCGCGCCGCCTGGAGTTTAACGCGGCGTGGCCCGCCAGTCCAATGCCTACGAAGATGAGCGTGGCCGCGGCACGGTTCTCGATCGACCAGGCCGCCGGGTTCAGCCAGAGGCCCAGGCGTGCAAGGTCGAAGTCGTCGAGGCCAAGGCGTGCCAGCAGCGCAGACAAAAAATCCCCGTCGGCCGGGCTTGGCCACCCATGATGGCCCTGGGAACGCCCCATCGCCACCGTTTCTGCCTCACCCGGACCGACGAGGACTTTGTCGCGGTCGATCAGGACCACGCATGCCGGTCAGCATGCTCCGTTAGTCGAGCGCTCCCGGGACACTTTCGCCGAGTGCTGTGCGTTCGCGCGCACTGCGATGGCCCATCAGACCTGTGAACACTCATCTTCGATAGAATCACGACATTCGACGAGGTACGATACGCGGCCGTATCTCATTCGCGCCTCGGTCCTTCTTTCGGTGCACGCGTGCGTGGTTCTGGCCTCTTATCTTGGCTATGTCGATGCGCCAAGCCTTTGAGAATCTCTTGGCGGAGCTGCTCTAACAGTTCGGCGTACTCTAAGAATTCCCTTTCCTCAGCATTCAACGCGGCCTTGTTCGCTAGCATGTTCAATGTCCCTTGCGTCTCCGGATCTGGCTCGGGTACCGTTTCGGGCGTAAGTGGAAGCCCAGCCAGGTAGGAGGATGCTGTACCCGCTAAAAGGGCGTCGTATAACCCGAAGTTACCGACAACCCTGCCCAATGAAGGAAACGGTCGACGGCGTAGGCTGTCGAAGAGCTGTTGAATGTCGTTCGGGTTCATTAATCCCAGTAGGTCAATATCTCGCCATTGGCGGTAAAGTAGCCACCCTGCCATCCAATTCGTAACCGAAATGACGGGGCCCACGTCGGCCTCCATTGCCCCCACACCGCGGCGGCCCTATGCGTGTTCCAGAACTGAAGAGCATCACTAGTGTACTGCACCAAATCGCGTCCTTTCCCATGCTTCTGCCAGTGATACATAATCGAGTCAAGCTTGGTACTAAATGTGCCCCTGTTCCATGCCCTCCATACTGCGGCGGCCTGCGTTCTGGACCGAAACTGGCCTTTCGTAGCCTTCTGAAACTCGTTCCAGTTGTTGCACCGGTTGTGCACAAGAACGGGGACGTACTCAACCGATGCTGCGATTAGATATGTGCGATAGGTCTCTACCTCGAAGTTGTAGACGGCGATGCCCTCGCGGTGCTCTTCGTAGCGGGTTTCAATGACGTAGAGCGGCTCGCCCAGGGGGCCGCGCAAGGTGTCTCCCACGCGCAGCTTGCCGGCGGGCACGAAGTCGCCCACGCTTGGCACAAAGAACGGATGCTCGTCCGTCGTCTCGATTTGCTGCATGCCGCCGGCCGAGTCCTCGAGCACCAGGTGCCGCAGGTGGTAGGTGATACGCTGGAACGTCTGCACAACGCGGGCAAGGCGCGTTTCCCCGGTTCCCGGGTCGGTGGCGACCACCAAGTCCCCTTCGCGCAGGTCCTCGATGGGACGGTAGAGATACTGGATCGCTGCGGGATCCGCTTCGCCTTCGGAGAGGGTCAGGACGGCGTCGCTCCGCTCGGGGGCGGAAAGCGCGCTCGGCAGCTCGGAGTGCGAGTTGTAGAAATCGCCGGTCACAGGAGCGGGCATCACCCCCAGGCCGCCCGATGCCCACTGCGGCGCGTCGAGCGCGTCTGCGGCGCTCGGCTCGCCTGTGGTGGCCCGCTTGGAGGCGACGGGGTGAGAAGCTGCTGCGGCAAGCGCGGCGGCGTGCGGACTTGTGGCCCTCGCTGCCGCGATCGCTTGCCGCGTGCTAGTGGCGCTGCTGGGGTGCGTTAGCCGACGAGATGCGCCGCCAATGAACGGGCTGAGGCACATGGCCAGGGCCAACACCAGGCACGCGGCAAGCCAGAGGTTGGCGGCGAGGCGGCTGTGTGCGCGCTTGGGCCGGTTGGAGTGTCCCAAGTTCGTCGGCGCTAGCGGGCGAACGACCGTGCGGGCTGTACCATCGGCCGCCGGCAGCTCAACGCGGCCAACCGGCTCCTTTGCCGGGCGCTGTAGCCCGTCAGGCAGCGCCCGACCGATTGGGGGTCCGTGGTGGCGGACGCCCATTTGGTTCGTGCGTACCGCAGAGGGAGACGCGCTTGGCAGTTCGCACTGCTTGACGCACGGCGTCAAGCGTGTGCCACTGCTTGAATGCGGCCGCGAGTGAGCTTGCGGGAACAGACTAGCTGCCGCACGGCCGCATTCAAGCAGTGCACCTTCAGGGTGAAACGTCCCTGGCAGTTCGCACTGCTTGCCGCACAGCGTCAAGCGTGTGCCACTGCTTGAATGCGGCCGTTGGTGAGTTTGCGGGGATCCAATCGATCCACCACGGCCGCATTCAAGCAGTGCCGTCCGAAGCTGAGAGGTGCTTGGCAGTTCGCACTGCTTGCCGCTGCGCGTCAAGCAGTGGCACACGAGAACAGTGGTGGCGGAGTTCCAGGGGCACGCTGCTTGACGCACAGCGTCAAGTGTGTGCCACTCTCTTGAATGCGGCCCCGGGTGAGTTTGCGGGAACAGACTGGACCTCAACATTGCAAAAACTCGCCGCTCTAGCTAGCCCTATTTAGAGCGGCGAGCATGGCAAGAATCCGCTCTTTGACGG
>FWPU01006002.1_pt1 | contig 23012 bp, 15 predicted proteins | sample 2228361 | NCBI WGS metagenome assembly FWPU01 (sample SAMEA103939777, study PRJEB20133) | metagenome
CAGGCGGCTTCGGATGGACGCACCACGCCGGGAGCCGGTCCGCATGGCAGACCGGCTCCCGGCGCGCTTCTCCTGTGCCCTGGCATGGGTTCAGGCGGGCAAGGAACAGATCGTTCAATTCAAAAGGTAATGGTCAGGCCACCATCCACGGTGATGACCTGGCCGGTGATGTAAGATGCATCAGGTCCGGCCAGAAACCAGGCAACGCCCGCGATTTCCTCCGGGCGGCCGGGCCGCCTCAAAGGCAGGTGGTGGCCCTCCACGTAATTTTGCCGAAACCAGTCGGTCTCCAGCTCGTTGACGCCATCGATGACGCTCATGGGGGTGTCCACAAAGCCAGGGGCGATGGCGTTCACCAGGATGTCCCGATCCGCCAATTCCACGGCCAGACAGCGACAATACTGGTTCAAGGCTGCCTTGGCCATGGCGTAGGCGCTGGCCCGTGCCTCGGCCCTTTCTCCATGGATGGAGGTGATGTGGACGATCCGGCCTCCATGGGACATGAGGGGGACCGCCAGGCGTGTCAGGTGTACGGCACCGTTGACCATGATGTCCAGGGGCCTGCGCCACGCATCCAGCGGCGTTTCGACGGCATCGCCCGGTATGAAGACACCGGCACAGTTGATCAGGGCGTCCAACCGTCCCCAGGCGCGCTGGATCTGGGCGGCAATCTGGGCGACCACGTCCGGATCGCTGTAGTCTCCAGGACAGACCAGATGCTCCCCTGGCGGCAGCAAATCCCGCACGGCCAGCAGCTCCTTTTCCCGCCGCGCGACGAGACAGACGTCACACCCCTCCTGGGCAAAACGGACCGCGGTTGCCTTGCCAATGCCCGAAGAAGCGCCCGAAATCAAAGCCTTCCTTCTCCTATCTATTGAAAGACCTTCCCGGATGTCAGCCACTGGAGATCACCTCTTGTTGCAGGGCTATACAAGTTTTCTCACCTACTATTGCCTTCACTCAGTAGCTTACCTGCATCAACACGTTTTCGCTCACGGGCCGGACGCGCACCACTTCAGCGGCGGGGTCGAAATCGGCGTGAGGCCGGCCATTGACCATGACGGCCTGGATGGGTCGTTGTTCTGGGTGCCGGAGATGCAGGTGCAGGGCTTGCGGCAAACGGCCTGCCGTCAATCTGACTTGCCCGGTGATTTCGGTGTCGCCGGCTTCCACCTGGTAGCTCACCGGGCCGAAGAAGCTGGCCATGCCCTGTACGCCAAAATGCTGCCCCGGAGCCAGCCAGGCGCGGGGAACGCCCTGGGCCAGGTGCAGCGTCTCCCCTTCTTCCCGCAACAGGAAAGCCCGCAGCCAGATCAGGGACTTGGACTCATCCGGCGTCTTGTAGAAGGGGCCCACGCCGTGGCCCAGCTCGACCACCGGATGCTCGGTGAAGACCCGCACATCCGGGTAGAGGCTGCTGGCGAAGTTGTTGAAAAGGGCGCGCAGGGCGTGTTTGATCTGACCGCGGCGCAGGTAGTCGATGGCCAGGTCCATCAAGTTGGGCTGGATGGTGATGCCGCCGTGACTGAACCAGTGTCGTTCCCGGTCCACCGGCCGGCCCCACTCCCGGCTGACGAAGAGGTTGTCCTCCAGGTCCTTGAGGAGCCAGGTCACCTCCGGTTCCCATGGATCGAAGACGCCGCATTCCATGAGGTGGAGGGCACCGTAGGCCGCTTCCCGGAACCATCCCCATTCCCGGCCCCGAAGGCCGGCTCGGGTGGGGATATGGGGGACGGCGGTGCCGTCGGAGAGGCGCTCCACCGGGGCAAGGGCCAGGCTACGCCGGGCGGCCTGGCGGATGTCGTCGCGGTAGGCGGCCGCTGCCTCTGCCAGGCGGGAGGCCTGGGGGTGGTCGATGTCGGCCAACACGTCCGCGATGGCCCGAAGGCCGGCATAGGCGTGGGCGTTGACGGCGAACCAGTGACGCCACTCAGGGTTGTCCTCCAGATGGCCAGGGGGCAACAGGCCCCAGGTCAGGGCAGGTTCGCCCTGGCCATCGGTTACCTGGGTGGCCTGGCGTTCCCGGATGACAAAGTCGCAGGCGGCCACCAGGTGGGACGCGACCCGTTCCAGCCAGCGGGTGTCGCCGGTGAAGCGGTAGTGGTTGGCCAGACACTCCATGATGTAGCCATGGTCCAGGTTGTAGCCAAAATGGCTCCAGGTGGGCTGGCCGTCATCCAGGTCCAGCCCCTGGAAGGCACCCTCCTTGCTGGCGAAGAGGCCATCGGGGCCCATCACCCCCTGGGTGGCCAGGAAGGTTTCCAGGTAGGCCTCGGCCCGACCGTGATGGCCAGCCTGGTCGAGCAGGGTGATCTGCCAGCAGGCCTCATTGCCACAGGCGCCGTAGCGCCAGGTGGCGGCCGGCACCACGAAGAGGCCGCTGGCCGGGTCCTTATCCGCCGTCAGCGCCACGTGGATCCGCACGGCCTTGTGGAAATCGCTCAACACCTTGTCCGGTAGCTCAAGCTGGCCACCCTTCGCCACGAACCCCCGCCAGTAGTGGACGACATCCTGCAATTTCTCGTCGAAGTTCAGGGCCTGCACAGCCTGCCACTCGTGTTGCTGGCTCAGGCTGACAAAAGGGAAGGCGAAGGTGAGGGAGTGGGACTCGCCGCCGGCTAGGTCGATGCGGTAGAGCACGGCTGTGGACACCGCTGCTGGAGCACCGACCTCCTCTGGAAAAGGCAGGGCCGAGAGGTGGCCTCGGCCGTGGGTGTCGATGGCGCCGCGCAGGTAGGGGGTGGAATACGGGTCCACCCGCCACTGTCGCTGGACCGGGACGTCCGGCACTATCCGGCCCAGGCCCAGGAGAAGACCGTCGCGGAGCTCCACCTGTTCCGGAGGGGCGATAACGGTCCAGAGCAGGGCCTGTTTGGTATCGTGGGTGGTGTTACGCAGGGTGAAACGCACCAGGGCCACCACGTCCTCGTCGCCGCGGATACTTTCTGCCGGCTGCATTGGGCCTGCCAAGGGCGCCGCAAATGCGGTCTGCTCGTACTCAATCTCCCGGTCCAGCCAGCGGCTAGTGAAGATGGGCAGCCACCCTTCCAGCCGGCTCTGCTGGGTCGCCTCCCGTCCTTCGCGAAAGTCGGGTGGGTCGCCGCTGCCAAAGCGGAAGCGCAGTTGCTGGCCGGGCCACAACAGCCGCGCCGCATCCCGCCCGGCCAGCTTCAACTCTCGCTTGTCGGCGAAGAGCTCACCGTTGTAGCGCAGGGCCCATTCCTGCCTGCCCCCGTCGATGCCCAGCACCACGTAGCGGCCGAAGGGGGCCTGTTTGGTCACGTCCAGGGGTGGGATCTCCGCCATGGCCCGGGCCAGGTTCTGTTCGGGCTCGTCCTCCACCCGGTCGTAGAGGTTTTTGGGTTTGGTCTCCAGTTGGCGCAGGTAGTCGGCGAAATGGGGATGACCGGGGCGGGCAATGTAGACCTTGTAGTCGGGAAGGTAGAGCGGCCCTGACTCCAGATCCCTCAGCCGAAAGGTGAAGGTGTGCTCTGGTGTGCGGAGGGTAAGCAGGGTCTCGTCGCCGGGGGTGGTGGCGCGGCTGGCATGGCGCAGATGCAGCCGCAGCCCGTCCGTCGTGGTTGTGGTTTCCAATACCTTCCCGTTTAACACTTCCACCCGCCAACCATCCACTTCCCCCCCATCCACCCGTATGATCGCCACGGTTCCTTCCGCCCATTGGGCCGTGGCGAAGATCTGGATTCGTTTCACCTGGGGGGCCTCGTCCCCTCCGTTTACCACCCGCAGCTTGAGGGTGCGCCGGAAAGGGGCCAGGTAATTTTCGGCCTCCTCCAACTGCGCTCCACTTTCCCTTCCCAGCTCGGGGAGGTCGAGGGGGTCGAAGTGGACGGTGACGGTGTGGCCATGCTGGCGGTACTCCCCCCGGACCCGGGTCCAGCGGCCGTGCCAGGGGTCGTCCCGTCCGATCCAGCCGCGACGGGCACCGGGGCGACGTTCAGGGGCAGGGGTGGGCCAGTGCATGCGCCAGTAATGGAGTTGGAGGGCGGGTGGGGGCTGGTGGGCGTATTCGACGACCACTGTGAGGATGTCCCGGGGTTCGTCCCATTCCAGGCCCAGATGCCAGAGACCTGTTTGGGGATCCTGGCCGGGACGCCAGTAGCCCTGGGCGTCCCGTTCCACCGGGTGCACCTGCAGGTTGTGTCGCTCTCCGCCTGTCCACCATCGCAGCTCTCCGTAGGCTGCTATGTCAATGTGATCGTCCATGGCGCTTGCTCCCCATTCGATTCAAATGCGCTGTCAGGTATCTGAGCGTGGCCTGATTTAGCCTTTCATGCCCGTTAGCGTAATACCCTGGATAAACTGCCGTTGGGCGAAGAAGAACAGGATGACTACCGGCAGGGTGACCACAGTGGCAGCTGCCATCATGAGATCCCACTGGGTGCGATACTGGCCCCGGAAGGCTGCCAGGCCCACCGCCAACGTATACTTGCTGCCGTCGGTCAGGTAGATGAGCGGCCCCAGGAAGTCATTCCAGGTAAACAGGAAGGTGAAGAGTGCCACCGTCGTCAGGGCTGGCTTGGACAGCGGCAGGACGATGCGGGTGAAGATCCCCAGTTCGCTGGCGCCGTCGATGCGGGCTGCATCGGAGAGATCCAGGGGGATGGTCAAGAAAAACTGGCGCAACAGAAAGATAAAGAATGCGGTTCCCAGGAAGTTGGGCACGATGAGGGGCTTGAAGGTGCCCACCCATCCCAACTGCTTGAAGACCAGAAAAAGCGGTATCAGGGTCACCGGATAGGGGATCATCATGGTGCTCAGCGTCACCACGAACCAGAAGTCTCGCCCCCACCAGCGGAGTCGGGCAAAGGCGTAGGCCACAAAAGAGCAGGATATCACGATCCCCAGGGTGGACAGCCCGGCATAGATCAGGCTGTTTTTCAGAAAGAGCAGAAATTTGAATGAAGGGTTGTTGAGCGCCTTGGGATAGTTGGCCCATTGGGGCGGGTCCGGGATCCAGATGAGGGGATAGGTGAAGATCTGATCTTTTGGCTTAAGGGACGTACTGATCATCCACGCCAGGGGCAGCAGAAAAGCGATGGCTGCGCCAATCAATACGATGTAGGTGGCCGTCTGGTTCAGGATGGTCAACATCCGTTTGCTTTGGAGAACCGGTTCCAACAGGGCGTCGGATTTTTTGCCCATGGCTTGTTTCTCTTGGGGAGGGGCTTCCCTCCGCAGATTAACTGGCATAGCTCACCGCAGTTCAGCGCCTTCGTAGTAGACCCACCGCTTTGATGTGGCCAACACAATCAGGGTCAAGATCAGGATGATCGCGAAGAGCACCAGGGCCAAAGCCGATGCGTAGCCCATGTTGAAGTATTGGAAGCCATGCCGGTACAGGTAGTACACATAAAAGAGCGTTGACCAGAGGGGACCGCCCTCGGATATGATGTAAACCTGGGTAAAGATCTGAAAGGCGCCGATCAGTCCAATCACCAGGTTAAAGAAAATGGTCGGCGTGAGCATGGGCACCGTCACGTGACGAAAGCGCTGGAAGCTATTGGCGCCATCGATCTCGGCCGCCTCATACAGGTGCGTCGGGATGTCCTGCAATCCGGCCAGGAAAATGATGGTCGTGGGCCCGATCCCCCAGAGGCTCATGAGGATAAAAGCCGGCTTGGACCAGACCTCGCTGGTTAACCAGGGAGGTCCCGGGATGCCAACCCGGGCCAACAGGTCGTTGATCAGGCCGTACTCCGGATGCAGGATCCAGGCCCAGACGATGGATGCGGCCACCGCAGGCACGATGGAGGGTAGAAAGAAGGTGGTCCGAAAGAACGAGATGCCTCGGATATGGTAGTTCAGGAGCACAGCCAGGAAGAGCGAGAGGGCCAAACCCAGCGGCACCGCAAAGAGGCAGTAGTAGACAGTGTTGTAAATGGCCGTCCAGAACAATTCGTCCACGAAAAACATCTCGTGATAGTTGCCCAGTCCGATCCACCGGGGCGCCTGCAGCACAGAATATTCGGTGAAACTGTAGTAGACGGCCGCGCCGATGGGAAACGCATTCAACAAGATCAGGTTGAACAGCCAGGGTGTAAAAAAGAGGTAGCCGATGAGATTGTCGCGGATCTGCCGGCGGGATGGCCGTCGCAGGCGCGCACGGGCTCCCTTTTCCCCTGGCCGAGTTTCCGTGATGGTCGTCATGGCTGGTTGCGCTCAGCTCCCTCGCGTGCCGGGGGCACTGTGCCCCCGGCATATATCACCCGCTCCACTCCTTCTTTATGCCTTTCCCAGGGCTTTATCGAGCTCCCGCTGGGTGGCCTCCTGGGCATCCTGGAGCGCCTGCTCGGGACTCTTGGCCCCGCGCACAATGGCATCCACCGCCGCGCTTAACTGATCGTTCCAGAAGCGGCGGGCGGGCATGGCAGGCTCGTGGTGGGCGTAGGCCAGGGCGTCGTTGTAGAGCCTCCAATAGCCCCGGAACTGTTCGCTGTCGGGCAGGGCGTCGGGGTAAATGTCCGTCTGATCCTTGCGGGAGACCATGTCTGCAGCGAAGGGCACCCACATGGCGACACCGGAGATGGACATCCAGGTGAGGAACTGGTACGCGGGATCGGGATGGGGGGAGCCCTTGGGCAGGACGCACGCCGAGCCCTGGTTCACGCTGTCGTTACTGGCGCCGTCCCGGTAGGGCAGAGGGCGCACGTCAAAGGGTATGTCCGGCGCGTACTCCACCTTGGCCGACAACGACCAGCTTCCTTTCCAGACCGAGCCCAACTGATCCCGGTAGAAGGGATCGTCCTCGGTGTCGCCGCCGCCCAGGCTCTGGCGGAAGCGCTCCAACGCCTCGCCGCCATACCTGTCCGCGTACTGTTTCACCCACTCCATGGCGGCGATATTTTCTGGTGTGACTGCGGTGATCTGCCGCGCCTCTTCGTCATACCATTCGCCGCCGGCCAGCCAGCCAAGCAGATCCTGCCGGGATCCCCAGGGGATGAATCCCACGCGGGTATAGCCATCCTGGGGGGTGCCCTGGGTGATGGCCTCGGCCATGGCGTCCACCTCCGACCAGGTGGTGGGCAGCGCCGCAAGGTCCAGGCCGGCTTCTTCGAAGAGGCCGATGTGGTACCAGGCTGCGTAGGTGCCGCTCTCGAAGGGTTGGGCGTAGGCTTTGCCCTCCCACACGCACTCTGTCCAGGCCGATTCAAACCAGTCTTCGGGATTTACCTCGTCCGACGCAGCGATATAGTCGTCCAGGGGCAGCACCCCGCCCCGCACGGCCCACTCCACCACCTCACTGCGGTTGATGATGCTGAAGTCGGGGGGATTGCCGGCGGAGACGGCGGTGAGCAGTTTGGTGGCCAGTTCTCCCCATGGCACGATCAACATTTCCACCTGAATGCCATCGTGGGTTCTGTTATACTCTTCCACAATTTTGCCCTGAAACTCCCCCCACCGATCCGCCCAGAATGTCCAATACTGGATGGTCACGACTTCCTGGGACGCCGGCGGTGCCTCTCCGCCTTCAGTCTGGGCCGTTGGCGCCGCGGCCGGCGTACAGGCCGCCAACGCTGACATCGCGCCTATGCCCAGGCCGAATCTTCCTATCCCTAGCAGCAGTTGTCTTCGGGTGAGCGGTTTTTCTGTAAACGCCTTCTGACCTGCCATGTTGTTCCTCCCTTTGTAGTCAATATCATCTCATTGCGCCTTTGCAGCCTGGCATGAGCCCAAGCGGGTACTGCCAGAAGCGCCTGCACTGATTACCCATTGAGGCCGCAGCGATTGGGGGAATAGACGTTTTACTGAATGTTTGCGAAGGGCAGCGGCGTATCCATGTATGGCTCAGTGGGCCAATCCTTCCATGGTTGTGGGTATCATGGGGGGAGCCTTATGTTCTTAATTTTAGCTATGTGCTGAAGATAGATCAATGCCCGGGCGGACTTGATGCGGACCTGATCATGACTTTCGCCGTGCATATTGCAGGACTTGGTCTATAATGGACAGCGCCGCCATCTTGTTCCACTTCTGCTCAGGGAGCGTGTGATGGAAATTACGCAAGTCAACCTACAGTTGCCCCAATACAGGGTGGAGGTGATGGAAGAGCTGCATGGGGCCATGCTGCGCAGGGTTTTGGCGCTGGTCATACTGGTTGCATGGGTTGCCGCCGCGCCCTTTTCTGGGGCAAGCCCGAGCCCAGCCTTCGTGCTCTGCCTCGCCACCATGGGCCTGGGATTGTTTGGCTTCTGGATCCTGGCCTACAGCTATTGGCTGGCTGCCAGCACCCTGCTTGTTGGCCTGGCCGGACTCGGGCTGTGGGCCACCTGGCTCTATCCCAGCGCCCCTCTTCCCCTCTTTTTTCACCTGACCGTGGCCATCGCGGTCTTCACGCTGGGACCCGCCGTAGGATTCGTTTCTGCCGCGGTGATAAGTGCTCTGCTGCTGTACGCCATGGACGCACACCCGGCGAACCTGTCGGTGACGGCCGCCTGGATCGGCATTCTGCTGTGTTGGCTGAGCTTTCTGTTCACCTGGCAGGGGACCAAGCCCATGCGGGCTTTGACCCTCTGGTCCTGGCACAGCCATCTTCAGGCCCGGCAGCGAGCTGCTCAGCTGGAGGAGGTTCATGCTAAACTCCAGCTGACCCTCAAGAGCCTGGATGCGGCCTACCAGGAGCTGGCCAAAACCAATCGGAAGCTGGCTGTGAGTAAGGCCATCGTGGAAGAGGCCCGCCAGGCCAAGGCCGAGTTCGTGGCCAACGTCAGCCACGAACTGCGTACCCCCATCAACATGGTCACCGGCTTCACCGAAATGATCTTACGGGCACCCCGGACATACGCTCGCAGCGGTCTGCCGCCTGCACTTCTGGCCGACCTGGATGTGGTCTTCCGCAATGCTCAACATCTCTCTGAGTTGATCAACGATATCCTCGACCTGAGCCAGCTTGACGTGGGGCGCATGGGCTTGGTTCGGGAGTGGGCCAGGGTGCCTGAAATCGCCGAAGCAGCGGCCGCGTCCATCCGTCCCCTGGCCGAAGCCAAAGGGCTATCCCTTCGCGTCGATATGGAACCCAGCCTGCCAGCGGCTTTTATTGATGTTACCCGGGTGCGCCAGATCCTGCTGAACCTTCTTAGCAATGCCGTTCGCTTTACCGAAGTCGGCCATGTCATCCTGCATGCATGTCGATGTCACAATCAGATCATCATTTCCGTCCGCGATACAGGCCCTGGCGTTGCCCCTCAAGATATCGCCAAGCTATTTGAGCCGTTTCGTCAGGTGGATGGATCCGCGCGTAGAAGGATGGGGGGGACTGGTTTGGGGCTCCACATTTCCCGGCGCTTTGCCCGGTTGCACGGTGGAGATCTGACAGTGGAGAGTGAAGTCGGCCGGGGGACCACCTTTCACCTGAGTCTGCCCATTGACAACGACCTGGATCTCTCGCCCGTTGGACATTCAACGACCCCGGATGCGCTCCAGTTGGCCAGGAAGAACGCCCCGTATATTGTGGTGGAACCCCAGCCGCTGCTGGAAAGACTGTTGCGGAGGTATCTGGACCACACTGCGGTCCTGGCCGTACCTTCCCTACAGGAGGCCATGGCCTTGAGCCGTTCACAACCTATCCAGGGCATTGTGTTGCGCACCACGCACCAACGAGAAAGCTTCTCCCTGTTACAGGAAGCCAAGAAGACGGTCTGCGATGCACCCCTGATCGTGTGCTCCATGCCCGGCTCCCTGGAGGCGTACAGCCAGGAACGGAGGCTGGCAGGCTACCTGTTGAAACCGATAGAACGCACACAATTGATGGCTATCCTGGCCCGGTTTCCCCACGCTCGCAACCTCCTGCTGGTGGATGATGACCGGGATTTTCGCCACCTGTTCTCCAGAATGCTCAAAACTGCCGGTCGGGAGTGTGTGTTGTGGCAGGCCATGGGCGCTGAGGAGGCACTGGCCATTTTGAAAGAACGCCGACCCGACCTGCTCTTCCTGGATGTACTCCTGCCCGACCTGGATGGACCCTGGCTTCTGGAGCATATCCGGGCACAGCAAGCATTGAGAGATCTTCCCGTCTTTTTTATCACGGCCCAGGACGCCTCCGGCAGTCCGCTGGTGGCCAGTTTCGTGGAGATCACCCATCGGGGCGGGCTCTCCGCTGATGAGCTCATGCGCTGCATTCAGGCGGTGGGCCAGGCCTTTACCGGCGCCATCCCACCAGTCGAGCGCGCCACGGAGGGGAAAGATACCAATGCTATGTCTGAATTACCTGGTCAAGCGCGGCCAGTAGTTGATCTCGGCTGACAGGTTTATGGAGAAAGTCGGCGGCCCCCAACGAGAGTGCCAGCTCCCGGTCCGTGAGGATCGTCGTTACGATCACCGGGATGGCTGCACTCAACGGATGGGCTTTGAAGAGGATCAAGGTCTCCCACCCGTCCTGTTCAGGCATCATGACGTCCAGGATGATGGCTTTGGGCTTCACCTTTTGGGCCAGAAAGAGGGCTTCCTGGCCCGAGCCGGCGATAACCGGCCGGTACGGGCTTCCTTCCAGATAGCGGCTGAACAGTTCGACGGTATCTTCGTTGTCCTCTACGATTAGGATGGGCAGACGTCGGACCACGGGCACCTGGAGGGTAAGCATGGGTGCCCCGGACTCGGTCTGGCCGACCTGCAGGCTGCCGTTGTACATGTTCAGCAGTTGGCGGGGAATGGCCAGCGCCTCTGTCCCTGAAGAAACCGTGGATGGCTCTGGCGATAGGGAGGAAACAGGGGTGAGGGGATCGAAGTATGGGCGAATCGTGATCTGGATGGTTTCCCCTTGGGCATGGGCTTCGACCTGGACACGGCGGGTGGGTGTGCGATCCAGGATGTAAGCCAGGGTGCTTACCATCGCCTGGCGTATGGCCTGTGGGTGAATGCGGAGCAGGGGAAACTCTGGGGCAAGGTCGACCTTAAAGTCGACCCCCCTGGCCCGGGTCAGGGGCGCCAGCAGCTGCTCCACCTGGACAACGACCTCGTGAAATTGAGCCTGTTGCAGGGTGCCCTCGCGCTGCAGCCAGGCCAGGTCGGAGTCCACCTCCGGCTCAGACAGGTCACTGTTTGGGGGCGTCTCTCTGTCCAGGCCCTTCCCATACGCTTCCCGATGTCGTGTCCATAAAAATTCGGCGAACCGTTCGATGGCCTGGGCTTGAAGTCGTCGGAAGTGACGTTCCCCCAGCCCGAGCTGACCAGCGACCTCTTGGGTGCTCAAGCCCTGGACAAAACGGTAGAGGAGGATCTGGTAGACGCGCCAATCCGGTGCATCCATGGGCGTTTCGCCCTCGGGCCTGAGGGCTTCTACGGCATCGATCAGGATCTGTTTCAGGCTGTGGGGCCCTGTGAACCCGGGTTCAGCCCGCAGCCATGCGACGAGACGCAATGACCGCAGCCGGTCATAATCGTAGAGATGATACAGCGCCTCCCGAACTTCTTTGTGGAACACCGTTCGATCAGCCATCGTTCTCCCATACCTCGTTCCCACGCCTACGGTATCCTCCTGGCGCGCCCACCCGATAGCTTGCCCATCTTCCTGACGGGCTGAATGGAACCATGGGCGGGAGGTTATGGCCATCGATGGACAGCCCATCCCGCCGCCATTCTATCACAGATTGCCGCACAGGGTGGGCGTTGAACCCTGGCTATTCCTCCAACACCAGGGTATGGCCTGGATCCCAGGAGAGGTAGACCTGCTGACCCGGCATCAGCGACACGGGCACCAGTCCGTTCTGGACAAAGACCACGAACTCGTCCCCGCCGGGCCGCCGCAGATGGTAGTGAAGGCTGGGGCCGTTGTAGGCGACGTGCTCCAGGGTGGCCGGAAGGGCAAAGCCCGCCGCGGGCGGCGCTTCGGCCATGCGCACATATTCGGGCCGGATGGCACAGATGATGGCTGCCCCCGGCTGCCAGGGCCGACCGACCACCTGCTCCCCCCGGGCCTGGATCTGGCCGCCGTCTGCCAGGTCAACGGTCAGGGTATCCCCCCTCACCGCCTGGACCGTGCCGGGCAGGATGTTGGCCTCGCCCAGGAAGTCGCAGACGAAAAGGGTGCGGGGACGTTCATAGACCTGGCGGGGTGGGCCCTCTTGCACGAGCTGCCCCTGGTTCATCACCGCAATGCGGTTGGCCAGGGTCAGGGCCTCCTCCTGGTCGTGGGTGACGAAGAGGGTGGTGATGCCCAGCCGCTGCTGCAGTTCCCGCAGCTCGATCTGCATCTGGGTGCGCAGCTTCTTGTCCAGCGCGGCCAGGGGTTCGTCCAATAGCAGCACCTGGGGCCGGGTCACGATGGCCCGGGCCAGGGCCACCCGCTGCTGTTGCCCCCCGGAAAGCTGGGCCGGCCGGCGCCCGTCCAGACCGGTCAGCTGGACCAGATCCAGCACCTCCGCCACCCGCCGGCGAATCTCCGCCCGGGGCACCCCACGGCTCTCTAGCCCAAAAGCCACGTTCTCGGCCACGGTCATGTGGGGGAAGAGGGCATAGTGCTGGAAGACAAAGCCGATGTGGCGCTCGTACGGCGGAATGCCCGCCACGGGCCGGCCGCCGATGGCGATGGTGCCCGACTGGGGCTGGAGAAAGCCGGCCACCAGCCGCAGGACGGTGGTCTTGCCGCTGCCGCTGGGGCCCAGCAGGGCAAAGAACTCCCCCTCTGCCACATGCAGGGTGACGTCGTCCGCGGCCGTCACGTCGCCATAGCGAAAGGTCACATGGTCCAGGCGTACGTCGCTCATGATGGTCCCGATCCCGGTCAGCGCAGGCTGATCTCCCGCCCCACCACCAGGATACTGGTGGCCGACAGGAGGAAAACGATGGTGGAAATGGCGTTGATCTCCGGCGTGAAGCCCTTGCGGATGGCGGAGTAGATCTCCACCGGCAGGGTGGAGACGCCCGGCGGCGCCAGGAAGTAGGAGATCACGAAGTTGTCGAAGGAGACGGTGAAGGCAAAGAGGCCCGCGGCCAGGATGCCGGGCAGGGCCAGGGGGAAGGTGACCCGCCAGAAGGTGCGCCAGGGCCGGGCACCCAGGCTGGCCGCCGCCTCTTCCAACGCAGGATCGGTGTTGGCCAGGCGGGAACTCACCACCAGGATGGTGTAGGGCAACTGGATGGTGACATGGCCCAGATAGAGGGTCGCCAGGCTGCGGGGCATGCCGGCCCAAAAGAAGAGCAGCAACATGGCCACCGCCAGGATCAGCCAGGGGATGGTGATGGGCGGGATGAGGAGCGCCTGCAACAGCCGCCGCCCCCGAAAGCGGTAGCGGGCCAGGGCCAGCGCAGCCAGGGTCCCCAGCGCGGTGGCCGTCAGCGCCGAGAGGAAGGCCAGGGCCAGGCTGTTCAGGGTGGCCAGGATCAGGCGCTCGTTCTGGGCCAGGCGCCGGAACCAGACCAGGTCCCACACAATGGGGAATTCGTTGAGCTGGGAGCGGTTGAAGGCCATGAGCATCATGACCAGCACCGGCGCGTAGAGAAAGAGCAGCGACAGCCCAATGTAGGTGCGGGCCAGCCAGGCCCCCAGGGCCGTCCGGTCACCCATGGCGTACCTCCAGGCCCCGACCCCATGTGGCCAGGCCCAGGAGCCGGGCCGACAGGGCCATGATGAGGATCACGATGAGGAGCAGAATGAACGAGAGCGCCGCGCCCAGGGGCCAGTTGAAGACCTGCACGAACTGATCCTCGATGATGGTGCCCAGCATGGTGCCCGCCGGCCCGCCCAGCAGCCGGGGCTCCACAAAGGAACCAATGGCCGGAATGAAGACCAGGATCACGCCGGCCAGCACGCCTGGCAGGCTCAGCGGCCAGATGACCCGGGCGAAAGTGCGCCAGGGCCGGGCACCCAAGCTGGCTGCTGCCTCCAGCAGGGAGGGATCGATCCGATCCAGCGCAATGTAGATGGTCAGGACCATGTAGGGCAGGTAGGCGTGGACCAGCCCGATGATGATGGCGGGGTAGGTGAAGAGCAGCCCGTTCTCCAGGGGCATGCCCAGCCGCCCCAGGAGAAAATTCAGGATGCCCCCTTTGCCCAACACGATGATCCACGAGTAAAGGCGGATCAGGGAGTTGCTCCAGAAGGGCACGATGATCAGCAGAAAGAGGGCCGTCTGCCAGCGCCCCCGCACGTATCGGGCCAGGGCATAGGCCAGGGGATAGCCCAGGAGCAGGCAGCCCAGGGTGGTGTACGCGCCCATCACCAGGGAGTCCAGGGTGAGGCGGCTGTAAAAGCCCCGGGAGAAGAAGCGGACGTAGTTCTCCAGGGTCAGGTAGACGGTCCGGTTGCCCAGGGGCACATCGCTCAGGAAACTGAAGTAGAGCATGATGAGCAGGGGGAGGAAGCCAAAGAGGGCCAGCCACAGATAGGCCGGCCCCAGCAGGGCAACCAGGCTGAAACGGGACGGTGCCGGTTTCATGGGTGGTGTGCTACTTGGCGCCGGCCTTGACCTCTTCCCACAGCTCGATCCACTGCTCCCGCACCTCCGGCGGCGTGTAGGTGATAAAGGCCAGCTTCTCCACCACCGCCGGGTCACCGAAGATGGTGTTGGTGAAGGACTCCTCGGGCATCTGGGCCAGGCTCTCTGGGTTGGCCGGCACCGGCGCGCCCGCCACCCGGTCCCACTCCACGTAGAACTCCGGGCTGCTCATGAAGTCGATCCAGGCGTAGGCCAGCTCCGGGTTGGGCGCGTCCGCGGGGATGGACCAGGCGTCAATCCAGCCGATGGCCCCTTCCTGGGGGATCACAAAGGCAATGGGCAGGCCGAAGACAGTCTGGGCCCGGGAGGTGGAGCCGCTCCAGTAGACGCCCAGGGAGATCTCGCCGCTGCTGAAGAGGCGGTTGAACTCGTCCTCCGACTGCCAGAAGGCCCGCACGTTGGGCATGAGGGCCTCCAGCTTGGCCCGCACCGCATCCAGGTCCTCCGGCTGGCTGGGGTTCTCCAGGCCCAGGGCCAGGGCAGCGAAGATCACCGCGTCTTCGTAGTTGTCCTCGAAGCCCACCTGCCCTGCGTAGGCCGGATCCCACAGCACATTCAACGAGTCGAAGCCTTCGGGGTAGCGCTCGGTGTTGTAGACCAGGGAGGTGGCGCCCCAGGCCCACGGCACGCCGTAGACCGCACCCTCGTGAATGATCTCCGGCAAGGTCTGGAAACGCTCCGGCAGTTTGGACCAGATCGCCAGCCGGCTGACGTCGATGGGCTGCAGGAGCCCGTCCTGGATAGCAGGCGGGATGTAGGCGATGTTGGGCAGGGCCACATCGTACTTGCCGGGACTGGTGCGCAGCTTGGTCAGCAGCTCATCCTCAGAGTTAAAATAGTCGTGGATGACCCGGGCGTTGTGGGCCTGTTCGAACTGCTCGATGGCCCACGGCTCGTCCGAGCCGTACCCCTGCCAGTTGAGCACGTGGAGCTCCCGGACGGCGGCCCCCTCTCCCGATTCGCCGGTGGCGGGGGCTGCCCCGGGGACCGGCGCACAGGCCGCCAGCAGCCAGAGGCTCAAGATGAGTCCAACGCGGGTGAGCGATTTCAGACGTGTCGTCATGGCGTTCTCCTCTGTCCTCATTCAAACCCACTATCATGAGTTACCACTCCCGCGCAGGGCAACTCTGTCATAAAGCGGATGCCAGATCGGCGCGGGTATGGTTGAATGGGGGAAACCAATGGGTGGTTGGGATCAGTTATCTCTTTAACAGTGTACTATAGAGTGACTCCCCTGCAAAAAGGGCGTTTTTGAACGCAAAGGCGCAAAGAAGCGCAGGAGAGAATCACTCGAATCAGCGTTCATCGGCGTGGGTCAGCGTCCTCATTTGACCTTTGTGCAGTAGAGCCATAGAGTGGCCCTACCGAAAAAAGGGGCTCAAGTCTGAGCGTCGCGGGCGTAAGCCCACGGGAAGAGGTGCGCATGGTGATGGCGAATCGACGGTGGGGCCGCGACCTCGCGGCCCAGGGGCTGGCGTTGCAGGCTGCGGTACTGGTGGCGGCCGTGGGCGTCGGCCTGGCGCTGTTGCTGTTGGCGGGGATGGCCCGGGTGGCTGCGGCCTCCGCTCCGCCGGCCCCCCAGGTGGAGACGGGCACGGATCCCCGCCATGCCTACCTGGCGGTGGACGGGGTGGTGATCCTGGATGAAGCCCACGCCCACCTGGGCCCCCTGCAGTGGCGCCCGGGTGGACGCCTGGTGGCTGTGGCCGTCGCGCCCCTGGGCACTCAGACCGCTGTCCAGGCCCGGGTCTACCTGGTGGACGTGGCCGCGGCCCAGCTCGTCACGGTCATCCCGGGTTTTTCGCCCGAGTGGCAGGCAGACGGCTCCCTGCAGGTGGCCACCGTCAGCGGCGGCGTGATGTACGATCCGGCCACAGGACAGCTTGTGCCGGTGGCCCAGGCCAATGCCGTCCACCCAGTGCCCCAGGCTGAAATAGCCTGGGAGCTGGTGGGCACCGACCATGCTCCCCCGTATCCTGCCACTATCCGGGTGGCCCACCACCCCAGCAACGGCTGCCGGGATGTGCCGGCCTGGCAGGTGGATGTGATCCCCTTTGAAGAGTACGTGGCCCGGGTCGTGCCCGCCGAGGTGCCGGCCAGCTGGCCCTTCGATGCGCTGGCCGCCCAGGCCGTGGCCGCCCGCACCTACGCCTGGCGCCAGATCCTGGTGGGCCGGTCCGACTACGACGTGACCGACTGGGCCAACTTCCAGATGATGTGTGACCAGCGCTACCCCAGCACCGACGCGGCCGTGGCCGCCACCGCGGGCCAGTATCTGAGCGCCCAGGATGACCCCTTCGGCTGGCCCATCGTGGCCATGTACAGCGCGGAGAACGGCCACCCGACCCGCACCAATCCCAACGTGAGCTATCTCCAGGCCGTGCCCGACCTCTTCGCCCTGGGGCGGGCGCGTTGGGGGCACGGCTACGGCCTGAGCCAGTGGGGCGCCTTCCGCCGCGCCCAGGCCGGTTACAACTACCGCCAAATCCTGGGCCACTACTACACTGGCGTCTACCTCCAAGACGCAACTGCCCCCGGCCGCCCCCTGGGCGCGCTGCTGGACCTGGGGCCGCGCCCAGATGGCTCCCGAGTCCAACCCGGCTCGGCGGTGCGCTGGCGGCCCCTCTTGCCCCACGGCATGACTGCCACCCTGGCCATCCAGATGCCTGGCGGCATCAGCGTCACCTACCCCATCAGCCCGGCCGGCGGCCTCTGGCGGCCGGCCCCGGAAGATGCCGGGACGGCCTACACAGCCACCCTTCTGGTGGCGGGCACGCCGGTGGATCAGGTGGTGGTGGCCTTCGACGCCACGCCGCCGGCCACGCCCACCCTCTCCCTGCCGGCCGTGGTGACCGGATCCACCATCCCCATCTCGGTCACCCGTCCTGGGGACGCCTGGATGGAGAGGTGGCTCGGCCTCAGCCGCAATTGGGTGTGGGAAGGGGAAGCCCTCTACCGGACGCCGGGCAGCGGCCAGGTGGTGAGCGATACGGCTGCGGCCAACGGCCAGGCCCTCCAGGCCCGCGCAGGGGTGGATCAGGCCGGGGTCTGGTACGGCCCGTACACCACCCTCTTGCCGCCCGGCCGCACCTACCGCGCCCTCTTCTGGCTGCGGTCCACGCCGCCCGCCACCACAATATCCACCACGTCGTTCACCCCGACGGGCACCCTGACGTCGGCCCGGCGGGTTGCCCGCCTGGATGTGGTGGACGACGTGGGCAACCAGATCCTGGGGCTGCGGGACGTGTGGCCCAGTGATTTCATCTCCGGCGGCGTCTACAGCCCCGTGGCCGTGGACTTCTACCTCTTCACACCGCCCCGGGGGCTGGAGTTTCGGGTGGCCTGGCCGGGGGGGGTGGACCTGGCCCTGGATCGGGTGGAGGTCTGGCAGTTGCCGCCCGTCCCGGCAGCGTCCCAGGCTACGGTGACCTGGCCCGCCTACGGTGGTGCCGGTCCCACGGCCATCCAGGCCGTCGCCTTCGACGAGGCGGGCAACCCCAGCCGGCCGGCCACCGGGCAGGTGACCATCCAGGATGAGGCACCGCCCGAATTTGGCACCGACTTTTCGCCCCAGGGCTGGCAACGGGAAAGCGCGGCCCTTTCCGCCACCCTTTCGGTCACCGATGGGGTCAGTGGCCTGGCCACCGGCGAACTCCTGGTGGAGGGGCCGGGCCCGTCGGGTACGAGGACGGCCAGCTTTTCCTTCCCGGAGAACCCGTGGGCTCCCCAGCGCATCACCGCCTCCTTGCCGCCCCTGTCCGACGGCCTTCACCGGCTTCAGTTCCGGGCCACGGACCAGAGCGGCAACGTGGCCCTCAGTTCCGTCTTCACCCTGGGGGTGGATACCACCCCACCCACGGTGACGGCCATCTGGGAGCCCGCTGGGCGCGGCCCCGGGACAAGCGGCTGGTACACCGGGCCGGTGACGGTGACCCTGCAAGGTGAGGACGGCGTCAGCGGCGTGGCCGGGCTCTGGTATCGGGTGGACGGCGCCGGGGCACAGCCGTACACCGGCCCGGTGCGCCTGGAGTCGGCTGGCATCCACCGGCTGACCTACTGGGGAGAGGACCGGGCCGGCAACCTCAGCCTGACGCAGGTCATCACGGCGGCCCTGGACCTGGCGCCGCCTGTGGTCCTCCTCTGGCAGGCGCTTCCTCCGCCAGGTGCGCCATCCGGGAGCGTGGCCATCCACTGGTCGGCCAGCGACGATGCCGCCGGCGTGGAGCGGGTGGAGCTGGCATCCCGCCGGGGCAGCGGGGAATGGCAGGCGGTGGGTGGCGCCTGGCCGGCGAACGGCTCCACGGCCCTGCCGCTGGCGCCTGACGAGTCGGTTTGGGTACGGGCCCGGGGGATCGACCGGCTGGGGCAGACGGGGCCATGGGTGGAGATGGTGCTCCGGCTCACCGGCGGCCAGCTCTTCTTGCCCCTGGTCCAGCGTTGACCGCCGACGCCCTTTGGGCCATACTGTGGTCACCCTGTTCGTTTTTTGCTTTTACACCCACCGACGACTCAACCTGGCACCTATTTCGTCATCGTGTGCACGCATGAACGCGTCCACCTGTTCGGCCAGGTGCGGGATAGGGACATGATGTTAAACGAGTTCGTAGGGGTGAAAAATTTTTCGCCCCCACACGGATAGGAGCGGGGGGAGATGCGGGAGTTATTGGGGATCTACTGGATGCAGTTCAAGACCCAGTTGGCCGTCCAGTTTCAGTACCGGGTGGCCATGCTCATCTGGCTCATCGGCATGGTGGTGGAGCCGGTGATCTACCTGGTGGTGTGGTCTACGGTGGCCCGGGCCCAGGGAGGCGTCGTGGGCTCCTTTGGCACCGGCGACTTCGCCGCCTATTACATCGTGCTCATGATCGTGAACCACCTGACCTTTACCTGGATCATGTGGGAATACGAGTATTATGTCAAAAGCGGCACCCTGGCCGGCCTGCTCCTGCGGCCCATCCATCCCATCCACAAGGATGTGGCCGAAAACCTGGCCTACAAAGCCTTGACCCTGACCGTCCTGGTGCCCACGGCCCTGGTGTTGACCTGGGCCTTTCGACCTACCTTTCAGACCACGTGGTGGGCAGCGTTGGGCGGGGTCCTGGCCGTCCTGCTGGCCATGGCGTTGCGCTTCATGGCCGAATGGTCCCTGGCCCTGGCCGCCTTCTGGACGACCCGGGTCAACGCCTTCAACCAGATGTATTTTGTGATCTTGCTGTTTTTTTCCGGGCGGCTGGCGCCGCTGGAGCTCTTCCCTCGACCGGTGCAGGTGGCGGCCGACTTCCTGCCCTTCCGCTGGATGCTCTCCTTCCCGGTGGAGCTGTGGCTGGGCCGCCTCACCTTGCAGGAGATGTTCACCGGCTACCTCTACCAGATTGGCTGGTCGTTCGCAGTCTTTCTGCTCCTCCAGCTTATTTGGCAGGCCGGCGTCCGCCGATTTTCGGCGGTGGGCTCTTGAGGGGTATGGCTGGGATCAGGTTGAACTGACCCAGCCGGGCGGATCGCTGGCCGGAAAAGATTCCTGGGAGGCCAGTTCCACCTTGTCCCGGGTGACCGGCTCGTCCTCCTCTGGGGCCACACCCTTTCGACGTCTGGCCCGGTGTGGCTCCTGGGAATGGCCGGGGCCGGCCTGGGCCGGGTTTGGATTGGCGGCGCGCAGTCCCTGGTAGAGGAGGTATCCGCCTGCCAACGCCAGCCCGAAGTCGATCAGAGAACGTCGGATCAACAGCAGGAGCGCCAGGCTGCCGCCGATCAGGGCAGCCAGCCGGCGCCAGGCTTCGGCCGCCTCCAGCCGCGACGGATCTGCGTAGGGGGCATCCTGGCCCCTATCGGTATCCTTATCGGTATGATGGCTATGATGGCGGATGGTGGATTTGTAGGTCATCGTTCCCTCCCGATCATTCCCTCCTGCATGGCAAAAGCTGGATGGCCCCGACCTTCATGTCGGCCAGGGCAACCCAGCTCCATCCCGTATCCGGCCCTTATTCTGCCCGTAGATCCCGCCGGTCAGCGACCGGCGTCAGCCGATTCGTCGGACGTGGCTTCGCCGGATGCCGCCTCGTCAGGCTCGTCTGCCTCGGCCTGGGCCGCCGCTGCGGACTCGGCCTGGGCCGTGGCCCGTTGGGCCAGCCAGCGGGCCTCTTCTTCCGGCGTCACCTTGCGCATACTCAGCCCCAGGCGCTCTCGCTCCGGGTCCATGTCGGTGATGCGGACCAGGACCACATCGCCCGGCTGAACCACCCGAAATTCCTGGTTGTTCGGCCGCTGGATCTCGCTGTTGTGGACCAGCCCTTCAATGCCCAGCGGAATGCGGACAAAGATGCCAAAGTCCACCACGTTGGTGACTTCCCCTTCCAGCAGGTCGCCCGGCTGGTAGAGGGTGGGCAACAGCTTCCAGGGATTGGGCAACACGGCCTGCCGATTCAGGCTGATCCGTTCCCGTTTGCGGTCGATCTTTTCGACCAGCACCTCTACCTCGTCGCCCGGCTTGAGGACATCCCCCGGGTGTTCCACCCGCTGCCAGTCGAGCTTGGAGACGTGGATGAGGCCGGTGACGCCGCCCAGATCCACGAAGGCGCCGAAGTCGGTGACGTTTTCCACCCGTCCCCGCACCACGTCGCCCACCGACAGCTCCTGGAGGCGCTTCTCCCGCAGGGCTTCTTCGGCGGCCTTGGCCGAAAAGACCAGCCGCCGACGCCGCCGATCCACCTCGATGGCCTTGAGCTTGAGGGTGGTCCCCACCAGCTCTTCCTTGCGGCGGGCGCGTTCCTCTGGGTTGCGCACAAACTTCAGGGCCGGGATCTGGGAGTTGGGAATGAAGCCTTCCAGGCGGCCGTAGCGCACCAGGAGGCCCCCCTTGTTGTGGCCCGTCACTTCCAGCTCCACGATCTCCTGGCTTTCCAGCAGCTCGGTAGCCCGGATCCAGTCCTCTTCCTCCAGGCCACGACGCAACGAGACCCGCAACTCCTCGTCCTGTTCCTGGCGCAGCACGTACACGGGCACCGCATCGCCGACCTTCAAATTGGCCAGGTAACTCTCTTCCACCCGGCTCAAATCGGAACCCGGAATGATTGCATCGCGTTTGGCACCCACATCCACGAGGATCGAGTCCTTGTTGATCCAGAGCACCTCTCCCCGCAGCAGCTCGCCCCGTTCTGGCTGGTGGTAGGGGTATTCGTTGAGAAGGGCGGCAAAGTCCGTCTCGGTCATCTCCGCTTCCTCCGGCTCCCCTTCTTCCTGCCCTTTAACGGGTGACTGCTCCGGCTCCTCCTGATGATGCTGGGGAGCCTCCTGGGCGTGCTCTGGCTGTTGCGTGTGATCGTGTGCGTTTACGTGATGCTCCTCTTCGGGTGTCACCTCCGCATTGATCAAGCGTTCTTCGACTATCACTGTGAAACTGAACTTCTCCTTTCTGTATTCTCGCATGCCGAAATCGGTTGCCCGGCTCCAGCATGCAAGGCGATTATACAGGACTTTGGACACAAATTGAATAGGCTAGGATACATTTCCGGGATACATTTCACTGACTCCACAGCAGGAACCACAGATTTCGAGATGAACACGGATATTGCCGTGGAGTCCCTTCCCCACGGCAGTGAAGCGACGTGGAAACGAAGCAGAGGCGCCGAAGCACCCCTGCCGTCACCCCTATCCTTCCCTGACCCCTGCCGATCCTTGTGTCCAGGGCGTCCTGTATCAGCCTTCCAATAAGAGACGTTCCGGGTCCTCGATCAGTTCCTTCACCTTGACCAAAAACTGGACGGCCTCCCGGCCATCCACGATGCGGTGATCGTAGGTGAGGGCCAGGTACATCATGGGGCGGATCACGATTTCGCCGTTCACCACCACCGGCCGCTGCTCGATCTTGTGCAGGCCCAGGATGCCTACCTGGGGCGGGTTGAGAATGGGCGTGCTCAGGAGGGAGCCGAAGACGCCGCCGTTGGTGATGGTGAAGGTGCCGACCCGCAGCTCCTCCAGGGTCAGGCTGCCTTCCCGGGCCCGGCGGGCCATGTCGTCGATGGCCCGCTCAATCTGGGCAAAGGACATGCGGTCCGCGTCCCGCAGGACCGGCACCACCAGCCCTTCCTCGGCGCCCACGGCGATGCCGATGTCGTAGTAGTGCTTGAGGATGATGTCGGTGCCGTCGATGGAGGCATTGAGCGGAGGGAAGGCCTTGAGCGCGCCGATGGTCGCCTTGACGAAGAAGGACATGAAGCCCAGCTTCACGCCATGGCGCTGCTGGAAATCCTCCCGGTGGCGCTGGCGCATCTCCATGACCGCGGACATGTCCACCTCGTTGAAGGTGGTCAGCATGGCGGCCGTCTGCTGGGCCTGGACCAGCCGTTCGGCGATGGTCCGGCGCCGGCGGGACATGCGGATCCGCTCCTCCCGGCGGCCGGGTTCGGCCGAAGGGGCCGGGCTTTCGGGGGCGGCCTCCCGCGCGGGCGAAGGGGCCTGGCCATCCCGGGAGCGTTCCTGGCTGCGCAGATATTGGGCCACGTCCTCTTTGGTCACCCGGCCGCCCGGGCCGGCACCGCTCACCTGGCTCAGATCCACCCCTTCTTGGGC
>FWPU01006577.1_pt1 | contig 23012 bp, 21 predicted proteins | sample 2228361 | NCBI WGS metagenome assembly FWPU01 (sample SAMEA103939777, study PRJEB20133) | metagenome
CCATGTGTGCACTTTTAAATTGAAAATTGTGCACTTTTGAAAAGTTCCTAACACAGCAAAAATAGACCTTGACTCCATTTAATTGATTAAGTAAACTTCTTTTTTAAATAAGCGAATCCTCCCCAAAAATTTAAAGAGTAATAGCCATGGTCATTGGTGTACCCAAGGAAATAAAAGAGAATGAAAAATACCAATATCTGCGCCCCCAACAAATTCTTTTTGCTTACCTACATTTAGCTCCAGAATTCGAACTTACCAAAACACTCTTAAAAAAAAGAGTTATCGGCATTGCTTACGAAACTACTATAGAAGGTCCCCACCAGAATCTCCCTCTTCTCTCACCTATGAGCGAAGTTGCTGGACGCACGGCTGTTCAGGTAGGAGCCCAGTTGTTGGAAAAACATTGCCGAGGCAAAGGAGTTCTTTTAGGAGGTGTTCCTGGAGTAACACCCGCCCAAGTGGTAATTATCGGAGAACCAGGCTCGGTAATTGTCGATGTAGCCATTGACCCGGGAGGATGTATCGAAACCATTGCTCTGACCAACGCCACCATTGAATATGCTCTCCAGTTAGCCAACAAGAGTTTCCGGCGTGCCGTCTTAGAAAATAAGAACTTAGCCAAGGGCGTGAATCTTTTCAATGGACATGTGACCTATCGCGCCATAGCTGAGTCTTTGAATCTACCGTATGTTTCCTTGGAAGAAGCTATGCGCTGGTTATCCACATACTATTTCTGACTAAGGAGGTAAATGGCAGTGGAGGACTATTTAAAAGAGTATATGGAGCGTACACCAAATTCGGCTAAGCTTTATGCCCGGGCCATGAAGGTTATGCCTGGAGGGGTCTCTCACAATATGCGTTATTTTCCCCCCTACCCTCTATACATTAAAAAGGCTTCAGGTTCCCGCATCTGGGACGTTGATGGAAATGAATATATCGACTTATGGATGGGGCATTATGCTCATATTTTAGGTCATCAGCCTGAGCCAATCACTAAAGTAATGCAAGAAAAAATTTGGGAAGGTGCTCATTGGGGAATTGTGCACGAATACCAAGTATTATTTGCTGAGGATATTTGCCGAATCGTGCCTTGTGCCGAGAAGGTACGTTTGGGGGTTTCAGGTACTGAAGCAACCATGTACGCCGTAAGATTAGCTCGAGCCTACACCGGCAGGAACACTATTCTTAAAGTGCGCGGGGGGTGGCATGGCGCAGGAACAGATTTGACCGTAGCTATTCATGTCCCTATGGATATCCCCGAAAGTGCCGGTTTACTTCCAGGTGTAGCAGAATATACTAAAACTATCTCCTTCAACGATCTCGAAGGAACCGTTGAGGTCATTCGTCGCCACGCTGCTGATCTCGCTGGAGTTATTATTGAGGCTGTTGGCCAATTTTTTATTCCACCCGTTGAGGGATTTTTAAAGGGGATCCAAGAGGAAACCAAAACAGCAGGTGGTATTTTTATTTTAGATGAGATTATTACCGGCTGCCGGTTATCCCTGCAAGGCGCTCAAGGTAAGTATGGATTACAACCTGATTTAGTAACTATGGGAAAAGTAATTGGAGGGGGCTGGAATTTGGGACTAGTTGCCGGACGTCAAGATATCATGGATTTGGCTAATCCCACTTCTGGCCTGCCCAAAGGGAAAGGAGTACTAATGGGCGGCGGAACATTTTCTTGCATGCTCCCCGCTATGATTGCCGGGCGAACCATGCTTAACTATCTGGAAGAAAACGCCAGCAAAATTTACCCAGCTTTGGAAGAGAAAGGGGAGCGCATAAGGCAAGGGATTGAAGGTGCTTTCCGATCCCAGGCCATTATAGCTAAATGCTTTGGAGTAGGCTCTTTGTTTAGCACCTGTTTCCCGTTTTCACCAGAAACCTTATTAAGGAACGTAGAAGAAGTGGAATTGCGAACTGATCTTGTTCGTAGAGATAAAGAGTTTAGATTGCGCATGTTGAATAAAGGCGTTTACACGATATATGGCGGTGGGGCTATCTCTACGGCCCACTCTGAGGAAGATCTCCAAAGGATAGTAAAAGCTGCTGAGGAAACAGCTTACGAAATGTCCATGACCAAAACAAAATATTAACGACCAGTAAATTAATAAGGTATCTGAAAAATAATTGAGAGATGAAAGGAGGTGATATCCCATTTCGTGAGCCTAAGATCATTTTAAGAAGATCTTCAGTGGTTCAAAAAAATTAAATTAAAGGAGGGGTGAAATGAAAAGAAATTTTTTATTAAAGGGTTTATTAATTTTAGTGGTATTTCTTTTAGCCATACCATCCTTAGGTCTTGCTCAGGCCCAAAAAGAGCCAAAAGCATACAAGTGGCGAATGAACCAAGGCCACCCCGCCGATAGCCCCTTTGGCCGCGCTGCTGAAGCCTTCGCCGATGAAGTCAGAAAAAGAACCAATGGTCGCATAGATATTAAAGTTTATCATGCTGGTGCGCTTGCTGATTGGGTCTTAAGCAACGAACTAGTAATGAGGGGCGATGTAGAAATGGATCTAAACCCCATTGCTCCCACTTACGATCCCAGGTTGAATATAGCCTATTACACTCCCTACCTCTTCAAAAACATTAAAGAAGCCAAGGCAGGTTATGCTAAAGGTGGATGGATCAACGTGATGGTTGATAAGTTGCTGGCAGGTGTAAATATTAAAGGTCTTTCCGTCTTTCCCGTAGGCATGGCTGGTTGCACCTTAAGAAAAGTTCCCCCCAGCCCGGGAGATCCCGATGTGCCCAAGGGAATGAAAATCAGGGTTATGCCCATCAAAGTTTGTGAATTGACTTATAAACGCCTGGGCTATATTCCCGTGGCCATTCCTTATGCGGAAGCCTATACGGCGATAGAGACAGGAATTGCCGATGGACAGATGGGTGGCCCTCCATTCCAGGGACATGAATTTCGTGATATCCAAGGCGCTTGGATCCAATATAACGATTATGTAGAAACTCATTGGTTCAAGATAAATCGAAAGCTGTTCACTTCCTTAACCCCAGAAGATCAGAAAATCTTGGTTGAGGCTGCCGAACGGCAGGCAGCTGCTTATTGGCTGAAAGTGGAAGCTGATGATGAACATTACCGCAAGAAGATGGCGGAGCGCGGACTCAAGATAATCCTGCTTTCTGAAGAGGAGCTTGAGAAATGCGCTAAAGCCGTGCGCACTGATGTTTGGCCGGAACTTGATAAGATTGTCGGTAAAGCCGTTATGGATATATGCCGAAAGCATGTGGGTATGCCGGTAAAATAAGATTCTTGCGGGGGCAGCCAGGAAAGTCAGAATGATTAACAAAATAGCTTCATCTAAATTTAGAACAATTGGGTCTTTTATATGGAATGGCCTGGTTATTGCCCAAAAAGCTATGCTCATTACTACTGCTGCTTTTATAGTTCTTCTTGTTTTTAGCGCGGTTCTGATGCGCTATCTATTCCATTACCCAGGAATGGAAGTAGAAGAGATGGCTACTCTGGCTGCCTTTTGGTTGTACTTTACCGGGGCGATTTATGGCACTTATGAACGTACCCATATCAAAGCCGAAGTCATTCACCTTATAGTTAAAAATCCTAAAGCCTACAGCATTGTTAAGGCCACGGCTTGTTTAATAACTCTTATCTTAGCGGTAGTTATGTGTTACTGGAGTTACACTTTCTTCATGTGGGGCCTTGAGAAAAGGGGACAATCGCCTGTTTTGCAGATGCCCCTCGTCTATGCCCAGAGTAGCGTTTTTTTTGGCGCTATCTTTATGACCTTTTACTTTTTCGTCGAATTATTGGACAATTTCCGTCTCCTATTTAAAAGGACCAGCGCCTTCAACTCTGAAGAATAAAGGAGTTTAAGTTGGATATAGCTATCGATTTACTAATCTTGATAGTACTCCTCGCCATCGGGGTGCCCGTTCCTTTTTGTTTCATGGCTGCAGTTCTATTTTTGATCGTAATGCACAACTACAGTTTTGAATTTCTTTTACCTGTGGCCTTTTATAGCTTGAATTCCCTGACTCTCTTAGCTGTCCCCTTTTTCATCATGGCTGGGGGGTTAATGGGTTCCTCAGGTATTGCTGAGCGGCTGGCCAACATCGCCACCGCTTTAGTGGGTAGGACTAAAGGTGGCTTGGGGGGTGCCACCGTGGTGGCCTGTGCCATCTTTGGAGCTGTCGCAGGTACTTGTTCAGCGGCAGTGGCCGCTATCGGCAGCATTATGATTCCACGGATGGAAGCCGAAGGTTATCCAAAAGGACATGCTACCGGCTTAGTGACTTGTGCCTCAGTTTTAGGTCAATTAATTCCTCCCAGTGTACCTATGATTCTTTTCGCTTGGGTAACCCGTCTTTCCGTGGCCACCTGTTTTTTGTCTACGGTGGGACCGGGCCTTTTGCAATTAATATTTTTCATTATTGTCAACTGGTGGATGTGCCGCAAAATTCCTACCATAAAAGTATACACGCCAGTAGGTATCAGCGAACAAATTAGGCAGGTAGTTGATGCTGCCAGAAAAGGCTTCTTCGCTCTTGTGGCCCCCATTATTATTTTAGGGGGAATATATGGAGGATTTACCACTCCTACAGAAGCGGCAACCATTACAGTGCTGTACACTATTTTGGCAGGTTTCCTTATCTATCGAACTCTCACGATCAAAGAACTGGGACGGACCCTCTTCACTACCGCCACCACTACCGGAGTTGTAATCCTCATGGTTTTCTTCGTGCAGATTTTAAGCCGTATTTACACCATGGAAAATGTTCCCCATCGATTAATTGAGATCTTGACGGGCATTTCGGACAACAAATATGTGATCTTAGCCATGGTAAATGTGTTCTTAATAATCCTGGGTATGCTGGCAGATGATTTTAGCGGCACCCTACTGGCCGCCCCTCTTTTGTTTCCTGTCATGAAACACATTGGGGTCAATCCATATCATTTTGCAGCTATTATGGGTACCAATTTAGGACTGGGTAATATGACGCCACCATGCGCCCCCATCTTATACTTAGGGGGACGTATTGGCAACTGCAGTTTCGACAAAATGATAAAGCCGGCAACTATCTTCATGATCTTCGGAAATTTACCAGTAGTGATTATCACTACTTACTGGCCTGATCTCTCCCTATTTCTGCCTCGTTTGATTATGGGTATTAAATAATAAAGAGCTGACTATTCCACGAGGAAAAGAGAGGCGCGGAATGAGGCCGACATTTGTTGAAATTGACTTAGAAGCTATCGCCTATAATCTGCATCAAATTCAGAAAATGATTTCCCCTTCTACCTATGTAGTCGCCATTGTCAAGGCTAACGCCTATGGGCATGGCGCTGCTCAGGTTAGCGCGGCGGCTTTAGCAGCTGGGGCGCATTTCTTGGGGGTGGCTTTACCTGAAGAAGGAGCCGATCTTAGAGCGAAAGGAGTTAAAGCCCCCATATTTGTGCTCGGTCTGGCCCTAGGCGAGCAAGCTCGTCTTTTTTTAGATTATGACCTTATAGCTACTATTTCGACCTCAGACATGGCCAAGGTATTGGCCGAAGAAGCTAAGCGTTTTCACCGTCGAGGTCAAGTGATGGTCAAAATCGATACCGGTATGGGCCGCATTGGTATCCGTCCTGATCAGGCCTTGCCATTCATAAAAGAAATAATTGCTATTCCTGATTTAGAACTTAAAGGAGTTTTTACCCATTTGGCCAATGCAGATAGTGTGGATAAAACTTATGCCCGTTACCAAATCAATCTATTTCAAGAAACTGTGAATCGAATTTTAACCGCAGGAATAAAACTCTGTTGGATCTCGGCCGCCAATAGCGCTGCCATTTTGGAATTAAAAGAAGCCCATTACAATTTAGTTCGCCCAGGAATTATTCTCTATGGATTGCCACCGTCATCCACAGTTAACCTGCCGCGGCATTTCATTCCGGCCATGCAATTCAAGACTAAAGTTGTTTTTATCAAAGAGGTGCCGGCAGGGACACCTATCGGTTATGGAGGATCTTACGTCACTCCCCATAAAACATTTATTGCTACTCTTCCTGTGGGCTATGCGGACGGGTATAGCCGGCATCTTTCCAATAAAGCTCATGTCCTCATTGGCGGGCTACGTAGGAAGGTTGTGGGAAGAGTTTGCATGGATCAAATCATGGTCGATGTCGGCCCGAATGGCGACGTGCACATCGGCGATGAGGCCATTCTTTTTGGACGTCAAGGGAATGAAGAAATCACGGTCACCGAGTTGGCCGATCTTGCGGGTACAATCAATTATGAATTAGTCTGCGCCATTAGCTCCCGCGTACCGCGAATTTACCTAAACGAGCAAGCATTCCCCGTAAATGACCATAGAGACCATCCTAGTTTGAATAAAATATATAGCTAAAAAACATTCCGTGATGGCGAAATGTCAAGTCTATCCTTAGGAGGGGAGAGCTCATTTCAAACTGTTTTCCCCCTCACCCCCATTTATTAAAATAGTCTAAATTTTGGTTAACCTAAATGGTGGTCATAATTATGAAAAATTTATCTCTCTCTGAGGCAAAGATAAAACTGGTTGGATTGATCGATACTGTTAACACCTCCAATGAGGAGGTGGTGATCTCTAAAAACGGCCGTCCAGCTACTGTGCTAGTCAGTTTGGAAGAGTTTGAAAGTCTGAAGAAAACGGCCGCGGTTCGGGCTGATTCAACTTTAATGAACGAGATAAAGGAAGGCCTGAAAGCCTTAAAAAAGAAAAGTGAGGAGTGATGTGATCAACTTCTCTTTGATTTCTCTTTCCTTATCTAATTTAGTTAAATGCTTAAATTATTAATGAGAGCATTAAATAAACGACATCTGCCCATCTGATATCGTCCCGGGAGCAACCCCAGTCTGGATCGGGTTTTCCCCTGTATAAAGGAATGAGGTGGCTGAACTTATCGTGGTTGCCACAGTGGGATCTACATGTGGAGCAACCACAACCGGGTCAGGAGGAAGACCTGAAGGACCGAGGGAAATAATTAGGTCAACCGCAGACCCTGGCGCAACCGATGCGCCTGCAAACGGTGTTTGACTGATGACAATGCCTGCAGGAACGGTATCGCTGTTAGCTGTCGTGATTGTCCCAACGGCTAATCCAGCTCCTGTAATCGCCGTTTGAGCATTAGCCTGAGTCATCCCTACAACATCGGGCACAGTAATTAGGGAAGGTCTAAGTGAGACAACGAATGAGACGAATGACCCCGCTGGTACAGATGTGCCTGAGGCAGGATCCTGGCTGATGACACTGCCAGCCGGAACAGTTTGACTGTTGGCGGTGGTGACTGTTCCAACTTGCAAACCAGCAGAAAGAATCGCCGCCTGTGCGTCAGACTGGGTCATTCCGACGACATTGGGAACTGAAACCGGAGCAGGTCCCAGGGAGATTGTCAATGAAACGAGGGAACCGGCAAGCATTAGAGTCCCACCCGCAGGGGTCTGACTGATCACACTCCCAGCGGGGACCACTCCACTATAAGATTGAGTAATGGTCCCAACCGTAAGACCGGCTGCAATAATAGCCGCTTCCGCAGATGCCCGGGGCTGGCCAACGACATTGGGCACCGTGACCCGAACTGTCAGGCTTACGGTGTCCGGAGAGCTATTGATGCTGCCGTCATTGACCACGAGTTGGATGACGTAAATGCCAGGAACATCCGGGGTGATCCTTGGGGTCACAGCAGTGGGATTGACAATCACTGCATTGCTTCCACCTGGTGCGGAAACGATGCTCCACTGGTAAGTCAGGGAATCACCATTTATATCGCTGCTTCCGCTTCCGTTTAATGTTATCATGACTCCTGCGATCCCGTCCTGATCCAATCCTGCATCGGCAATAGGCGGATTGTTAATAACGGTCACCACCACGGTGTCGGGATCGCTGTAGAGTTCACCATCGAATACGACGAGTCTGAAGACATATTCCCCAACCCTATCAGAAAGGATTTGTGGGGTAGGAGAAGCAGGATCATTCAACTCGCTGGTGCTTCCATCTGGCTTAGAAACAATCGTCCAACTATAAGTAAGAGTATCATTGTTGGGATCGCTGCTTCCCTGCCCATCCAATTGTATCGTGGTATTCTTGGAAACGATTTGATCGTCTCCGGCATAAGAAACGGGGGGAGCATTGGGAATGGCAGATATGATTATAACGTCATCAGGAAGGCTATCTAATTCTCCATCATTGACTGTTAATAAGATGATATATTGCCCAACAACGTCTGCTACAAAAGTTGGGGTAGCGGATGAAGGGTCATTTAAGGAGGCAGTGCTCCCCGCAGGGCTGGAGAATATCTGCCATTGATAGGTTAGAGGGTCTCCATCCGGATCAAAACTCCCTCTGCCATCCAGATAAACCGTGCTTCCTGTAACCACACTCTGGTCAGGTCCCGAATAAGCGGTTGGAGCCACATTAGGAAAATCCGCAGTAACTTGGACGGTGTCCGGGGCACTGAATTCCATTCCATCACTTACGACCAAGGAAAATGTATAAATACCAGGCTGATCAGGTGTAAACGTGGGGATCACGGACTCTGGGTTATCGAGAACTGCGGTACTCCCATTCGGAGCACCGATGACGGACCAAGTATACGTAATTAGATCACCATCTGGGTCGTAACTGTCCCGCCCATCCAGGGAAACCAACTCTCCCACCATAACATCCTGATCAGAACCTGCATTGGATACAGGTGGGCGGTTTGTAGTGATGGGTGCAATCTTTATGATGAGATAGGTCCCGGGTTTGCTTCTGAGCTCCACTTTAAGGGTATTTTTTGCCAACAGATCAATATCCTTTTTTAAAAAATATCTGGACTTTTTGAAGTCATTAGGAGAGAAGATCTCTTTGCCATTCAACCAGACAATGGCGCTGGTCACCCTGTGCCGACCATGCTTGTCACCATTGAGAATGGTCAGTTTTCCCTTTGTGACCGCCGAAGGGAAGGTATCGATATAAACATTCGGTTTTCCGGTAGTTCGAATATACTTCTTGGGGCCAAAAAGGAGATCACAGGCATGGACCTCTTGAGGGGATAAATACGAGAGGATACCGCTTATAGCTTCCTGAACTCCTATTGATTTCGATTCAGAAGATCGTCCCCAATCCCATAAAAACTAGGTTTGAATCAACATCATGATAACTAAAACTTTGGAAACGCTTCCTTTCTTCATGGTATCCTCCATTTTTCCCTATCTCCGGTTCTTCGGTTCATCTTTTTTTGTCTCCACATGATTTGCCTTTGGACGGCTCAGGATCTCCCAGAGCTCATGTACATTGGTGAAGGCCTTTTTCTCCTTGACTCCGACCTCTTCCACAAGCCCCACGATGTTATGGGGTCTCTTTCGACTAAGACGATATATCCGCAGAATGTAATTATTTGTCGAGGTCCGCTTGATCGATTCCTTTCAATCCGCAAATTCACAAAGAATAAAGTGTATGGTTTTTAGGCAAACCTATACCACACAAAAAGTTACAGATAGGGTACTTTTGGATGGAAAAATTAAAAAAATGAACCGGTGGCAGGATGAATAGGGGAGCAAAGAGTCGGAAAAATCGAAAAAAAAGTTGACAATTTTGCAATTTTACTGCAAAATATACGCATGTGGATTGCAAGAAAATACGAAAATACATTGAAAGCACTATCGAAGCTGTTTCCCGCTGTGGTGGTTACTGGACCGCGCCAGGCTGGAAAGACTGCCCTGGTCCGCCATGTTTTTCCCGATGCCGATTATGTTTCTCTTGATCTCCCCTCCATTGCAGCCGAGGCTGAAAATACCCCCGAAAGCTTCTTACGCAGTCATAATAAAACACTGATCATTGACGAAGTCCAATATGCTCCTGCTCTCTTCCGATACCTAAAAGCGGTTATTGATGAGAACAGGAAACCGGGCCGTTTTATTCTAACAGGCTCACAAAATTTCCTTCTCATGCAGGGGATTTCAGAGAGCCTGGCAGGGAGGTGTGGAGTCCTGAATATGTTCAACCTTTCTGCAGAAGAGATTAAGAGCGCATTTCGCTCTTTTGAGGAGACTCACTACCTTTTTCATGGTGGATATCCTGAACTCTATGCTAATCCAGATATGGATCCGGGATTCTGGTATTCTTCTTATCTGGCGACCTACCTCGAAAGGGATGTGCGGAACATACTGAATGTCGGGAATCTGAGGGATTTTGATCGGTTCCTCAGGGCTGTGGCGAGTCGAACAGCTCAGACATTAGCATATTCCAGTCTTGCCCGTGACGTTGGAATTGCCCCGAATACCGCAAAGAAATGGATTTCTGTTTTACAGGCCTCAGGGCAGGTTTTCCTGCTGGAACCCTATTTTAAAAACATTGGAAAGCGCCTTGTAAAATCTCCTAAACTCTATATGGCGGATACCGGGCTGGCACTCTTCCTTATGGGTTTTCAAGACTGGGAAGCAGTTGAGCGGAATCCCATGATCGGTGCTTTGTGGGAAACACACGTGGTAATGCAGGTGGTCAAACACTTTCATGCCCTTGGTAAAGCTGTGCCTCTTTGGTTCTGGAGGACCTCTCGAGGAGAGGAAGTGGACCTTTTAATTGAACGTGGAGGTCGTTTTATTGCTGTGGAATGCAAGTATTCTGAAACGGTTTCCGAACGAGATACAAAGGCGCTGGAATCGCTGAGAAAGGCCTATGGCCATGAGAGCCTGATAGCTGGATATATTGCCTCAAGAACTCCACGACCCTACTCAATATCTTCCGGCATCAAATGCGTTCCCGGAAGTTTTATCAACGAAGTTCTTTAGGAAACGAATGGTCATTCATCGCCGCCTCACCGCTCCTTTGATTCTCAAATTCAGCTCTTCTTTCTTAAAGTGTCATATATGTTTTGGGTATTTGGCGACGGGTCTACTTCAAAGACCGATTGGAGCTTCTTGCGAAAGCGATCATAAATGGAAAGGGCTCCCGCTTTCCGTCTTGAAACATCGTAGCAGAGCATGAGGCGCTGATAAAAGACTTCCCCAAACTCATCCACTTCCAGCCCTTTTCTATAACACTCAATCGCCTTCTCCTGCTCTTCTCTCTCTTCAAAGAATTGCCCGAGTTTCACTACGGCCCTCAGGAACTTGCTTCTCAGTTTTTCCTGGTATGACATGGCCCACGGTTCGGAATCATCCCCTCCCAGGAAGGGCCCTGTATAAAGATTGATAGCTTTTTGAAGAAGAGAGGTGTCATTCTGAGCGTCGGCCTGTTGAAGGAGATATTCAAAGGCATGGGCATCCACCCAGCAGAAGCGTCCGTCAAATCTTAACAACCCTTTCCGGAGTTGAATCGACTTTTCATTTCCAAGCAACTGACGAAGACGGTGAAGGGTTGTAGCAAAGGCCTGGTGAGCCATATCCCCGTCAGCCTCGGGCCAGAGCGCGGCTGTCAACTGTTCCTCGGACAATCCTTTACTTCCGGAAGCGACAAGAGCCTTGAGAAAGGAAAGCATCTTTCGGGGAGCTTTTACAGGAAACTCAAGATGCTCACCATCTTTTACCAGGTCAAACGTCCCCAGAGTGAAAATCTTCAAAGGCCAGGGCCAGCGATCGCAATCGTAAGGTGGAGAGTCAGGAAAAAGACCACGCTTACGAATGAGACCCTGCACATAGTCCACTTCGATATCCGATTCAAGGGCCTTCTTACAGAGACGTGCCATGATGGAAGAAACCCAAAAATAAGTGTTTACATATCCCCACTTTCTTCCCATCGCCATGGCTTTACGGAGCGAATCTAGTCCTTCGGCCTCTCTGCCTTGGTCAAGCGCAAATTGTGTCTTGGTAAGAAGGCACTTGAATTCAGCATGGTGGATATTTATTCTGCGGCAAATCCTATGGGCTTCGGCAATATACCTTTCTGCTTCTTCTTCTTTCAATTCATGCAGGGCAAGGGCTTTTATCAGAGGACTAAATGCCTCGGTAAGGGTTTAGCCTGCCTTGAGACCAAACTGGGCGGCTAAGTCTGCAAGGTAGGACGCCCTAATAAAGTCTTGTTGAAGCAAGCATTTCCAGGCCAAAAGTAGATGATAGTAGTTCTCCGCCCATGCAGTAGCATTAATATCTATACATAATCTCATGCGCTTCAGGAGATCACCCGCCCTTTTTAAATCTCCTGTGCTCAACGCTCCAGCAGCACCATGGCCCAGGATAAAAACATCAACCATATGGACCCCGGTAGCATCCGCAGTGGCAATACCTTCATCGGTTGCCTGATAGTTTTTTTCGAAATCGCCTGACAAAAAGGAATGCAACGCCTCCACGAGCTTAAACAGCACCTTTGCCATGGGCGCTACCTGAGACATCGTCACCGCTTTACGAAACAAATCGATAACGATTGCCGCTCTTTCAAGCTCTCCGCATAATGTCCGAAGAAGTCCAAGAAATCCAAAAATAAGGGCCTTTCTCTCCAAATCGGAAATGCTCTCTGCATGCAATAAACCGCGTGCCTCCCAATATCCTACATCAGGATGCCGTGGTTGTCTCATGGAAATAGCAGAAAGCATGGAGTGTATAACACGGGCCTCTATCTCCGGAGAGGGATAGTCTGGAAATTCTCTCCGAAGCTCATTCATCATTGGGATGAGCCGGTCGAATTCTGCAATGTTGTCACAATAAAATGAAATAGAATCGAATCTCCCGGAAAGGGATAGAAATAGTCCGGCCGAATTCCTTTGGGATTTGAATAGTCCAAATGCTTTCTCAAAATATTTTCCGCTTTCTTCAGGAAAAAATGGTAGACAGCACACTCCCTTCCAGTAGAGAAGCCATGGATTATCTTCAACCTGCGATTGAGGTAGATTTCTAATCCAGGCATCGAGTGTTTGGTTCCGCCCCTGGGAAATCATCGCCGATGCATGATTCAGGATCAACGAAATGAGGGCAGACCAGTTCCCTGATCTTGCCATGAGATCTACAGCATCCTCGATTTGGCCATTTTCAACCATAATCGAAGAGGCACTCTGCTCAATCTCCGAAACCTCCTCAGGCCGGAAGGTCTTTTTACCTTGTACCTGTAAGAATTCCAGAAACAAAGGGTGGTATTGGTAGAATGCAGCGTAAGATTCGTGTTTCTGAGTGAAGTAATTCTTCTGATTTAGATCAGAAAGAATCCGTTTGGCATGGGAGTGGCCGGTAAGGGCTCCAGCCGTCGGAGGAGTCATTCGTCTGAAAAATGCAGTTTTGAGGAGAAAATCCTGTGTCTCTTTGTCTGTCTTATGAAATATTTCCTTGGCAAAATAACGAAAGACTTCATCCGTCAGATCGGACCTCGATAATAAAGAATCGGCCCCGCTTGCCTTGATCCCTTCTGTCAGAAGCACAAGGCCCGCAGCCCAACCTCCTGCCCTTTCGTACAAATGTTGAAGCAGCTCGCCTGATAGCCGTTTATACCCTTGATGACGAATCATTTGCCTTGATTCATTGAAGTTGAATTTCAATTCATCCCAATCGATCATCTCCATGGTGCGGTTAGCCATCAGGCGTGAAAAAGAGCCTGGCGGATCATGGCGGCTTATTACAATGACATTAATGCCTACTGGAATCTCTGAAAATCCCTGCCAGATCATCTCTTGGAACAAAGACTCTTCAGGGATTTCCTGGAAGTTGTCAATAACAATGATGAATCGAGTCGGAGAATCAGAGATAGACTGAGCAGAAGATTGGTCGAGAAGACGGCTGTAGAGTCTCTCGAAATAGCGACGCGTAAAAGTCGGGATGTCCGTCAAATACTCGGGAGTTAAGAGGGGAAGGGGTTGTTTCTTAAGAGGAGAGACTTTCTTTGCGGCAACTCCCATGTAATAGAAGAAACTTGCGATGTCTCCGTCACTTGCATCCACCTGATACCAGAGGCGGGGAAACCCATGAGCCGCAAGAAAACTGCTGACCAGCGTGGTCTTCCCAGAACCAGGAGGGCCAGTGATCCAGAGGATGGGATGAGACAGTTTTTTCTTAATGAGGCGAAATAGTCTGCGACGGGGGAAAGCCCTTGCTGCATTGGGTTGAGCAAACTTATCGAATGAGGCCAGTTTGGGCATGGAGGGTTGGGGACGCATTACAGCCATGTAATATTTTTTCTTTTTTTATTATAAAAACCAAGGTGGGTTAACAATCAAAAAGAATAGTAAAATTGGCGAGAGAAAGCAATAATAAATTTTTAACCTCTCCACATTTCCCACTATAACCCCCTCTTCCCACTCTTAATTTAAGAGGGGGAGAGTAGAAGGGACGTTAGATTGTTTATTTACTCTTCTTAGTCTTTTCTTGTTCAAATATCTCATTCGCCTCATTTACAGATGCTTTTTTGTGGATGATTGCACGGAGTGCTTTAATCATGGCAACAGGATGGTCATTCTGCCAGATGTTTCTTCCAAGGTTTACTCCAATAGCCCCTTTTTCCATTCCATCATGGACGAACTCAAGGACTTGTAAATCTGAATCAACCTTGGGTCCTCCAGCCATCACCACAGGTATGGGGCACCCATGAACCACTTTATCAAAATTCTCACACCAGGGAACAGTTATGGGTTAAATCTTTATCTTTGAATTTGGTTTCAGTTTGTTTCATCATGAGACGAAAAAATCTTCTCCTCCAAGAACCTTTGTAAAGGATAAAGATTTGACCCCATATAACATTCTTTTTGATTGGATTTCATTTCCTTTTGTGATATGTTTTAAATATGATCCGATTTAAGAAAATCCCAGAAGATATCCATCAAAAGATCGATCTCTTACCCGATTTTTTTTTTTAAAGACTCCAATATCATCTTTGCCTATCTTTTTGGTGGTTTGGTAAGAGACCAAAGGAAGCCCTTAAGCGATGTAGATCTGGGCGTATACGTGAAAAATATAAAAAGATTAAACTATCTTTTATTATTCAGTAAAATTTCAGAAATCCTCTCTACCGATGAAATTGATTTAGTGGTTTTAAATTCTGCGTCCATCAGTCTTGCTGGAAGGATCTTACAGACAAGAAAAATCTTGATTGATAAAGATCCTTTTCTGAGACATCAATACGAATCCCGAATACTGAGAAAATTTTTTGATTTTACAATAAAAGAAAAAGAGATTCTGCACATGAGGTACGGCATTGGTTGACAGGCTTTTGATAGGAAGGAAGCTCGCTCAGATAGATACCTACCTTAAACAGATTCGTGATTTCTCCAGGGTCTCTCTGACTCAATACAAAAAAGATTGGAAGATCCAGAGGATTGTAGAGAGAACATTGCATATTCTTATTGAGGTTTGTATTGATATTGCGAATCACATTATCTCTGATCAGGATATGAGGCTACCAACCGGGTATGCAGATACGTTTAAGGTTTTGATGGAAAATGGGGTGATTAATAAAAAGTTATGTGAAACCTTGGAAAAAATGGCGAAATTTAGAAACGTAGTTGTTCATCAATACGAAACGATAGATCCTACGATTGTTGTTTACATTCTTCACCGGAATTTACAAGACTTCGAAAAATATAAAAGAACCATTATCAAATACTTGTCTTCCATAGAGGACAGAAAATAACCTTCTCAATATCGAATATTTTGGTATTATGGCCCTATGCAAAAACGAATTACGATTATGGCCATTACACCCCGCTTATAAAATCAGAATGTTTTTCCAATTTAGTAAAAAACGATATATGGAAATGTGGTCCTTCATTCCATTCCCCAGCGTTGATTGTTGAGACCTGACCCTTCATGAACTATTTTCCATGGGAGGTAATGTCAATTATTTTGTGTCCGTAGGGGGAAAGGGGTAAAGGTATTTTCTTTTAAATTTTCATAGGTAAAGACAGAGAAAATAATTCTCTCTACACTAGTTCGATTACTGAGTACACCCATTGGCCTAGTCCTTCTCCTTACTTCTCTGAATCTCCTCTCAATGGCATTAGTAGTCCGCAAGACAGAATGAGGCAAAGAAATTTCTACTTGCAAGAAAGTAAGCAGATCATCTAAATCGGTCTTTAAACTTTGCGTAGCCTTTGGGTAAGTCTTCTCCCAACGTTCCACGAACCGCTGCGCTGCCTGCTGAGCTGAACGTAGATTCGGGCATGGCTAATCCGATGCAAACCCTTCTTCACTTCCTTCTGATCAGCTCTCCTTACATAATTAAGCATATTCCGAGTCTTATGCACCCAACAACGCTGAAAAGGAACTTACCCATAGACAAGAGGTAAAGCAGCTATCAAACCCTTTCCCCCATCCTTAATAATCAACTTCAAATTCTCTCCCTTCAAACCCCGCCGATATAAAGCATTAAGAAAACTCTCCCAATGAACCTGCTTCTCCGAAGTAACTTGAACAAAATCTGTTATCTCCTTCTTCCCATCTAAACGAATACCTAAAACCACCAGAATAGTCCGCTTCTGCGTGCCTACCCCAGTCTTCCGCTTAACTACCAAACCATCTAAAATAAGTACCTGATAGTGATCAGCTAGCTTCCTTCTATGATAAGCTGCAACCGCCGCATCAAGCCGCTTTGCAATCCTACTCACCGTTGTCGGACTTACTCTCTCCCCTAAAATAGGTAAAAGAGCTTGCCCGACCTTGCGCGTAGATAAACCAAAGATAAAAGCTAACATAATCAGCCGCTCCACAGGAAAAGTCCTGCGAGCAAACCTCTTCAGAACAGCCTTGGCCCTAAAAGTTCGACTCCGTGGCACGGCTAACTCCAAATCCCCTAATTCCGTAAGCAAATGACGAAAATAATAACCATTGTGACGATCCGAAAGACCTCGAAGACGCATCTGCTCTAAATAAGCATCCACGGCATTGCTCATCTTAGCTTTTAGAATTTCTTTACGCACTTGCCGCGTAGCTGTTCAATAATCTCCTGCCCATTCACCAGCTCCAAAGCTCTTTAAAACTTTAAAGGCTTGATCTATATAATTACTGCGGGGAACATGGGGTACTTCCTATCAGTTTATTTCTTTCTCACTTACATTAACTCGATAGTGTATCCCATTTCCCCTCCCTGACCCAAGAAATGATCCAATACCTCCTTTCTCTTTTTGCTTGACTTTTAATTAATAATAAATTTAAATTTTAATGTTATTTTTTTCAACCCATAAAGGAGGGAATTAAATTAATGGAAAGCGAATTTAAGATCGTCTGGCCAGAGCCGCTTACTTCTTTTTGTCAAGAAGTTTTTACCAAGATGGGTGTGCCTGCAGAAGATGCTTGGACAACAGCTGATGTATTGGTCAAAGCAGACTTGCGGGGTATTGATTCGCATGGCGTAGCCCGGTTAAGGCGTTATTACACCGGTTTGAAAAATGGTGTCATGGTCCCTAAACCGGAGATAAAAATCCTATGGGAAACTCCTGTAACAGCCCTCCTCGATGGCGGAGCTGCCTTAGGCCAGGTGGCTGGAACTAAAGGTATGAAATTAGCCATTGCTAAAAGCCAACAAAATGGAGTAGGATTTGTAGCTGTGCGTAATAGCAATCATTATGGGATCGCCGGTTATTATTCGATGATGGCTCTGGAATATGAGATGATCGGCATATCTCTGACTAACTCAGATGCTTATGTGGTGCCTACTTTTGGCCGAGAAGTAATGCTAGGCACAAATCCGATTAGCGTTTGTGTCCCAGCTTTGGAGGAGAAGCCTTTTGTTCTGGATATGTCTACGGCCGTAGCTACTTTGGGCAAGTTAGAAGTTTACAGTCGCTTGGGGAAGAAGATACCCTTAGGGTGGGCCACTGATGAAAAGGGGCAATCTTGTGATGATCCCAACCGGGTCTTAAATAATATTCGGAGTAGAGCCGGTGGAGGGATCCTTCCCTTAGGGGGGGAAGGAGAAGATTTTGGCGGACACAAGGGCTATGGCTTGGATTTGTTGGTCGATATTCTTTGTGGAGTTTTATCTGGGTCAGGGTTTTTAAATCTCCTTTATCCCAAGACTCCTGAGGGCAAGCCGCTTCCTTCATTGGTGGCGCATTTTTTTGGCGCCATGCGCATTGACTACTTCCGCCCCCTGGAGGAATTCAAAAGAGATATGGATAATCTCATACGTCGGCTTAAAAACTCTGCGAAAGCAGAAGGTAAAGATCGAATTTATATCCACGGGGAAAAAGAATTTGAATTAGAGGAGCTATATAGACGGGAAGGAATTCCTCTTTATTATAAAGTGTACGAAGATTTAAAAGCGATCGCTGCAGAAGTGGGGGTTCCTTTTAAGATTTGATCATGAAAAAGACCGTTATTTATCTGAAAAATTTTGTGCGGGACAAGTACGTGGCTTCAATAACCCCCACTTCAAAATACGCTGTGGAGAGGATTTGCCATCGCCTAGATTTTCATGGAAAGAAAGTGATAGTAGAATATGGACCAGGGGTAGGAGTTTTTACCATTAACCTTTTGCAGCATATGAGTCCGGATTCACGCTTAATCGCCATTGAGAGGAATCCTGATTTTTTTAACATCTTAAGGCAGACTATTAATGATGAACGGTTAAAACTATTCAATGACTGTGCTGGCAATGTTCTGGAGATTCTTCAGGCTTGTGGAGAAGGGGAAGTTGATTATATTTTATCAGGAATTCCTTTTTCTCTTTTTCCCAAAGATGTAAAAAGCCATATTCTGAAAAATGCGCACGAGGCCCTAAAAAATGGAGGGAGGTTTTTGGCTTACCAAAATTTTATTCAATTACCTGAATTTTTGAGAAATCATTTGGAACGAATCTTCCATAATGTGCACACTAAACTAATTCTCCAGTGCCTCCCTCCCTTAGTCCTCTTTGAATCTGTCAAATATGATGGGTTAGGGCCTGAAACTTTCCCCCGGTAAGAAATTACTCCTCATAATCATCGCCTATTTGGATTTTCCGCAAGAGATTAAGCTGCTCCTCAATATTGGGAGCAGGATTAAGTTTTGCCCATCGCCAAAGTGCCGGAAGGGTCTCCGACGGTTCTCCTCTGGGAAATGAAGTTAAAGATAGATAATGGATTAGCTGGAGGGTTTTTAAGCCATCAAACCAGACGTGAAAAGCAGAGAGGAGCTGGGGGGAGGAGGGGTAATTTTTTTGCAGTTTTGGCCACACTTCCGAAAAATGAATCCTCGTCAAAAAATCTGCTAAGAATGATGAGATTGCCAAGGCTTTCTTTTGAATTTTATCTGCCGGCGCACAGAGATTCTCAGCGATGAGATCCAGCCAATTTTTCAATACTTGAAAACAAACTGCTTGATAAAATTTAACTGCCGCTGTGGGAGAGGTGAGAGTTTTTAAGATTGATTGGCCTGTGCCAAAGGGAACTCGCCAGGAAGAGCGGGCGGCTGGATAGACTATCGTTCCTTTTACTCGGCTAATTTTGCTCGTCTTGGCTAACTGTTGCAAAAAATAAAAATCTTCAGCCGCCGACCTGGTATTCATGCCTCCGACGCGCCTGTAAGCTGCAGGCGTACAGGCCATGGCGCTTCCTATGGCATGAAAGGCATAAGGTGATCCTGCGAGATCGAGACCAAGAACATAAGCCCGAAGGAAAAGTTCATATCTTTTGATGGCCATATTTTCTTCTGAAGTAGACCCCTTTTGATGACAGAAGGGAATCACGGCTCCTCCAGCAGCAGTGTTATGAAAATGATGGATCAAAACTGATAAATAGTCTGGGCGGACCAGGGTATCAGCATCAAGGGAGATGAGCAAAGGTGAATTTCTTTGATAATCAAGTCTCGGCAAGGCTAAATCAAAACCTATTTTTCTGGCTAATCCAACTCCTCCGGCCTGTTCAGGCAGTTCTAATCCTGGAGAGGCCGCATCAACCCAAGCAAGGGGCAAGCTTCTTAGAGATTCTTTTAGGGTTGCCAGCAAATGGAGAGTGGCCAAGTTGTTATTTTTGACCCATAGAGGCACATTTGGGCGATGGTTGACCACTACCAAAATTAAAAAATTGTTCAAGACTTCTGGGGGATTTTGGGAGAGAGATTTAATGGTTTGTCCAAGGTATTCTTTTTCGGCCAGAGCTGGAATCACTATGGCACCGGTAAAATCGCTTCGGTCATTTCCAGAGATTTTCCAAGGGCCCTTAATTCCTCTTGTCTGCAAATACTGAAGAATGCTTAAATCCATCGCTGATTAACAATCAAAATCGTGAAAAAATCAAAATAATATATAAGTAGGAATCTGGGCCCTTCTTAGTGAGGCAGCAATTTCTTTCGCTTTTTTCACAAAAAATTCATCATTTCGGGCCCAATTCAAATTATATTTTTTATAAACCCAATCAGCATAATGATAATTCAATCGGTCAATATAAACATAATTTACCTTGTCTTTAATTTGATCAGCTAACCTTTCTGCTCCAGGGAGAAGAGGTGCAATCATGGCGTAAGTTTTTATTCCCATAGAATTTAATTTGGCTAAAGCAGCCAGCCTTGATTTTATGCTGGGGGCTTTAGGCTCGAAAAAATTCTTGACTTCCTCATCAGCGGTAGTAATGGTATAGCCAATTTCTGCTTCTTTTAACTTCTTTATTAAATCCACATCGCGGAGAGCTAAAGGAGATTTAGTTTGGATAGAAACGGGCCAATCGTGTTGAACTAATATCTCCAGACAGCTCCTCGTCAACCCATATTTCTTTTCCAGAGGTTGGTACGGATCACACACGCCGCTTATCCATACTCGGCCAGCTTTTTTCTTCTTTAGCTCTTTAGCCAGCAAATCTGGGGCGTTTATTTTTACATCTATAAATTCACCCCATTTCTCTTTATGCCCGGTAAATCTCTTCATAAATCGAGCATAACAATAGCGACACTCATGCGCGCACCCAATATAGGGATTTAAGGCATACTCCATGATCTGGGATTTGGAGAGAATATTTTTAACCCGGATTTCTTGAAGTTTTATCATAAATTTACAGACCATGCAGAGCAAATTTAAAGGATAAGATCCTCTGCTTTACATAATTTCTTATCTTCTCCCCGGTCGAAACTGCAGGCCAATTAGTATATGACCATATCCATCTCCTTCTCCCCTCAATGCTTCCTCATTCACAGCTGCCTCTGGCCAGCCGCTGGCCCTCTCGCCTAATTACGACTCAGCCTCAATGGGGAGGGGTAGGGCGAATGGTATTATTACCTTGCCAAAATATATTTTTATTATACCAATAAATAATGAATAATTATTACGCGGGCAATTAATTTTTTTCATTTATCCTATACCTCTTCAATGGGAAAAGTGGTAAAAAAATAATTTGCAGGAAAAAGAATTGGGCTGGACAGATGTTGTTTATTAAATAGGCCCATTAATAATCGCTGGAGATAAAACTTAAAGAAATAAGGGTTATGGAGACGATAAGATAATTACTAGGAAATTAGTTTATTTTTTGGGCTTCAAAATTTTTGCTGCGGGAGGTAAAGATGAATCCAAAGAAAATTATCTTGTTGATACTATGGGCATTTTTAACCCTGTCCCCGGGATTGGCGATTGCTGGCGATTTTGATTGGATAAAGGACTTCAATATCAGGGCGGAAGCTGACCCAACAGGCTTCCGCGCGCGGCTGGCTGCCCGCTTTAAAATAGGAGATGCCGAAGTAAGCACGGTGATCGGTAATGTGGAAAAACCAGCAGATGCTTACCTGGTTTGTCGTCTCGCTGAAATGGCGAAAAAACCCATTGATTTGGTCATGAATGAATATAAGAAGAATAAAACCAAGGGTTGGGGAATAATGGCCAAGAATTTAGGGATTAAGCCAGGGTCAAAAGAGTTCCACGCTTTGAAACGCGGCGATGACCTTTATAGGGAAAAGGATCTAAAGAAAGCCAAAGGCAAAAGTAAAAAGTAAATCAAAGCTCTCTTAAAAGGTCAATTACTTACTGTTCATTTTTTATTATCTGCAAAATAGTTTGGGCAGGATCTGGTTCGCCCTCTATCCAGCGAATGTTGATGCCCATCCTTTCCATCCGCCGGAACCAAGTCATTTGTCTTTTAGCAAACTGATGAATAGCCTGTTGCAACTTTTGTTGCATTTCCTCAAAAGTTAATTCACCTTTAAGATATTTAGCAAGGAAGCGATACTCCAAGCCATAAGATTCTAACTTTGCCCAAGTTATTCCGTTCTGGCGCAGCCTTTCTACCTCTTCGATCATTCCTTGTTTTAATCGCTCCGTGAGCCGAAGATTGATTCGTTTCTTTAATATTTCCCGCGGCCATTTTAGGCCAAAGATTAAAGGGCGAATTTCAGGAAAAGAGAGAGCACTTTTATTCCGTCCGAGTTCGCTGATTTCGATGGCCCTTAACAGACGGTCCCGATCCAGAAGGTCAGTAGTATTATGAAGTTTAGGATTTACTTTTTTCAATCTCTCAGCTAATTCTTCATTAGTTAAGGAAGAAAGTTCCTGCCGCAGAGCAGGATTAGGAAGGACTTCCACCATTTGGTAATTCCGGAGGACTGCATCAATGTATAGGCCCGTTCCCCCCACTAAAATGGGGAGATGACCTCTTCTATGGATCTCCGAAAAAATTTTAAAAAAGAGGCGTTGGAATTCGAAGACACTAAATTCAGATCCAGGGTCAAGGATGTCAATTAAATGATAAGGCACTTCTCCATATTCTTTAAGGTCTTTTCCAGTGCCGATATCCATTCTTCGATAGATCTGGCGCGAATCGGCAGAGATGATCTCTCCGTTTATGACTTGGGCTACTTTTACGCCTACTTTTGTCTTCCCGGAAGCCGTCGGTCCTAAAATCACCAGTAGATTATAATTCATTTCTTCAATCTGGAAAATTTTCAAGGCTTTTATTTTATTTTAGCCTATTTTAGATGAAAATTTAAAATTTAGTTCTGGAAACGTTGGCTTATCAATCGGCTAATTCTTTAGGTGCAGTTCAGAGAAGTATTTATCGCCAAGTTAATTTAAGAAATAGTTTGAAATTGGTCTCAAAAAGAGACCTCTGAAAAAGTCTTTTTAATATTGCTGAGATGTTTCCCTGGAAGAATCTTCACGAGTGGGCAAAAAAAATTTGACATATATTCTGTTATGTAATATTATAAAACAGTATGAAGCGATT
>FWPU01004563.1_pt1 | contig 23000 bp, 25 predicted proteins | sample 2228361 | NCBI WGS metagenome assembly FWPU01 (sample SAMEA103939777, study PRJEB20133) | metagenome
TGTTACTCCGGAGTTTCTTCAAATCCGAGCCACTGAAGAACACTTGGACAAGGCAAAACCCAAACTTTCTTCCCTTCAACAAAAAATCTGGTCCTACTTCCTTCCCAGAAAACTTTCTGACTTTTTCTACGCAACGAACGGCGAGAGCCCCGGCAAACCCATTGACAGGATTTTCTTCGACCTCGACCGCGGCGACAAAATGAAGCCCTCGCAGGCCCAGGAGGCAGCAAAAGTTTTTCTTGAAACAATCCGTGACGACTCGCAATTCAAGTCAGAAGTAGGAAAACTTTTGACAGGAGAACCTTTCGTGTGCTGGACCGGCAGCAGCTTTCACGTTTACTTGTTTTTCAAAAAACCCCAGCCAAACGATGTTTACGTGAAGTTCTTTCAGTACTCGAAAAACAACCCATTACAGAACTATACGGGCAGGTGGGCCGAGGCAGTCAAAAGACACGTGGGCTTCAAAGTCATTGGCGGCCACGAGAAAGCAGAGGACGCCATCGTAATCGACCCGTCCCAAACCCCTTCAGGAAAACTGTGCCGCGTGCCGCTGGGTAGCCTGCACATGAGCGACGCGCGCACCGTGGACGGCGTGAGCGTTCCATTAACCGAGGAAATGCTTGGAGACAAAAAACTCGCTGCAGACCTCTTGGCACTGGAGCCGAAAAAACTCGTCGAAAACTTGGGCGAGTGGTCCAAGAAAATGCCCACTCAATTCAGGCCTTGATTTTCCTCGCCACGCCCGCGTCCGCGTCAACTTCCACCAAGTCCTCATCCCTGACAACCAAAAAAACCTCTCCCCACGGCATTATTTTGCCTTGAAAAATAACCAGTTCTTGTCCCGGAAATTCACGAGCGCGTAACGCCCCCTCAGCTTTTTTCCCTTGAATTCCACAACGATTTTCTTCGGCCCGCGCTCCACCAATTCATACTGTCCGTTGTCCCAAATCTTAACCTTCCCCGCGCCGTACACTCCTTCCGGAATCGTCCCTTCAAACGAGCCGTAGGAAAGCGGGTGGTCCTCGACCTGGACCGCCAGTCTCTTTGCGCCCGCTTCGATAGGCGCGCCCTTTGGCACCGCCCACGACTTGAGCGCCCCGCCCATCTCCATTCGGAGGTCATGATGGTGGCGTTTGCTGTAGTGGTCGTGGACGACGAACCGCGGCATGAAAAAACAAATAAGGCCGTGTTTTTTAATTCCAGCATGGACGCCGTGAAAAAAACCACGAGGGTCTGCACCCTTCTCGAGCGCCGCTTCGGCCGCCCGGGCGGATGGAGAACAAAAAGTCCCTTGGACGCGCTCGTGGGCGTGATTTTGTCCCAGAACACTTCGGACCGCAACTCGCGGCCCGCGTTCCGAGCGCTGAAGAAAACATTTTCTTCCTGGGAAAAAGTGCTAAAGGCGCCAACGAAATCCATCGCAAAGGTCATTCGCAGTGCGGGGCTCGCGAACATAAAGGCGAAGAGGATAAAGGAATCGCTGAAGGAAATAAAACGGGCAAGGGGCCGGCTTGACTTGAGTTTTCTTTCGGCTTTACCGACTGAAAAAGCAAAAAAATTCCTGCTATCCCTTTACGGCGTCGGGCCGAAGAGCGCCGCGGTCGTCCTGAATTTTTCCTTCGGCCGCCCCGAGTTCCCCGTCGACACACACATTTACAGAGTCACGAGGCGCCTCGGGCTCGTTCCACTCAAGGCGTCGAGAGAAAAAACGCAAGAAATCATGAACTCGCTCGTGCCCGACGGCGAAAAAACTCCGTGCCACGTAAACCTCATCCAGTTAGGCCGCACAATCTGCAGGCCCGGCGTGCCGCTTTGCTCGACTTGTCCGTTGAACAGGGCGTGCCCAAGGACGGGCGTGGAAAAATTCAGGTGAGCCTTTTCCGCAGCCAGTCCGCGAACTCGCTCAGGTCACTGAATACGTCGCCAGCGCCGGCTCTCCAAAGCATTTCTTCCGATGCCATCCCGTGCCCGACTCCAATCGCATTCACTCCGGCGGCGCGCGCGGCCACGATGTCGCTCTCAGCGTCTCCGACATAAAAAATGTTTTCGCGTCCGACACTTGTTTTTTTCAAAACCTTTTTTATTCCCTTTGGGCTCGGCTTGAGTTCCGGCACGTCTTCGCGGCACAATACAACGCTGAAAAAGCCATTCAATCCGTGCTTGCGCATCCACTTGCGCACGCCGCGGCGCCGCGAGTCCGAAACAACCGCGAGCCGCGCGATTTTCCCCAGTTTTTTCAAGCCGTTGCGCGCGCCCACCACGAAAGGGGCTTCGAGGATTTTCACGGCAACGACTTTCTTATTCGCTTCCTCCATTGCGTCCGCCAACGCGGCCGGCGCAGGAAATTCTTTTTCAAGAGCGATAACGCTTTCCGGAGCATTCCTCAGCACGTCCTTGAGTTTTTTGCCGCTCGCGGCAACTGAATAAATGGCCGCGAGCGCCTTCCTCCGCTCGTTGAATTCCTTGAACCCGCGCAGGCGCCAGTAATCATCCGCCGAATAAACCGCTTTCAGCCCGACTGCCTTGAGGGCAGCGCGCGAGCCGAGGTAACTGGCTCTCTTCGAATTCCGAATCACGCCGTCGAAGTCGAGGATCACGAGCGGCTTCATGAACGTGGTTTGCGGAAAACAAATAAATAACCACGCGCCAACAGCATTGCATGAAAGTCATCGAAGACTCCAGAGTCCTGTGCGAGAAATGCATTAATTCGAAAAAATACTTTTACGGCCCAACTGGTTACGAAAAGAGAGTCGCCGAATGGGCTTTCGAGCTCAACGGCCTCGGCGGCGCGTGCCACGACGTCCACGAGTTCGCAGCGTGCGCCCTGAAAAAACGCCTGCCGGCGAGCGGCGAGTGCGCGTGGTTTGAGGAGAAATAAAGGCTTTTTTTTCTTGAAAAAAATCCTCAAGGGAATGGGCGCGAGCACGGGTAGGGCCGAGGGAAGAGTTCGCATAATAAAAGGCTCCAAGGACTTCCGCGGCTTCAATGAAGGAGACGTGCTCGTTGGGCGCATCACCGACCCTTTAACGACCGGTCTCATGAACAAGGCGGCCTCCATTGTATGCGACATTGGTGGAATTACTAGTCACCCGGCAATCGGTTCCAGAGAAATGGGCGTTCCGTGCTTGGTCGCCGCGAAAACCGCCACAAAAAAATTGAGGAACGGCATGCGCGTCCTCGTGGATGGAAAAAAAAGGGGTTTTTCATGCACTGGATTGAGCGCTTCCTTGACTCCTACGGCCTCGCGGTTTCAGGCACTGACATGCGCGCATGGAACCCGTTTGACCCATTTGTTTTCAACGAATACTACAGCGACTTGTGGGTGGAAAAGCTGCTGAAAGCGCTTGAAGAAATCAAGGCACGGGGACTGGCTGCTGCAGGAGTGTCAAAAACACTAGCCAGTCCAGTTACTTTTCATGGAGAAATGGCCTTGCTGATGCTTTGCGGCCAAGCTCGCGGCAAAGCGGTTGATGGGCAGGTGAAGAATGGCTGGGAAATCAAATTGCTATCTTCCACCTGACTCCGCGCGGCGTGTCCTCCAAGCTAATGTTTTTTTCCTTGAGCTGGTTTCGAATGGCGTCGGCTTCGCCGTATTTTCCTTCGTCGCGGAGTTGTTCCCTGCGGCGGATGAGTTCCTGGATTGCCTGGCTTGAAACCCCCCTCGCCTTCAGGCGTTCCCCGGCCCGTTCGAGGAGGCCCAAAACGAAGAGAAGTTTCTTGTAAGTCTCCATCACGTTCCTCAACGAGTTTTTTCCCACGGAACCGTCGTTGATGAAAGCATATATCCCGTCGCGGAACCTGAATAATTCTGAAAGGGCTTGGGGCGTGTTTATGTCGTCGTCCATCGCTTCCTCGAACCTGCGCCTGTAGTCACGCAGTTTCCCCACAATTTCCTCCTCCTTTGTCAACATATACACTTCCTCGCGCTGTGGGTCCTCAATTTCCTGAAACACGTCAAAGTAGGCATCATAAAATCGCTGGAGCGAGTTCCTCGCGATCTCCATTCTTTCTTCAGTGAAGTCCAAGGGGGATCGGTAATGGGTTGAGACGAGAAAGTAGCGAAGCACTTCCGCGTCATATTTTTTCAGCGCGTCTGCCAGCGTGACGAAGTTTCCCGCGCTCTTCGCCATCTTTTCCCCATCCACGGTAACCATTCCGTTGTGGAGCCAGTAGCGGGCAAAAGGCTTTCTAATAGTTTTGTCCGAAAGCCTTTTTTCCGTGAACGCCTCGCTCTGGGCGATTTCGTTCTCGTGGTGCGGAAAAACCAGGTCCGCTCCTCCTCCGTGGATGTCGAAGCTTTCCCCAAGGTATTTCATGCTCATGGCCGAGCACTCGATGTGCCACCCCGGCCTCCCCTTTCCCCACGGGGAGTCCCACGAGGGCTCACCGGGCTTTGCCGCCTTCCAGAGCGCGAAGTCTTCGGGGTTGCGTTTTTTTTCACTCACTTCCACGCGCGCGCCAGCAATCAGTTCGCTCAAGGGCTGGCCCGAGAGCCGGCCGTAGTCCTTGAATTTCTTCACCTCGAAAAAAACATCGCCTCCAACTTCGTACGCGTAGCCTTTTGCAACCAGTCCCTCGATTATTCTTATCATGTCAATGATGTGCTCGGTTGCCTTGCAGTAAACATCCGCCCTCTTCACCCCCAGCGCGTCGAATTCAGTGAAGTATTCGTCAATGTACTGTTGTGCCAGCTTGAAGGGGTCTGTTTTCAGCTCGTTTGCCCGCTGGATTATTTTGTCGTCCACGTCCGTGAAGTTCGTGACATATTTTACGTCGTATCCCTTGAAGCGCAGGTAACGGTTCACGACGTCGAAGACAACGCCTGCGCGGGCGTGGCCGATGTGGCACTGGTCGTAAGGCGTAACGCCGCACACATACATTCCAACCCTTCCCTTGGTCAGGGGAATGAATTCGTCCTTGCGCTTGGATAAAGTATTCTGGAACCTCAAAACCACTCGACCCACCTGCAGGAAAGTATCGTTTTGAAGTGGTTTAAATGTTTTTGTTTGTGCTTTAAATATCTGGAGAATAATTGGATGGGATTTGTTTGAAAAGGACAAAAATTATTGCAACACTCGGGCCGGCGTCGAAAAACCTGGTGAAGGAACTCGCGGGCGCGGGAGCGAACGTGGTGCGCCTCAACATGTCCCACGGCACCCGGGCCGAGCACGCGGAAACAATCAAAGCAGTCCAGAAACTGAATGAGTGGCTTGAACAACCTCTGGCCATTCTTTTGGACACGCAGGGGCCCAAAATAAGGGTCGGGGAAATGGAGGGCGGGCGAATAACGCTGGAGGAAGGAAGCATAATTGCATTAACCAGCGAGCGGGTACTGGGAACGCCGAAGAGAATCAGTGTGGTCCACTCGGGTTTTTCTTCGCTCGTGAACCCCGGCGATCCCGTGTTCCTGGCTGACGGAATGATTGAGTTGAAAGTGGTGGAAAAGCGCGGGATGGAGGTCAAGTGCGTTGTTGTTTCTGGTGGCGAACTCGCGGGCAGGAAGGGAGTGAATCTTCCGGGCGCCGCACTCAAGCTCGGGGGCGTGACGAAAAAAGACCTTGAAGACATCGCCTTCGGGGCAGTGAAGGGAGTAGACTTTGCTGCAGTCTCCTTCACCAGGAGCGCGGCCGACGTGGCGCGGGTAAAGGATTTTTTGAAAAAAAAGGGTGCGGCTGCTCAGGTCATTGCCAAGATAGAGACGCGGGAAGCCGTGGAAAAACTTGACGAAATAATCAAGGCAGCTGATGGAGTAATGGTTGCAAGGGGGGACTTGGGAGTGCAGCTTCCCCTCGAGGGAATTCCGCTCATTCAAAAAAACATTATCAAAAAATGCAACGCGGCTGCCAAGCCAGTCATAATCGCGACTCAGATGCTCGAGTCAATGGTTCGCAGCCCCAGGCCGACCAGGGCCGAGGTCGCGGACGTGGCCAACGCGATTCTTGACGGGGCTGATGCGGTAATGCTCTCGGAAGAAACCGCCGTCGGCGATTATCCGGCAAAGGCGGTTGAGACAATGGCTAGGATTGCGGAGTCGGTTGAAGCGGGTTTGCCTGAAAAAACTGATTTGGTGGACGAGGCAAAAACGGTTCCAAAGGCGGTGAGCAAAGCCGTGTGCATCGCGGCCAAGGACCTGAATGCAAAGGCTATTCTCACTTACACAACGAGTGGTTCGACCGCGCGGTTTATTTCGCGTTACCGCCCAGCCACGAGAGTAATTGGCGTAACACATTCTCCGGAAGTTGTGAGGCGGCTCCAGCTTGTTTGGGGCGTTTACGCCCTGGCGATAAAAAAACCGAGGAACACTGATGAAATGATGGAGGAGGCGGTGGAGGCGGCTGAGAAAAAGGGACTGGTTAAGAGAAAGGATCTAGTGGTGTTGACGGCCGGGATTCCGCTCACGGTCTCAGGAAACACGAATTTAATGAAAGTGCACGTTGTTTGAATATTGTTCACGCGGGGTGGTGGAGTGATTAAGCGGGTCAAAAAAATTTTTGAAAAAATCTTCAGAAAGGATTTCAAGCAAATCATTCGGGAAAAAATGGGGGAGTTCAAGCAAGCGATAGTCATCAGAACGGATTTGGGCATGGGGAAGGGAAAAATGGTTGCCCAGGGCTCGCATGCTTCGCTCCACGCGTTCCAGCGGGCTGTTGACAAAAGCAGGGAAATCGCCTATGCCTGGGAGGAGGAGGGGTGCCGCAAGATTGTTTTGCGGGCTGGGAGCGAAAAAGAATTGATGGATGTTTATGAAAAGGCTAGGGAAAGAAAGCTTCCAGCCACATACGTGAGGGACGCGGGCGAGACCCAGCTTTCGCCGGGAACGCTTACCGCAGTCGGAATCGGGCCGTGGAGAGCCAAGGAAATTGATGAAATAACGAGGAACCTCAAGCTATTGTGAGTGCTGTCATGAGGGCCTGAGAGTCACGAAGCGAGTTGTTTGACCAACTCCTTTCCGTCTTTCGTCAATAATTCCGTGGTTATGGAATAGCACGCGTTTTTCTTGTCGAAGTCGTGTTCGCGCCGCGCACCAATGACGCGAATCCTCTTCCCCTTCATGGAAACGGTGCCGGGCCTGATGCCGGCGTGGGCGTTGTCCAGTTTGTTCAGCACCGCCTCGTCACCGTAATGCACTCCAATAATCATCGTCGTTTGCTTTAACTCGGCGTCGTCGCAGAACCTGAATTTCGCACTTCTTTCAACCAGTTTCAGCGCCTTCAGGAAATCCAGCATGCCGGCGCCCCCGAATGTTCAAACAAAGTCGAGCCATTTAAAATACTTCCTGTCCCTTCCCTCAACGATTTCAAAAAACTTTTTCGACAATTTTCTGGTCAACCTTCCAGGAACCCTTCTGACCGCGCGGCCGTCCACTTCCCTCACCGGGATTACTTCGCCGGCTGTCCCGCACAAAAAAACCTCGTCAGCCGAATACAGTTCGTCGCGCGCGATGTTCCTTTCCTCCACTTGAATTTTCAAGTCGCGGGCGATTGTTATCATTGAGTCTCTTGTAATGCCTGGAAGAATCCCTGCGCTTAGGGGCGGCGTGGCCAGGACGCCGTCCTTGGCGATGAAAATGTTTTCCGCGGAACCCTCTGCGACAAAACCCTCGGCGTTAAGCATCACTGCCTCGTCGGCCCCTTTCTTCTTCGCTTCAATGATTGCCAGAATCGAGTTCAGGTACTGGCCGCAGGCTTTGGCGCTTGTTGGAATCATGCTCGGGTGAATGCGCTTCCACGACGAGACAATGCATTTTATGCCTTTTTCCTTTGCCCAGGCCATGTACGAACCGAATTTGATGGCGACAATGGCTACTTCGACCGGGCAATTGAGGACGTTGGGCGCGAGTTCGCCGAAGCCGTAAAAAGCTATTGGGCGAATGTAGCAGCTCGTCAACCCGTTTGTTTTAACAACTTTCTTAGCAGCTGCCAGCAATTGTTCTTCGGAATACGGTATTTTCATGAAATACGTTCCAGCGCTTTCCAACAAGCGCTTGAAGTGGTCTCTTCCCCTGAAAACCGCGGGTCCCTTCACGGTTTGATAACACCTTATGCCTTCGAAAACGCCTGTCCCGTAGTGGAGGGCGTGGGTCATGATGTCTACGCTGGCCTCGGTCCAGGAAATGATTTTCCCGTTTTTCCAAACCTTTTCAGTCCTCTGGATGGGCATGATAAAGAAAGGAATCGGGTTTTTTTAATTGCTTTCAGCCGGCGTCGTGCGTTTTTCCAGTGCCTTCGATCACTCGCGCCACTGTCTTCTCTATTTTTTCCCAGTGGCTGCCCTCCCAATAGATTTTCCCGCACCGCTTGTTGGTGCAAGCCCAGAACTTTTTGTGAAGCTTGTAGAGCTTCGGAAACACTTTTCCCTTCACCCTCTCCCGGGGCACTTGCCGGAGGGCGCTGTTGCACTGGGGACAGATGGTCCTGGAGGGAAAGTCCTCGACTGGAATGCTGTACTGTTTAATGAGTTTAGAGAGCTGTTTTTCAAGGCGCGTGGTGGGAAAAAACACGGCCGGGACATAGTCCCGTGCCTTCTCAAACATTTTTTTGTCCAAAGTGAGCAAAACCGCTTTCCTCGCCATCGCCAGCTTAATGATTTCGTCATCGTCCTCAGTATAGTCGCCGGCGTAAATCGTTGGAGCTCCTACGATGCGCAGCCACCGCGCGAGCTTCTTCAACATCACGTCCGCGAGGAAGAGCATGATAGGAATTCGGGGCTCAGCGCCTTAAAACCATCTGCTTGGCGCGCTTCTTAAGAATAATTTCCCTAATCCTGGCGCTCACAGCCAAAAAAGCCGGAGAGAATTTTCTTTCAACAACTTGACGCATGATTTCTCTCTCGCGCGGCGACAGTGTTTTTTTCTTGAACTCGATTCCCCACGAGGGCGGGCGCTTGAAGAAAATTGGTTTTCTATCCTCCGGCATGAGTTATTTTAAGATCGTTCTCCTTTTTTAATCAAGGTGGTGGATTGATTCACTCCCTTCGCCTCAGGGGATGGAAGAGTCACGAGAACTCGGCGCTCAGCTTCGGTAAAGGAAGCAATCTCTTGGTTGGCCCCATGGGCAGTGGCAAGACATCCGCCCTGGATGCGATCTGCTTCGCTTTATTCGGCACCTTCCCCGCGCTCAAGAGCAGGAGGGTCAGGCTCGAGGAAGTGGTGATGGCTAGGCCCGAGAAACAGGAAAGGGCTAGTGTGGAAATGGTTTTCGACGCTGGCGGAAAAACGTATTCCGTTAGCCGGGCGGTCAGCGCCAGGGGCGGCTCCGAGGCTGTTCTGAAGTGCGATGGAAAAGCCGTCGAGGTCCAGAGCGAGCGCGTGACTGAGGCGATTGAACGGCTCCTTGGAATAAACTATGAATTGTTCACTCGCGCGATTTACTCTGAACAAAACAAGATTGACTATTTCATTGCGCTCGGAAAAGGGGAGAGAAAGAAGCAAGTTGATGAATTGCTTGGAATCGACAGGTTCGAGGCGGCCCGCGCCAATGCCGTGACGGCGTTGAACAAGTTGAGGGAGGCTAGGGAGAACGCGGTTAGCTTTCTCCAGGGGATTGATTACGAAAACGCCGAAAAAGAGGCCGCGCGGGCTGCTGAAGAAGTTCGTGAAATAAGGAGCACGGTGGTAAGAAACGAGGAAAGGCTGGCCGCGCTTTTGAAGGAAAGACAGGAGAAAGAAAACGCTGCAAAAAAGGTGGAGGAAGAGGAGAAAAGATTTCGAGCAGCTGAAAAAAAACTCGAGGGCTTAAAATATGCTCTGGCGGAGATGGAAAGGGAGGCCGTGGAAAGGAAGAGGGCGCTGAAGTTCTTTGTGGAAAAAAACAGAATTGTTTCCGTTGAGGAAGCCGCGAGGAAAGAGATTTCGTTGCTCAGGCAGGCGGAGAGGGAAATTCGTGAACTGAAGTTCAGGCAGGAGAGGGCCGGGGCAGAACTGTCGCTTATCGAGGGCGATAAAAAGAAACTCGGCGGCGTGAAAAAAGCGTTGGTGGAGGAAAGGCTCCGGGCGCTCGAGGAACTCGCGGCGCAGAAAAAAACAGAGTTGAAAAAAATCCAGGATGAGACGAACGAGCGGGTGGCGATGGCCAGGGAGTGCGAGAACTCGCTGGCGGTTCTTGCAAAAGAATCCGCCGCTTGTCCGGTGTGCAACTCGCCGCTTCCCAGGGACAGGCACGCGGAGCTCAGGAGACAAAAACAGGCCTTGCTGGACAGACTGGGGAGCGAAATAAGTGAGTTGCGCGGCCGGTCAGCGGTTGTCGAGGAAGAGATTGAAAGGATTTCCTCGGAGACTGAAAAGCAGAGAGTTGTGCTGACCCAGTTGAATAGAATCGAGTCGCTTGGAGAACAGGAGAAAAAAGCCCGCAGCGAGCTCGCTGAAACAACCAGACGCATCGAGGAATTGGAAAAACACTTCAGCGAGGAAAAAATGCGCTCGGCCGAAGAAAAACTCAAGGAGATCGAAAAGTGCAAGCAACTGCTCGAGGCAGAGGAGAAAATAACCCAGTTGAAAAACGAGGTGGCGAAGGCAGAAAAGGAATTCAAGGAAATTGTTTTTGACGAAAACATGCAGAAAGAGGTAGTGAGAGAAATTGTTGAAATAGAAAAAGAAGTCTCGAGGCTCAGTGCCGAGTCCGAAGCGCTCAAGGCGCTCGCAGGAGAGAAAGAGAAAGCGCTCGGGGAATGGAGGAGGAAATCCAAGACCGTGGAGGAGAAGCGCGAAGAAATCACTCGGCTGGATGAAAAAATTAGGCGCATGACGGTTTTCCAGAACGCCCTAGTTGACGCCCAAGCGGTGCTGCGGAGCGAGTTGATTGACGCGGTCAACGGCGCGATGGCTGCTCTGTGGCCAAACCTTTATCCATACAACGACTACAAGGGCGTTCGCCTCAGGGCGGACTACGATGGATACGCCCTGGAGCTCCAGGCGCTCGACGGTTTCTGGACCGGCATAGAAAACGCCTCCGGCGGGGAGCGCAGTTGCGCGTCCCTAGTCCTGCGCGTGGCGTTTGCAATGGTTCTAGCCCCTAACCTCAGCTGGCTCGTCCTTGATGAACCAACCCACAACCTTGACCGCGAGGCAGTAATCATGTTGTGCAACGCCCTGCGCGAGGAAATTCCGAAGATAGTCGAGCAGACATTCATCATCACTCACGACGAGGCCCTCAGGGAAGGCGCGAGCGCCAGAATATACCGCGTGGAGCGCGACAAGGACAGGGGGGAGAAAAGCGTCGTGGAAGAAGTGAGTTGAATCAGCCGGCGCGCTTCATCAAGTCGATAGCCATCACTGTGACGCTGTAAGTGCACTTCTGGACGCACTCCTTCTTTACCTGAATACCTGCAACAGCCTTCACAGCGGCCATAGCTGAACGTCCCTGGATTTGAATCACGCCAAAATCAGGGGGTTCCAAGGAAATGGTTGAAAACACGAGGCCTGATTTTTTGGCCGCTCCGTCAAGAGTGAACGTAGTGTTTTCGCGGAAAGAAAGTGAAAAATTCGCGTCAGTGGCGTTCTGGCGTTTTTCGAGCCACAGCGCAGCATTCGCGATCTCCTGTTCAACCTCTTCTCCGGTAAAGCCCCGGTAAATCACAGCGAGTGCGGAAAGGCGCATCACGCGGTCTTCAAGGGTCTCTGAATCATTGTACGCATACAGCGCCTCGGTGCCGCCGCTGACTCCAGCACTCATCTTGGCCAGTTCTGTTCCGAGGAACTCGGGAGGAGACGGCGATGCGGCAAGGGAGGCTGAAACAGCTTTGTCGCGGAGTTCCTTCACAAGCCGCTCCAGTCCGCTGAGTCGTTGCTCAAGAGTTTTTGACCCGTCGCGGAATGGAATCCCATATTTTTTGTTCGCCTGAATCGCCAAATACTCCTTGTCCGCCTCACTGACCGCGCCGCCAGTTAAGCCCAGGTCGGCCACGCCGACAATGACTTTGCGGACACGTTCATGAATTTTCCCAGAAAAATAGTCTAGGAGAAGCTGGATTCCCGTTGAGTGAGTGAAGTAAAGTGATTCGTTAAGTTTTTTCAAGTACTGCCGATAGAATCGATGCACCGCATGAGGTACCGCAGTGCAGTCAGGCAGGACGTCCACGGTTTTTGGCGCGCCCCACTTTACAGTACACCTGTCGCCAGAGCAGTTGGTCGTAACGCCTACGCGGGCGTTGGACGCCGCAACCAACACCGTTCCGCCGTCGCTAGGAATACACTTGACTCCTGCGGGCAACTCGGTTTCGCATACAAAAACAATCTCGCGCGGCCAAAGCAGGCCTGGAACGAATTCAAGCGTACGGTAATCCCTATCTTGGGAAAAGCGCCTTCCCGCTGTAATGTCATCTGGAATGATTCTGATGCCTTGCTGCAATTCGCCTATCACAGAATAAGCCCGCTGGTTTTGAAGAGAACACTCAACTGCACGTTTGGCAATATATTGTGCCTCCAAAATTCCTAACGAGACGCCTGCCTGCATGCCCTCGGCTTCGTAGTAGGACCGCGCAAGAAAAGCACCCGCGATTACGACTAGAACGCCGGCGAAGGCGACTAAGATTTTTTTCAAATTCATTCGAGCCACCAGTCCTTTCTGAACACGTGTTCCCAGATCTTTTGGAGCGCGGCAGCCGGGACGCCAACAATTTTTGAGTCTTCGGCGATTTCCGCTTTTTTCAGTGGCTCGATGAAGTGGGATGCGGCGCCTGCCGCGGCTGGATTGGCGATTATTTTTTTCAAAAACGCGCTGGCCTCGGTAATTTCCCTCTTTTTCTCCACGAAGAGCCTGTCCCCCTCGATGTAGGGCCCACGTACCACGCCCCTGTGGCTCTGAATGAATTTAGCGCAGTCCTCGATTTCGGTGACCGGCGGGCCCGTGACTTTTTTAATGAGAGGAATCGTGCCTGAAGCCAGTTCAAAGAGAGCAAAGCACTGGTCTGAAGTGGCGAAAGTTGTTTGGTCCAGGACCCGGAACTCTGCGATAACCAGTTGTTTTGCTATCGCAAAGCCTGTTTTCCTCAGCTGGGGGAAAAGAATGTCTTCGATCAGGTTCCTGGGCCTCGCCATCGAGACAAGAAAGTATTTTGCTCCCCGTATTTTGATGGCTCGGAGCACGCTCGCGCGCATTGTTTTTTCCGAGACCCTGGGCGCTGGGCGGAAAAAGAATTTTTCAGAAGGCTTTTTCCACAGCGTTTGGCAGAGGGAAATGAGGCGGTGGACGTTCGTCGCGCTTACCGCGGCAGCCGCGTTCCTATTCTTGTCAACTGCGTCGATGAGAATTAGTGACGCGCCGGCGAATTTTTTTATTACCTCCTCGCGCGCGTAGTCGTCCGCGTATATTCCTTCCACGTCAATAAACACCGGTGGCTTCCAGTTCCTCGCGTTTTCCACGAGGCCTGCAAAGGAACGGTAGTTGAGTATCAAGTGCTCGCACACGAGGCCCGAAAAGCCCTCCACTTCTGCTTCTGCGCCGTAAATTCCTGCGTTTTTCAGGAGCTGTTTGAGGACTCGCACGTCGCGCTTTTGTTCTTCGGTCAAGCGCTTTTGAAGATAATCCATGTGGAGTACTGACCTGTCCACCGCGCTTTTCTTCTGCTCGTGGGGCTTCATTTCGAAGCAGGGGATGACTTCGACCTTGAAGCCATTCAACTCCGTCCTCAGGTAAGGGTGCTCGGCGTAGTGCATCATCCATTCAGCGGGTATTGCTTTCTTCGTTCCTTTTTCCGTTGCCTCGACAATGAATTCCTTCGAGCGTTCCCTTGGCCATGCGACGAACAAGTCAATGTCCCTGTCGCCCCTGAGTCCAGTGTCCCTGGCCGCTGACCCGATAAACTTTATTTCCGGCTCTGGCCCAATTTCCCTTTTCAGTTTCTCAATCAGTTGTTGCGCGAATTTCTTCTCCACCTCAGCCTCTTCTTTTGTTGGACTTATTTTGGAGGCGGCTTTTTTGGCCAGCGCTTCGAGCGCCTTCCTCTTTTCTTCAACACTCTTTCGCTTTTCCCTTGGCATGAGCGCTCTTTGGGCGGTTATGGTTTTAAATTCTTCGAAACAAAGCACTTCATGGCGCTTTCACACATAGAGCCGGGATATCCGTTCTCTGTTTATCACGTGGAGCCAGAAGTTCTTCCCGAGCGCGAGGAATCGTTCGCCCAGAAGTTCGTTGACCTCGTCTATGGAAAAATAAATGGAAAACAGTTCTGCGAAGAAACCGGTCTCGGTGAGGCAGGAGGGGTTTTCGATGCTTTCGTGGGAAAAATCGACCAGACAAGGCTCGGCAAGCCCCTGAAACCCGGGGAGGAGGACGTTGAGAGGAAGAGATTTGATGAGTTGCTGAGGAGGTTTATTGGAAACGCAGCGGGCCCGATGGCGAAAAAAATCATTTCCCTCCTCCACGGATACAGGGTCGTCAGGCCTTTGTTCGAGGACAATGAAATCGAGGAAATAATGATCAATGGAGCAGGCCAGCCAATTCTTGTCCACCATAGAAAGCACGGCATTTGTAAGACAACCCTTTCGTTCGAAAGCGAGAGGGAACTCAGGGCTTTCGTGAACCAGTTCCTGGAACCCACTGAAAAGCCATTTGAAGATACTAAGTTGCCTGACGGCAGCAGGGCCAATGTATTGTTCCCTCCGGCCGCTGAACAAACAATTGTGACGATAAGGAAATTCAGGAAACAACCGTACAGCATTGTTGACTTGGTTTCGATGAACACCCTTTCCTCTGAACTGGCTGCTTTCCTGTGGGCAGCAGTGGACGGCCTCATGTTGTTTCCATTGAACATCATTTTCGTGGGCGGAACCGCTTCTGGAAAAACCACTACGCTCAATGCGGTTTCCTCCTTCATTCCCCCCCATGAGAGGATAATCACCATTGAGGACACGCGCGAACTCAATTTGTACGGCAGGGAGGACCTGATCGCGCTTGAAACGAACCCAAAGGCCTCGCTGAATGACTTGCTGAAAAACGCTATTCGAATGAGGCCGGACAGAATAATCGTGGGCGAGGTGCGCGGAAGCGAGGCCGAGACGATGTTCGCTGCAATGAACACGGGCCACAGGGGAACGATGGGAACATTTCACGCGAACAACGACAGGGATGCCGTGACCAGGCTCGAAAACGCTCCCATGAACGTTCCCCGGGCAATGATTCCCCTCGCTGACCTCATAGTCGTCCAGCACCGGGTCTACTCGAGGGGAAAAGGCCTTGTGAGGAGAGTGACCCAAGTAAGCGAGGTTTCAAGAACAGAAGAAGTTGTGGCGTTGAACGAGATTTATCGCTGGGACCCTGTGGTGGATGAGTTGAAGAGAACCGAGCTCGCGAGCCAAGCGAGGGAGAAACTGGCTAAAGCAACTGGAATGGATGCGCGCGAGGTCTCGGAAGAAATCGACAAGCGCCGGGAAACAATAGAGTACTTGATTGAAAAAAAACTCTCGAAACAGGAGCAAGTCAATTCATTCATGGCCGAGTGGTACGCCGAGCTGGCAAAAAAAGGCGCGTAAAAATAAGGCGAAAACCGGTCTTTTCAAGCAATTCTCTTTTTCTTTAGGGCGTGCCAGACGCTTTCGTGAATCTCTTGACGAGGCCGCATCACCAGGTCTCCGCCGATTTTTTTCCAGCAGTCCACAACAATCCATTTTCTTTTTTTCGCCTCGCTCAAGTAAACTTTCCTCACCTCCCTCTGGTACTCGAGGCTTTTTTCAAGAATGTCCCTTCCCCTGAACCTCTTTATTTTCGCTCCCCTCGCCTCCAACAGTCTCTCACTCACCTCCGGCGGGACATCCAGAAAAACCACTGCGTCCGCCTTCGGCATTGGTGCTTCGAGGCACTCGAGCCACGCCACGAACCACTTCCTTTGCTCTGGCTTTATTCTGGCAGCTTGGTAAAAGTTTGAGTAAACATACCTGTCCACCACAATTGTTTTTCCTGCGCGGAGTTTTTCTAAGAGGGCTTCCCTGAATTGGGCTCGGTCGAGGGCGTAAGCCAAGGCGGCCTCGTAGGGAGTCAAACGCATCTCCCCCCGCAAGTAGTTTCCAACCAGTTTGCCGAACACTGTTTTTTCGTAAGTTGGGAAACTAGCAACTTCTGCTTTCCCACCAAGGGCGCGGAGTCTTTTCAACAGCGCGAGGGCCTGCGTCTTCTTTCCAGCAGAATCCAGTCCCTCGAAGACGATAAGTCTTCCTTTCATCATATCACCGCATTCAGGACAATCGCGGCAACTGGAATCAGGAGGTTGTCGTCGAGGCCAGTTGGAAGCGTCTCAATCAAGGCGAGGAGGGTCGAGTAAATAACGCCGGAGAATCCAATCAACGGAACGGAGGCGAGCGTTCCTCCGACAACGAAGGCAACGGCGCCTTCAAGGGATTTCTTCTCATTCCACCACAGTCTCGTCCTTCCCCTGACGCCGAAGAGTGTCGCCAGCCCGTCTCCAAATGCGAGTATTCCGATTGAAGCCAAAGCAAACTCGACTTGCATGGAAAACGTGACGAGGAAAAGCGAGCCGATGAGGTACATGAGGGCGCCCTTGCTCGGAATATCTACTCTCCGCTCGAATTTTTCAATGAGGAAATCAAACAACAGATTCCTGCGGCCGAGCATGCTCCACGTGATGAAAAGAAGAGCGACCGAAAGCAGGACAAGAAGAGCTAATGCGGTGGCCTTGACTCCAGCCAATGCTATGCCGAGCATCACGCAGGCCCCGAACAATATGTGGATGACTTGCCTCCATTCTTCTCCGAGCCAGCCAGCCCACGTCTTTCCAACCGTTTTCTTCCTCATGCACCAGCGCCCCGGGGAATTACTTGCCACAACGTCTTTATTCCAAAATGCTCCCTCAGTCCTGCGACGAGCCAGTCAACCAGGAAATAAACCACGAAAGCAAAAGCAGTCCCGCCCGCAACTTGCTCTAGCGTGTGCACGCCCAAGTAAAGCCGCGTATACGAAATAAAGAGCGCCAGCGGAAGGAAAAAGAAATGCACCGGGGAACCAATGCTCGCGGCAACCAAAACGAACGATAGCGCCGCATGAGTCGATGGAAAACTAAATGATTCGGGACACGCGGCAGTCCCGGCGCATGGGCGCTCGACGGCGTAAAAGTCCTTGACAACCGGAGTGAACAAGTAAACGGCCGCGAGGGAAATCAAAAAAACCTCTTTCTTCCTCACAGTCAAAAGCGCCAGAATCACGATCACGAGCATTATGGGATAAATCTGGTCCTGAAACAATTGGGCCGCGAAGTCAAGCCAGTTCATGCCAACCGTTTTCAATTAATTTGAGAGCTTTTTTATTGCTTGTTTTCCAAACCCACTGTGCCCAAGTAGCTCAGTGGTTAGAGCGCTAGACTCATAAAGAAAAAACTCAGGAGCGCTCTTTTCTTGAGCCATCTAGAGGTCCGGGGTTCAAATCCCCGCTTGGGCACTATTTCTCGAGCACCGCCTTTATTCTTCTCACGCCCGCTGCCACGGCTTCTTCCTTCACTATCTTGAACCGCCCTATTCCCTCGGTTGTTTGTACGTGGGGGCCCGCGCACACTTCTTTGCTGAAGTCGCCGACGGTGTATACAGATACTTTTTCCGGGTTGTATGTTTCGCTGAAAAACGCGAGTGCTCCCTGCCTGAGTGCTTGTTCAAGCGGCATCTCCTCTCTGGTGACTTTCAGGCCGCGCTGAATCTGCTGGTTCACCAGCTCTTCGACTTGCTTCAATTGATCGGGCCTGACTTTTTCGGGCCACGAGAAGTCAAAGCGCAAGCGTTCTGGAGTGATGTTTGAACCCATCTGCTTCGCCGTCGGGCCCAGTATTTTCCTGAGTGCGGCGTGGAGCAAGTGGGTTGCTGTGTGCAAGCTTATTGTCGCCTCGCTCTGGTCAGCCAGGCCTGATTTGAACCTCTGGCTAGCCCCAGCGCGCGAGAGCTCGCGGTGGTGTTCGAATTCTTTTTCGAAAGCTTTTTTGTCAATCGACAAATTGCGTTCCTTGGCCAGTTCCATCGTCATTTCAATGGGAAAGCCAAATGACTGGTAAAGAAGGAATGCGTCCTTGCCTGTGACAGCTTTGTTTTTTTCAACGAGTTGATTGAATTCGTTCAATCCGTGTTGGATAGTTCTTGAAAAGCGCTCCTCCTCCCTCTCGAGTTCCGTGAAAATGCGTTCCCTGTTTTTATCCAGTTCAGGCCACTCCCTTCCGTAAATGTCCACTATTATTTTAGCAATGCGTTTGCAGAACCTTCCTTCTATTCCGAGGAGGCGCGCGTGTCTGATTGAGCGCCTGACAAGTCTCCTCAGAACATATCCTTGTTCCACGTTGGAGGGAGCCACCCCGTGCTCGTCGCCGAGAACAAACACGGCGGCGCGCAAGTGGTCCGCAATTATCCTCTCCGATTTCGTGTCCTGTTTTTTGGCCATCAACTTTATTTCCTGCATTATTGGAGCAAACAACTCGGTTTCGTAGGCACTGTATTTTCCCTGAAGAACTGCCACTGTTCTTTCCACACCCATTCCAGTGTCCACGTTCTGCTGCTTCAGCTTCTCGTACCTGCCTTCCGCGGTCTTGTTGTATTCCATGAACACGTCGTTCCAGATTTCAAAATATTTCCCGCACGAGCACCCCGGCCTGCAACCTGGCCCGCACTTCGGCTTGAGGGTGTCGTAAAACATTTCAGTATCAGGCCCGCATGGGCCCGTTGCCCCGGCTGGCCCCCACCAGTTGTCTTTCTTCGGGTTGTAATGGATTCGTTCCTTCGGCACGCCGAGCGACATCCAGGTCCTTGCGGATTCTTCGTCGCGCGGGGCAACAGCATCGCCAGCGAATACTGTGATACTTATTCGGTTCTTGTCGAGTCCAAGCCACTCCGAGCTCGTGAGGAACTCCCAGCTCATTTCAATCGCTTCCTTTTTGAAATAATCTCCCAGGGACCAGTTTCCGAGCATGAAAAAAAACGTGTGGTGGCTCGGGTCGCCTACCTCGTCAATATCATCTGTCCTCAGGCACTTCTGGTTGTTTGCCAAACGCTTTCCGAGGGGGTGGGGCTGGCCGAGAAGAAAGGGCACGAGCGGGTGCATGCCAGCAGTGGTGAAAAGGACAGTGGGGTCGTTCTCCGGAATGAGTGACGCAGAAGGAATTATGGCGTGATTTTTTTGCTTGAAGAAGTCCAAGTATGCCTTGACGAGTTTTTGGGCAGTCCACATGGCGATTCACGCTGGCGAAGCTTGGTGAAAAAAAGCGATCGAGGAATATTTATTGCTCAGTAATTGCTTTTAATAATTTCTTCGAGCCGCCGGGCGCTAGGTCGTTGACTATCGCGTCTGCCTTGGCGAGAAACTTTTTTTCGTAAGTGTGCGTCACGGCCACGACCCGCATTCCGGCCGACTTTGCGGCAGCTATGCCTGTAACCGAGTCCTCTACGACAGTGCACGCACGCGGCCTTGCTCCTAGCTTTTTCGCAGCGAGCAAGTAGATGTCTGGCGCTGGTTTTCCGCGCCTCACATTGTTTCCAGTCACTACGATTTTGAAAAACTTTTTCAGACCCAAGTGCTCCAGCAACGCCTTTGCCTCTGCTTCGACCGCGCTCGTAGCAAGGCCGAGCCTTGCACCGCTTTTTCCGAGGCTTCTCGCGACGCCAACAGTCTGCTTGAAGGGCTTTACGAGGCGCGGAATGAGGCTGATGAAAAGCTCGTTCTTTTCACGCGCCATTTCTCTTACTCCGTGCCTGGACTCGAGGAAGCCGGCCAAGGCCTCGTGGTCTGTCCTGCCTACGAAGTACTCAAGGTACTGCTGAAAGGACAAACCCACGCCCCTTTTTGCGAGGACTATTCTTTCCGCCTCGTAGTGCGCCCTTTCGCTGTCGACGAGCGTTCCGTCCATGTCAAAAACGACTGCTTCCATGAAAATCAATAAGCAAAAAGTGATAAAAAAAGTGGGAGCACGGCCGTACCCCGCCTTCTGTTTCGGATGCTGGGCCGGTTCCTACATCGGCGGTGCAAACCTAAACCGTCGATGCCGAAGGCATCGACCAGTCAGTTCGGGCATCGCCCAGCAGTTTCCGCGGCATTGGACTAAGCGGGCAAATTTGCCCTTGCGCCAAACCGGGCTCGTTTCACACCTTTACCGCTTCAATGGTCTTCTGCATCATTCCTCTGCGGCAAGATTTCGTTTCTGCTCCCAGTCCCCGCCTTAAACGGGGGAAATTGCTTTCCTATTCAAACTACACAAGCGAACGCAAAGCGTTCGCCCAGCAGTTTGGGCGGGCGGAAGTTCCTCAGCGCCAGTCTTTTGACGGGCTGGCACCGACAGCCGCGCACCACGCTCCCGCAAAAAGATAGAAAACGGGGTATAAATTCCTTTTCATGCTTCATTCGTCATGGACAACGCGACGCTTGAATCCGTTTTTTACGACGCGCTTGCCCTTGCAGGCGTGACTGATTTTTTCGTTAAAGCCGAGTACAGGAGATTTTCTTCCCTGCGAGCAGAAGCTAGAATTGACAGGGAAAAAGGCATTTTTCACGCCGCGGTAGGCGACGGCTTCGCGTGCGCGCCGCGCGAGGCGCTGGTCGGGCTGGCGCTCGAGCTCGTGTCCAAGTGCTTTGGGAAAAAGCCGGGCCCGAAAACCGCGGCGTACTCGAACGCGTTAAAGGAATTTCTTTCAAGGAAAACCACTGCTTCGCTCAGCGAATCCATTAGAATAATGCGGGGAAGGAGGAGGAAAAAAATCGCGGGCAGGCACCACGACCTCGAAGGTATTCTTGCAAGCATTCTCCAGGAGTACAGAGGCTTGTTTGACGGGGTCAGCGCGCCGGAAGTAATGTGGTCAAAAAATGCCGAGAGGGGAGGGCGGCTGGCTTTCTACGACCCCGCGTTTGAGCAGATTGTTGTCAATCGTTTTTTCGACTCGCCGCGCGTGCCAGAATACGTGGTGAAATACTTGGTTTTCCACGAGCTTTTGCACGCGAAGCACGAAGTGCTTTATGAGAGGGGCGCGAGCCTGCGACGCACGGTCCACACGCGCGCGCTCAAAGAGGATGAAAAAAAATTCATTCACTACAATGAAGCAGTTGACTGGCTCAAGAGGACCTGCTAAAGCGGAAAAAAACTTTTCCGAAATCCGCGACTCGCCCGTTCTTTACTTCAACGCCCTCGTTTTTGAGTAACTGGACTTTTTTCCTTGCCCCCAGCGCGTAGCCCCCTATTCTTTCATTTGATTGGACGCGGGTTTTTGCTGAGGGCGTTTCCAACCGCCCTCGCGGCGCGCGGGCGGCCGACTGCGCGTGCAAGTTCCTTGTACGTGGTTACGCGGCCGCGCGGAATGCGTTTCACGCGCTCCAAGAGTTTTTGGAAAAATTTTTTCATGATAAAAAAAAAGGTGCACGGTATTAACTATTTTTTGAAAATGACGTATAACTGGCCCTTTGCCTTTATTTCGCTACTAACGCCCGGTTTTTTATTCTCTGCAAAACGCCTTTTACCGCATTGGGGGAGGCTCAGGTTCTTTAAATGGTTTTTGCGATTCGCAGCACACGGCTTGCACTAAGGATTTGAAAAAAGAAAAAGGCGCGCCGGTTTTTTTCACGCGCCACAAGTTGTTGGTTCCGAAGAGCAGTGCACAAAAAAACGGCCTTTAGTGGCGGTTGGCTCGCCGCTCGCCGCGACCTAAACCGGCGGCGCCGCTGCATCGCCAAGCTAGCTTATCGCTCGCGGCCTCCACCCCCGCTCTATCAAACCCATCTGCTATGGGCGGCCTAAGCTGTCTCGTTATCCCCCTAAACCGACGCTCCACGGGAGCGTCAGTTCGTTTGGGGCCGGCTTCGTCCTTAGCTAGGCCCCGGCGAAACCAGTGTCAGTAGCTACCTCGGTCCTCATTCTATGGGTCAGACTGGGACAGTTTCTTCACGATCGATTCCGCCAAGAATGCCTTCAGGACTTATCCGTTGGCGCGTAGCTACGCGGCGTGCGTTGACACAACCGCAGTACCAGAGGCGCCGATTCCCCGTTCCTCTCGTGAGCCGAAGCAAAGCCACTAAAAAAGGCAAGAGGTATTTTCATGTAATTGTTGACGCCGCTTCACTGCAACTACACCGGCGACGGCTTTGCCGTCGCCCAGCTTGCTCGGGACGCCATCCTTTACACTAACCTGGGTGCCGAAAAATGATTTTGCTTCGTGTACTCAGGGAACCTTGCCCTCAGACAGCAAAGCACTCCTAGGAGATGCCACCGAACTGTCTCGCGACGTTCTGATTCTGGGACATGCAACGCGACGGGACGGCCCTCATTTTTGCATCTTTTTCAGGATGCACGAAACCCACTTTTTCAGCAAACGCGGTAATTGAACTTTTTTGTCGTATGACTAAAAGAGACTGCCAGTCTCTTTTGCCGAAACGTGTCCTTGTGGTTATGTTGCGTTTCAGTAACTTTTCTTGAAGCCATTCGGCGATGAACTTGCTTTTGACCCATAACTCGATTTCAGGGCAATCGCGTGCAGCGCCGTTTTTTTGGCAGTCTATGCTGATGCTTCCCTCGCCGTCAAACCACCCGCGGATGTAATCGACTTCTTCCTCTTCGGTCATATCAAGCGGGGCAGTGATATTCTCCGCTTTACGTCCAAAAGGAATCGCATACTTTCCGGAAAAAACTCGCGCGGCGCTTCCATCATAAGCGTATGCGATATACTTTTTTTCTTGCTGAAGCCAGTCTCGCCGGTATAAAGCGACGGTTGCTTTCCAGTCATCTGCTTTAACAGGGGCAGAACGATTTCGTAAATGAACTGTTTGCTCGTGCTAATGACCTTTATTCCTTTCACGTCTCTTTTCGAGATGGCCGTCGCTCGCCACTATTCTGGCGAGTAATGCAAAGCGAGTTTCCATGAGAACCATCTAGGGACCTCCGTTAAAGCTGTTTTCGGGAGCAGCTTTTTAGTGCGTTGCGCGTCTACCCAACTAACGTGCGTTTTTAACGGATGAACAACCCGACCCTTGGCGGCTTGCAGACCATTGCCTTTTTTTTGGTAAAGCTTTTTGACCGCTAGTAAACAGGTTTTCTTCCACGCCCTG
>FWPU01004861.1_pt1 | contig 22998 bp, 19 predicted proteins | sample 2228361 | NCBI WGS metagenome assembly FWPU01 (sample SAMEA103939777, study PRJEB20133) | metagenome
TGAAACAGCGGGCGGATATAGCGTTCGGTTAATGGGGATAAGCGTGCAAATACATAGACACCGCCCAATGCCAGGAAGAGCCAGATCATCCACTCCAACCACTTGACGTCATCCACCAGGTTGGCCACCAACAAAAATGCCCCAAAAGAAAACAAGAACACCACCAAACCACCGATCTGAGCTTCCAAGGGAGCCACCTGGGTGAAATAATAATAGCTGATCTGACCATTCAGAAACGAAATCAAGGTGGCAATCAGGAAAATCGCCGCTGGCAACAGGGTGCGCGAGCGCGCCAGCCGAATCTGACGCTGGCGGGCAATCATGTCAATCAACCATAGGCCCAGCAGCATGACAACCATGACCAATGGCGGTGTCAAGCTGGCTCCAGCGCCGCTGCGAAAAGGCGAAGGCACCAACAATGCAGCGAAGACGAGCACCAGCAAGCCCAATGGCAGCCTACGCAATAACAGCACCGCCCCAGCCATCCCGATTACCAGGACGAATGCCATCAATGTCCAGCGCACATTTGCGCGCAAAGATAGTAGCAAAGTGAACCCAAAGACTGCCGCAATGATGCTGGCGCGCAGCAATCGCTGGGAGTGGGGCGTAAAGAGCCAGTCTGGCAGAGTATGCAGGAACCTTCTTCTGTCCATCAGAGACGATGCACTCGCACTTGCTGGAAGCTGTTCGACGCGCTTGCTGCCGCTTTGCCGCCCATTGCAACCTGATCGATCAAGCCCAGAAAGCGCGGCATTACTGCTTCCCAATTGTACCGCTGCTGGACGAGTTGGTAGGCATTTGCAGAGACATTGCGACGCAGCTCTGGGTTACGAAACAGCTCAACGATTGCCTTGGCGAAAGCCGCTGGTTCGTCGGCAATAAAGCCATGCACACCTGGCTCTATGTCGAGCCCCTCTGCGCCTTTGGATGTACTTACAACCGGCGTGCCCATAGCCATGGCCTCGAGGACCTTCAAACGCGTGCCGCCGCCCGTCTGCAATGGTGCCACAGCGCACCAGGCCTGTGCCAGGTAAGGTCGCACATCTGCCACCATCCCAGTCAGGGTGACGCCCTCTTCGCAGGGCAAAGACAGATTGCGGTGATCGCCTGTAATCACCAATCGGGTTGATGGTACCTGCTGGCGCACCAACGGAAAAATCTCCTGCAGAAACCAGCGCATGGCCTGGTAGTTCGGTTCATAACTGAAGGATCCGGTAAAAATCAGACTGTCCGGTTGCAGCGCTCGATTCGACGGCGGATAGAAGGATAAATCCAGGCAATTCGGTATCACTTCTACCCATGCTCCGCCAATGACTTCGCGCTGCAGAATTTGCTGTTCCCTGTGTGAAACAACAGTGCAAAGACGAAATTGTTTGATCAAAGACGCCAGATAGCGACGAAGCTTTGCCCAGGTGAGCCGATAGCGCAGTCGCTCCAGCCGGGTGGAGGTATGCGCCATCCGATCCAGATAAACGCCGGTTTCAACCTCCTCGAATACCGCCGGAACACCGCGGAAGGCTGGGGCGTAGCCAGCCATATCGATTTGCGAGGCAATCACCAGGTCAATCTGGAGCCGGCTGAGGGTATCTCGGATGCGCCTCTCCATCTCCCTGGAGTGCATATCCAGATACGCCCGTGGCGTGGGGCTGAAGAAACCCAACCGGGCGCGCCAGCTTTGCGGGCGGAAGGATTGCCAGGCGACGGTCTGAACCTCCTGGCAAATCGACCCTAGCGCCTGGCAATCGGGTTCTCCCTGCGCCGGCTCGTAAAAACTGATCAACGAAACCCGATGATGTTGGGAAAGGCCGCGCAACAAATTGTAGATGCGGATTTTCGAGCCATTATTGGCCGGGTAAGGGTACCAACGAGAGAGGAAGAGAATATTCACGGACCTTTGTCATCCAAACAGGTAACGGTACGCTGGCTTCGCCGGGCTTCTGGCGGTGAACTCCATCAGCAACAATGGCAGGAAACTACCTGCCAGGAAGAAAGCCAGCGAAACCAAAATAGCGAATTGAAACACCTCGGGCAGCAACCAAAACAAGAGCGCAAGCAGCAGGTTCAGCAGGATCAGGTGAGTCAAGTAGACGCCATATGTACGCCTGCCTACGCGTTCCAGGAAGCGCAAGGCCGGAATGCTTTCCCGTTTGACGACTGGCAGGGTGCCGATCAATGTCACCGGGCAGAGGAAGCGCGCCAACGGCGCATTCACCACAGAAAAAGCGTTCAACAAGCCAAGGACATACAGCAATACGGTCAGGCTGGCAAAGAGCCAGCGAAATTTCATCAGCCAGGGCTGAATTCGGCGAGCATTTAACCCGTAATAAAGGCCTAGAGGGAAGTAAATCCCCCAGTCAGCCAGTGTGGTGCGCAGAACCGGGACAGCCAACCAGTTGAAGCCGGAAGGAAAGGAGAATCCGAGCAGACCAGGGTTGAGCAGGTTGAGCAAGATTAACTGGTATATCCCTATCAGGATCAACAGCACAAGCCCGCTGAGCGAGCGGCCGAGCCGCGCCAAAAACGGCGAAAGGACATAATAGAACACCAGCAGCGGCACAAAATGAAATGGATAGCCCACCAACAAGTTTTTCAAATAACCAGGCGCACTGTATTGCTCGCCCCGCAGCAGGTACACGAACAGGTAGAACATAAGCGACCAAACCAGATAGGGCAGGAGGATGTGGCGCAGGCTGGAAATCATGAATTTGCGGGTATAGCGCGGCGGGTTCCCTTGGGCGGCGTAAGCCACAAAACTGCCGGAGATGAACAGGAAAGTTGGTACGGCAAACACGCCCAACGCTTGAATTGAGGTTAGCAAGTATTTTTCCCAGCCGGAAACAGGCGCGTAACCCACGTTGAGCGGCGCATTGAGCGCCAAATCTATGGCGTGATTGATCACAATCAGCAGGATTGCCAGGCCGCTTAAGGCTCCAAATTGCCGATTCATGAAAGGTTTCTCCTACTCATCCGAGCAGATCGTTCCTCAGGCATACATCCTGAATCCCACGCCAGAAAGGTCACTATGCCGGTCGCATCCCCCAACGCTTGCGTAAGAAATCCCTGGCGCCCTGCCACATGGCATCGCGATGAGGGCGCATCTTCGCCCATTTTGGCTTGACCGTCCAGCTCAACAACGTGCGCAGCGTCTCTGCCCAGGCGACAAGCCAGGCGCGCAACGGCGCCTGATGCTTGGCCAGCAACAAGAAGCGGTTGCGCGTGGCGTAATAGGTCACCGATGGAGAAGGATGATATTCGCGCCGCACACCTTTATGCCAGAGTTTCGCCTGAGGGACCTGCAGGATACGCCAGCCCTTTCGACGCGCCCGTAAGCACCACTCTGTTTCCTCCCAGTAATAGAAAAAACGCCCATCCAGTGCGCCAGTCTGCTCGATCACCCCGCGCCTGACCAGGAGCGCGCAGCCGGAGATCCAGTCGACCTCATGCGCCTCAGCAAATTGACCAAGATCCAATTCATTCTGGGCAAGATGCCAGGCGCGCCAGGCGTTATCCATCTTTCCCCCCGCCGACTGGATTACCCCTGGTTCATCGTAATGATAAACCATTGGCCCGAGCATCCCAACCTGGGCATCCTTCTCGCCAGCCTCCACCAGTTGGCGGATGCAATCTGGCGCCATGACGGTGTCTTCATTGAGAATGAAAACCCAGTCGGCATGGCGCGCCAGAGCTGCTTCAATGCCCACATTGTTGTTCCCGGCATACCCCAGATTCCGCTCCAACGCAATCACCTCTACTTCGGGATATTCGCTCCGGATAGCCTGCGGCGAACCATCAGTAGATGCGTTGTCCAGCACGATCACCCGCTGATTGGGGTAATCGCTACGGAATAGCGATTCGAGCGCCGCCAGGGTATCTTCACGGCGGTTGGTATTCAGTATCACCACAACTACAAGAGGGGCGCTAAGCCTCTGCTCTACCATCTTTGCATCGAGATCGCCTAATCCAGCCACGCCCGAGGAAAATTTTTCATCACCTCGATTTGTTTGAACTTCTGGCTGCTCCGCGCCCCGTGCGCCTTGACCCATGCAGCCATGCGTTTCAGACCATCCTCCAGGCTGACCAGCTCACGCTCGCCAAATACCTGGCGGACTTTATCATGGGAGGAATAGGCATTCAACACTTCATTTCTCGGCGGTAGATGAGTAACTTGCGCTTCCACACCCATGGCCTTTGCCACACAATCTGCCAGCTCATTGACGCTATAAGGCTGATCGGCGCCAATGTTGAAGATTTGATTGTACGCCTCTGGCACATCAATTGACTCGGCGATCACCGGAGCCACATCGCCGATATAGCTGAAAGCGCGCGTTTGGGTGCCATCGCCGAAGATCGTCATCGGTCTGCCTTGCAAGATCTGATTCATGAAGATGCCGACCACGTTGCGATATTTATCGCCGATGTTCTGACGCTCACCATAGACATTGTGCGGGCGAAAGATGATGTAGTTCAGGTCAAACATTTCTTTACAAACCCGCAATTCCTGCTCTACCGCCAGTTTAGCGATTCCATACGGGTCTTCAGGATGGGGCGGTGTCTCTTCGGTCATCGGCAATTGTGGGCTGGTGCCATACACGGCGATCGAGGAGGTGAACACGAAACATTTCACCTCGTGGTTGATCGAGGCGTTGATCAGATTGACGCTGCCGATCAGGTTATTATTGTAGTTAAAGCGCTTGATAAAATGGCTCAACCCTTCAGCAGCATACGCAGCCAGGTGGAAGACATAGTCAAACGAATACAGCTCAAAGAGCGAATCGACCAGCTCCACATCGTTGATGCTGCCGCGGACAAAGCGGACGCCAGGCACAAGATTATCCTCAAAACCCCCGCTCAGGTCGTCCAAAACGGTTACGTCATGGCCGCGTTGAATCAAGCATTCTGCTACATGGGAGCCAATGAAACCTGCCCCGCCGGTCACTAAAACTTTGTACATAATCGCCTCGCAAGTCCAGTCTTGTTTCGAGCTAACCAAACAGGTAGCTGTAGTATCTCCGCGCCGGAGACCAGTTGAACAACGCCATCAACGTCAATGGCGCTCCCAAGCCCACCAGCCAAAGTATGGGCTGAAAAATGAATTGAAAGGGCAGGATAAATGGAACCAGGTGATATGCCAGCCGCGCGCTATACTCCAACACAGGCGAGTGAATCAGATAAACTCCAAATGATTTCCCTCCCAACCATGAGACCTGTTCCATCACTGGCAGTTGGAGACGGCTGAATGCCAGAAAGGCAAGCAGGAAGGCAGCCGCAAAGAGGTTGTCCACTATCGTTTCCTGAGGGGCAATCCAGGCCTGACCAGACGCCTTCAGCAGAACTTCCCACTCGATCATTCCCAGGATAAAAAAGAATGGCAAAGCCATCAGAAAAGCCAGACGCCACCGCTCTAACCAGCGTTTCAGCTTGGACAGATGGAAGCCAGCCACCATACCAAAGACGAAGAAAAAGAAATAAGCGGGAAAGAGCCAGGTCTGCGTCAGAGATTGCAGTGCCGGCAAGCCAGTGAATTGAATATTCAATATGTTAGTGTAACGCAATCCCACCGCCACTAACTGCACCAATCCAGCCAAAGCCAGCACGGGTTTCCAACGCACCCTCGCCAGCGGCACGATAAATGGCGCCAGCAGATAGAGCTGCACAAGAACTGGCACATAATAATAAGGCGGCTCGGTCTTGCCAGTCAGAATGACTTCAACCAGGTCGAGTGGGGCGATATTCCTGCCCTGTAGCATCTTGGCGATGATAATAACGGCGGACCAGAGCAGGAAGGGAATCACCAGGTGTAGAATGCGCTTGCGAATCAGGTTCCACGAAACCGTCTCCTGATATTTCCCGGTAGCAACTGCCACGAAAAAGCCCGAGACGAAGAGAAACGCCGGGATGGTGAAAATGACCAGTTGTTCTATCGCTCGCAACGCGTAATAGCCCAGGCTGCCAAGCTGGCTGAAATCCGGTACAGATGTAGGACGGTAGCGATCAGTCCACCAAAACAGGGCGATGAAGCCCCAAGCGGTGGCGTGGTACAGCACCACCCCCAGGGTTGCCAGGCCATTCAAATAAAGCAGGCGTTTAACCATATAGATAGTTGTAGAGGCGCCGCAATCTCGAGCGATCGATGAAAGCCATCATCGCCAAAGGGATCAATAAACCTGCCCCAATCAGCGCTGGCTGCAAGAGCAGTGGATACCCCAGCAGGTCTGGGAAGAATTTGTAAATAAAGCGCGAGAGATACACAATGAATAGCGAGTGTGTCAGATAGATTCCATATGACCTGACGCCCAGATTGCTAATCCGGGTAACCCAGGGTAAGGATTGTGCATCAACCGCCAACAGACTGAACAGCAATGCAAGCGTATAAAGATTGTCGAGGAGGGTCTCCCGGTGAGAAAGCCAGTTTTGCCCTGCCAGCCTGTAATAGGCTTCCCACTCAAGCACTCCCAGCAGGATGAAGAAGACGGTTATGCTAATCAAATGGGCAGCATAACGGAATAAAATCTGTCTAAACTGGGTTGGGTACAGACCACAGATTATCCCCAGCGGGAACCAGAAGATTCGCGCCAGAAAGAACCACTTGGGTACTATTGAGCTTAGCGATTGAACAACCGGCGATTGCCAACCCATCAACTCCGGATAAGCCAGCAATTGCACCCCCACTTGCAACAACCCCGTCACCAATAACAGACCTTTCCAATTGTACCGCGCCCAGCGTACCAGCCAGGGTGATAGCAAGTAAAACTGGATCAACAGCGGCACGAAGTAGAACACCTCATTACTGCTCCCGGTAAATATCCAGGAAAACAATTCTGCTGGCGTAACCCTGCGGCTCTCCAGCACCCGCAGGGCAATCACCACAGCCGACCACACCAGATAGGGAATAACCAGAACTCTGATCCGGTTCAACACCAGTTTCCAGCTTACTGTCTCCTGGCTGCGACCCGCAGCTACAGCCACAGAATACCCGGAGACGAATAGAAACGTCGGAATTGCAAAGACAATTAGTTGTTCTATCAAGCGCAGCGTGTAATATGTGGGCGTGCCCACCCACATCTCCGGGATCATCGCCCCACCCGCATAGCGATGGCTCCAGTGGAACATGGCAACGAAACCCATACCGGCAGCATGGAAGAGCACAACCGCAATAATTGCCAAACCATTAAGATATAACAAACGTCGGGCCATGATCTACACTCGCAGCGTTCTAAGTATTTCGCTAAATCAAGCATTGTGGCTCGTGATTCGATAAAACTTCAGCCGTCATCGTCATCCCTTCAAATGCTCAATATTGCTGAAGATAGGCAGCCATGGCGTTGACGCTTTGGAAATTCTCGAAGACCACATCTTCATCTGGAACACGTATACCGAATGTCTTTTCAATGAACGCGACGATTTGTAGTCGTCCCAGCGAATCCAGAACGCCAGAGCTGAGCAGGTCTTCGTTGCGATTGCGCATTATTTCGCTTTTGATGTACTCCACAAGAGCAGCTTTTCGATCCATGCCTCACCTCCTTGTAATATTGAACGTTTCACGCCGACGACGCGCCTGACCTGGCAAGCGCCTGAGACTGCAGCTCACGGCGATTAATCTTGCCAGTAGATGTGCGCGGAAAATCCGCTACAACCAGAATGTTTACCGGTATTGCATAGGGCGGCAGCCGCCCGGAAATATGTGCAACCAGATCGCCTTCATCCAGCACACTCCCCGAACGAACGATCACCGCCGCCTCGATCAGGTTGCTACCCTGGCCATCCGGCACTGGATATGCAGCCGCTTCCTGAACGTATGGATGCGAAAGCAGCGCCACTTCTACCTCATCCAGCTCCACCCGATAGCCACGCGTCTTGATCTGGCGGTCCTTCCGTCCCAGGTAACGAAAATTGCCATCTGCATCCAGTTGAACCAGGTCTCCTGTGCGATAGAAGATATCTTCGAAGTAGCCGAATGCCGGACGCCGATAGAAACCCTGAGCTGTCTTTTCCGGCTGCCCCCAATAGCCCTTCATCACCACCCCACCGCGAATCAGCAACTCACCCACCTCACCGGGCGCCACGGGTTTGTCATCCAGATCGAGCACCAGAGCCTCGACATTGGCGCACGCCTTACCGATCGGGATGGGCTCATCAGAATCCGGGGGCAGCGAGGTCACATGGTAATAGGTGCACACATTTGTTTCTGTTGGACCATAGAGATTGCTGAATCGCACTCCGGGCAGCATCGCCATGAGCTGGCGCAGGTGCTTGGTGGGGAAAACCTCACCAGCGAAGAGAATCCAGCGCAGAGCGCTCAAGTCTCGGCTGGCCAGCGCGCCATGCTGCATGAGTTGGATCAAAGCAAACGGCACCGAATACCACACTGTTATACGCTCTGTCTGCATCAAGCGAGACATATCTGCCGGAAATTTGGTCAGGGCTTCAGGGACGATCACAGTGGTTGCGCCGGCAACCGCCCCGGCAAAGAAATCAAAAGTGGAAAGATCGAAGTGCAAGGGTGCATGATTGCTCAGCCGGTCCTCACCAGTCAAGCCGTAAGTATCGGCTGCCCACTCTGCAAAACTCAAACCACTGCGATGAGTATGCATGATTCCCTTGGGCACTCCCGTCGAACCGGAGGTGTAGAGGATATACGCCAGGTCTTGTTCTGTGAGCTGTATCTCCAACGGTTGAGGGGGCATCGAATAGATCTCTTCCCAGGGAGTGCAGTGGGCCGGTAAATCATCCTGAGCGGAAACGCCCAGGAGAAACTCCACACTGCAACCTTCGCTGAATACCTGGCGCAAGGCTTCCAGCTTGGCGTCCTTGCTCACCAGATGGCGAATGCCGCAATCCCGCAGCACGAAGGCAACCCGCCCTATCGGGGCAAAGGGGTCTAGCGGCACATATGCACCTCCGGCTTTCATGATGCCATAAAGAGCCACCGCTGATTCCAGCCCCTTATTCATGTAAATCCCTACCCGATCGCCGCGCTGCAACCCCTGTTCCTGCAATAACCGCGCCAGGCTGTTTGACCTGGCTTCCAGTTCGCCGTAAGTGAGGCACTGGCGCGAGAAGCAGACAGCCGGTCGGTCAGGGTGGCGTTCTGCCGTTTGTGTAACCGCCTGGGAGATCAAGTAGCGCATACCCAACTCCTCTTTCTCAACCGAATCATCTACCGAGTCCTCGAATACAATCACAAGCCGATCAACCGTGCAATGATGTTGCGTTGAATGTCCGACGTTCCCGAATAAATTGTGCCGCCGATGGCATCGCGCAAATCGCGCTCCACTTCGAACTCGGTCATGTATCCATAACCGCCCAAGGTGCGAATCGCGTCCAATCCCGATTGCACAAAACATTCGCTCAGGTAGAGCTTGGCCATCGCCGCCTCCAACACCGCTGGACGACCCACCTTTTTCAACCAGGCAACCTGATAAAGCAGCAGGCGGGCGGTTTCGAGGCGCACCTTCATATCCACGATGCGATTCGCAACCGACTGAAACTTGCCAATGGGCTGATTGTATTGGACACGCTCCCGAGCGTATTGGATGCAGGCTTCCAACTGGCGCTCCATCGTTCCCAGGTGGCTGGCCAGGATGCAACTGCGTTCCCATTCCATCGAATTGTTGAAGATGCGCGCCCCCGCCCCCTCCGGACCCAGGCGGTTTTCCAGCGGCACGAAGCAATCCTGAAGCACCAGCTCGCCCATCGGCGAGGTGCGCAACCCCATTTTTTCAATATCCCGGCTGATGGTAAACCCAGGTGTCCCCTTTTCAACCAGGAAAGCCGTTATCCCCCACATTCCCCGAGCGGGATTGACGGTGGCGAAGACAACCGCCAGGTCGGCTACCGGCGCATTGGTGACGAACATCTTGCTCCCATTGAGCACATAGCCGTCACCCTTTCGCTCGGCGCGGGTGCGCAGGCTATACGCATCCGAACCGGTATCTGGCTCCGTCATACCATGAGCGCCGATGATCTCACCACGACACAGGCCCGGCAGGTATTTATCCCGCTGCTCATCGGTGCCGAAGGTATAGATGGGCATCATCACGCTCCACATTTGCGCATTGATGCCAAAAACCAGCCCATTGTCATGGCAACCATATCCCAGCCCTTCCATAGTCAGCATCGTCGTGAGGATATCCGCCTCGCTTCCGCCATACTTCTCTGGAAAAGGCAATCCTTGAATGCCAAAATCGGCGCATTTTTTCCACAATTCGCGGGAGAACAACCCCCGGCGATCGCGCTCGATCATTTCCCGGTTCAACTCGCGTTGAGCGAACTCGATCACGGCTTTCTTATACGCTAACTGTTCTTCCGTCCAAGAGAAATCCATTTCACCTCTCCACCCTGGCGCGCAGACCAGCCGATTACCCCAGCTCCTTTTCCACCAGGCGCATATCGCTGTCAACCATCATGGTTACCAGCTCCTTGAAGCTCACTTTGGGATACCAACCCAGGATCTGATGCGCTCTGGTGGGATCCGACACCAGCAGGTCAACTTCAGCCGGTCTGTAGAAACGCGGATCCTGTACTACATACTGACGGTAGTCCAGGCCAACATGCTCAAATGCGATCTCGCAAAATTCCCGCACCGAATGAGTCTCGCCCATTCCTACCACAAAATCCTGCGGAGTATCTTGCTGAAGCATTAACCACATTGCTTCGACGTAATCACCGGCAAAACCCCAATCGCGACGCGCTTCCAGGTTGCCCATGCGCAGCTCCTTAGCCAGCCCATGCTTGATCAAGGCTACGCCGTGGGAGATCTTGCGCGTGACAAACTCCAGGCCGCGGCGTGGGCTTTCGTGATTGAATAAGATGCCTGAGACCGCATGGATGTTGTACGACTCACGATAATTCACGGTAATCCAATGCCCATACACTTTAGCCACCCCATATGGGCTGCGGGGATAAAACGGCGTGGTCTCGCGCTGCGGCACCTCACGCACCTTGCCGAACATCTCGCTCGTGGAAGCCTGATAAAAACGGGCTTTCTTGTCCATCAGGCGCACTGCCTCCAACAGTCGGGTAACGCCTAAAGCTGTGACCTCGCCGGTCAACACTGGCTGGCTGAAAGAGGTTGGCACAAAGGATTGCGCTGCCAGGTTATACACTTCATCCGGCTGGTATTCTTCCAGCACATCCATCAAGGAACTCTGGTCGTGTAAATCTCCCTGGATGATGGTAATGCGATCCTGAATATGGCTGATGCGCTCAAAGGTGATCGTACTGGAGCGGCGCACCATTCCAATCACCTGGTAACCTTTCGACAACAGGAACTCCGCCAGATAAGAACCATCCTGGCCAGTTATACCTGTGATCAGTGCGATAGGCATGAATGAACTCCTGTAAACCCCATAAAATTATGAAATCTAATTATAACCATTCTTCTCCGATTGACATGAAATTCGAAGGATGCCAGTTGTCGAATTGCCTCTACCGCAACGCGCTCTCATAAGCAGCCAGCGTAGCCTGGCCTGCTCGTTGCCAGGTGAATTGTTCCAGGATTCTATTGCGCAACGAAGGAGAAGGAGGAGCCTGCAAAGCAGCTTCAACCGCCCGGCGGATCGATTGCAGATCGTCTGGGGAACAGTACCACGCATCATCGCCAAAATAATCGCGCGCCGAACCTATCTCGGTCGAAACAATGCGACAACCCGCCGCGGCCGCCTCCAAACTGACCAGCCCCGGCGTCTCTCGCCAGCTTGGCAAGGCGTGTACTGCAGCCAGGGCATACACTCCAGGCAACTCGTGATGCGGTAAGCGGTCAATAAAGATGACATTTCCTCGTTCCGCGGCGCGCCTCTGGCAACTGGCAAAGTACTCCGGGTATGCCGGATGCGGCTGTCCCAGGATCACCAGCGGACGCGGCAGATCGAACAACGCCTCGATTAGACCAAGTTGATTTTTGACCGGGTTTATCATCCCCACTTCGAGGACAAAATCGCTCACCCTATACCGCTCCTGAAAATCATGGCTGGGTTGAGCAGGATGCTTGTATAGCTCCACATCAATGCCGTTGGGAACCACATCCACGCGTTGCAAAAAACCACCAGCAAGCCCAAACGTCCATCTCAGCAATTTTGCCTCGGCTTGCGAGTTTGGCAAGACACGCTCAGCCTGGAGTAGCATCCGGCGCTGCAAGCGCCAGTGCCGGCTAAATGGTTGCTTCAGGCGTTGCCAGTTCATATAGATCTTCCGGATGCGCTGCCGACCAAATCGCTTAGCCAGCATGCGCCAGCGCACCCGCTCCTGGATCGCGCAATGAAACCAATAAGCCAGCATATCCCAGTATATTGACGAGATCACCACCGGCAAGCCCGCCTGCCGCAACCGTCGAAAGACGCGCCAGGAGCTCTGCGGCATCTGAATATTGAAAAGATGCGCCAGATCGCATGGAGGCAAGTCTTCTAATGCGTCCGGCTCGCGCACCACCACCTCGATACCCAACTCTTCCAGGGCGGCTTGCGTCTTGGACATCTGGATGTTATCTCCGCCCGGATTGAGCCGCGCGTCTTCACGGCCGTTAACGAAGAGGACTCTCATAGTCAGGGTAACTGCTCTCTACGCCTGTCAAGGCCAGGCATTGGCAAGCCGCAACGACAACAGCAAACAATCAGCGAAGAACTTGACCGCCCAATTTAGGTGGCGATAGGGCTCGTAAGCCTCATAAATTGGATAGGAACCCGCCAATCCCCCGAAAACGCCGGGCAGCTTTCCCGTACGGGGATGGCGCTGTTTCAGGTAATGGATTGTCGACCGCGCGGCGATAAGGTATTCCTGATTGGCGGTCAATTCGAACAATCGCAGCCAGACCAACGCTATTTGCGCCGTCCCGGTCAGGCAGCTCCAATTCGTATGCGATTTCCAGCCCGGGCCATAGCGGGCTCGCAAGTAGCCATCCGCTGCCTGTAGCCGAAGCAGGGCGTCAGCTGCCCGCTGGCCAGATTCGACCAAACGCTGATCTCTCAGGAGTATACCGGCCTCCAGCAACCCTTCGATCGTATAAACTATGGTGTGCGTTAGTGGGGCTTCGTCGGGACGGAAAGCCGCGTTGTGAAACCAACCGTCAGTATCTTGCTGACCCAGCGCCCATTCCAGGTTGCGCATTGCTGCATCTCGCTGGTTACGCTCTCCGCTGACCAGGCTGAGCTGTAACAAAGCCCAGGCTGTGCGCGTGTTGTATGTGTGTACAAAACCCTGGGAAGTAAATCGTCTCCAACAGCCGTCATCGTCCTGGATCGCTGTGAGCCAGCTTCCAGCCCGATTGGCGGCATTCAGATACTCTGGATTCTTCGTCTCCTGATATGCGCGCACCAGTCCCTGGATAATCTGCCCGGTATCGAACACAATCGGCTGACGTTCCCAATCCGGCCATAGCGGGCCAATTGGAAACGCCCCGTTTTCCAACTGGAGCGTGAGCAACCAGTCTGCCATGCGAATTGCCCGACGACGGTGCATCTCGTCTTGAACATACGCCGCAGCATCGAACAGGGTGGGGATGATATAGCCGGTAGTTTCCGGGTAAGATGGTGCCCAAGCGCCAGAACGGACATCATAGAAAGCTGAAACCCCATCATCGGCGGTGGCGTCTTGAGCAGCGCACAACCAGGCAATGCAAGCCTTGAGGTGCTGTTCATCGGTCCCGGTAGCATACGGCAATCCCAGGGCAGCCCGGAGCACTGCGCTCGCCACTGAGGCGTCACGTCGCGTGCGGTAAGCCCAGAGCGCATCCCTGAGTCGTGTGTCAACCCGTTCGCGAACAAACTGTCTGATATTCAGCATAAGACCAAATCATACCCTTGGGCAGATACTCTGCCTACCTCTTTAGTCAAGTGGTCATCAACCTTCGAAAACATCGCTGAGCGGAGAAGCCGTTGTTTGCGCCGCTTCCCTTTTCCGGCGAAGCGACAGCAGACGACTGTATAAGTCAGGACTGAGCCGATGCAGCCCATAGAGTAACGTGCTGCGCCAGTCTGATGGCGCAAGACGGCAGGCCTGCTGCAACCACTGGCGGACAAGCACCGGGTTGTGCAGCCCGCTTTGGGAGTGAGACGCCATCAAACGGAAAAGCCGCGCTTGCTCGGCGGGCGGAATCTCTTTAAATTGCGGCCACTGCACTACTTCCATCTGACGCTCGGGGCGATCGCCAAGCAACTCCACCAACAGCTCATAAAATACATAGCGACGCGTTTCCAGGCTGCAACGCGAAAAACTCTCGGACTGGATGGCCTTTTCCCGGCACAACGCCAGCGAAGCCAGTCGTTTCTGTAATTGAGTGACGATTGAGATATTGCTCTGATGTACTCGATACAGACACGTTTGCCGGTCGAGGTAACCGAAACTGGCGTATTCTGCAAAGCGAGTATTGAAATCCCAATCCGGGCCGATGACAATGCGGGTGTCATAAGACAACCGACGTTCCAGGATCAGACTCCGCCTCAACAACAGGCACAGTGGCGGCCCAAAAACATCCGAGGCACGCACAAGCTCCTCAAAAAGCCACCCTTCAAACGGTCCCCGGCGTCGGCTGGAGAGTGTCTTCAACCATCTGCCATACTGATCAATGTGGTAGCCGTCAGTGTAAACGCCATCGCGCTGCGGGTGGTTGGTTAGAAACGCTGTGGTCGCTTCCAGATGATCCGGTAAATAAACGTCGTCGGCGTCAAGGAAGGCGACGAACTCCCCACGCATGTGCCGCAAAGCGGTATTCCTGGCAGCAGCCTCGCCTGCATTTTCCTGCTGTATCAGGCGAATGCGCTCATCCTGCCAGCCGGACACCACCGCAGCCGTGCCATCGGTTGAGCCATCGTCAACAATGATGAGCTCCCAATGGGGGTATGTCTGCTGGACGACGCTCTCTATCGCCTGCCCAATATAACGCTCGGCATTGTAGGCAGGCATCATCACGCTCACCAAGCCGGTGACGATCTCACTGCCGGTAACATTTTCCATTTCTGTCGAGAATTGGTTTAGCACTTAGCCAGCACCGCCACGATCCGCCGGGCAGCTTGCCCATCCCATAGCTCAGGGATAGCTGCCTTCGATGCTCCAGTTGCCCTTAACACCTCATCCAGCACCGAGAGGATCGTTGCGGGCACCGTCCCAGCCAAGCGGTTGGTACCGGCGGCAATCGTGATTGGGCGTTCGGTATTCTCGCGCAGGGTCAGGCAGGGGACGCCCAACACCGTAGTCTCCTCTTGAATACCGCCCGAATCGGTGAGAACCACCCGCGCTTCGCTCATCAAACCAATGAAGGCCAGATATCCCAACGGCGGGGTTATCATCACACGCTTCAACCCCTCCAGGCGTTCCATCAGACCTGTCTCAGCCAGGCGTTTTCGGGTGCGTGGATGTAACGGGAATATCACCGGTAAGCGTTCGCTCAGGCCTTCTAGCAGCTCGACCATTTGCCCCAGCAAAGCAGGATCGTCCACGTTGGAAGGGCGATGCAAGGTAAGCACAGCATAAGACTTGGGTTCGAAGCCATATTCCTGCCAGGGCTGACGTTGTTGCGCCAGTGCGCAGAAGCGCAACAGCGTATCCACCATCACGTTGCCAACAAAATAAATCCGTTCCGGCGGTATCCCTTCGCGTTGCAAATTCATGTCTGCATCGCGAGATGGGGTGAACAGGAAATCAGCAAGTTGATCGGTCAGAATCCGATTCAACTCCTCAGGCATGCTACGGTCGAAGCTCCGCAGGCCTGCTTCGACGTGTGCCAGGGGAATCGAAAGCTTATTGGCTGCCAGCGCCCCTGCCAGAGTAGAGTTCACATCGCCGACCACCACTACCAATTCGGGCTGCCATTCTAGCAGGAACGTCTCTAATGCCAACAGGATGCGTCCAATCTGTTGCAAGGGTGAGTATGCGCCCACACCCAAATACACATCGGGTTGCGGCAAACCAAGCTCCTGAAAAAAGATCTTCGACATCTCGTCATCGTAATGTTGCCCCGTATGCACAAGCCGGGTGTCAAAGCGGGCATCTTCCTTCATGGCTTCCAATACAGCGGCAGCCTTCATCAGGTTCGGACGGGCGCCTACCAGGATCATTGTTCGTTTCATGCTGCTTCCAATCGAACCGCAAGATAATCAAAGTGTATCATGCCCGAGGCTGCTACAACCAACCATCTGCCAGAGTCAACCCTCTCTGCGCACTTACTGAGAGTGCGCTGCAAGGATAATCCCGTCGCTGTATTCCGCCACTATTCTCAATGGCAACAGTCCTGATAATTCCTCACCGCCTGGCAGGTTGGGGCGTTCGACCTGGTAAAAATACACCAGCACTGCGCCTTCCTTAACCTTCTCGAGCAGAGCGGTTATCTGGCTTTCATAATTGGGATTAGGACGCTGATTTAAGCTATCGAACTTAACCGGCAATCCGTATACCGCCCGTTGAGTGTGAAAAAATACGCCATCAGGGGCGTTAGTATAGATGACTGTATCTGCTGGCAAGTCCTTCAGAGCGGCTAGAGTGGCAGAATTCAGCCAGGCAATGTTGTTGAACCCAATCCCCTCCTGATACGCCTGGCGGAGCAGGCTCATCCCTTGTCGAAGGTAAAAGATACAAGAGACCAGCACCACGATTCCCACGAACCAGCCGGCCCAGCGTTGTCTTTGGGTCGTCGCAAAGCCACGCGATAACACAAAACACCCCAGAAACAACCCATAGACGTACACCGGTGATAGGATACGCCCATCCAAGGGGGTATTGGCATCCAAGAAAGAGAGAGAAAACAGCAAAAATAGTGCATAGACCGGCACAAACAACGCCAACAGGCGGATTTCACCAGGTATTCTACCCACCGAGGTGATCCTGGGACGACTTGTGCGCCGGCATTCAACCTGCCAGACAAGGCCGCCAATAATTGCCAGCCCAGCCACCGCTACCACGCCCAGTTTGAGCCACAATGATGCAGACGCAGGCACCAGAAACCAGGATGCTGTTGTAGTCAGCGCCTGGAAAAGATGAGATTTACCAGGCGGGTGGAAGACAATCTGCCGACCAGTTGCCGTGCCAGCCAGTATCATGTTCCGGAGAAGCCATAAACCGAAAGGAGCCAGACTGACAATCCCGAATAGGATACTATCCTGGAGTCGCCTGCTTAAGGGTTGCACGCTGAGCAGCAACAACCCAAAAATGCCGGTAGCAATCAAAGCCGCGCCAGCGTACCGGGTCAATAACGCCAGCCCAATCAGCGCCGCCGAAGCCAGCAGCAACCCCGGCTGAGGATGCTCAAGATGCCTTCCCAGAATTACCAGACCAACCGTCCCAATAAACAGAAAGAGCGGTTCAGACCAGGCCATCAAATGAATCTCCAGCAGGTGTGGCGCGGTGAAAAGCCAGAATCCCCCAGCCAGAGGCAGCCATCGAGCCATCGTCGGCGACCAGCGGTTGATCAACCCACCAGCCAGCCAGATGCCCACGCCAAACAGCGCCGCATTCAGCCCGCGCGCCGCCAACCCGATATCCAGACCGGCCTTCGTCAATACAGCAAGCAGTGAGGCATAGAGTGGCGGCAGGTGCGTGAGCGGGCTGTTGCCACCCTCCACGGAGGGCAAGCTATAGCCTTTGCCAGCCAATAGATTGCGCGCGGCGCCAAGGTAGAATACCGAATCGGGCGAGGCGCCAATTCCCCAACGTGTGCCAACCAGGATAGTAGCGCCCGCCAGTAGTGCGAGGACAAGTAAGAATACAAACAACCAAGCTGGCTTCATGTCAGGCTATTCGCCGCATAACCTCTGCAGGATTTGTTCGACCTTCTCGCCTGTCTGCTCCCAACCATGGCAGGTTTCTGCTTCAAGACGAGCAGCCTGACCCATACGCCGCACCAGCTCGCGGTCGCTTGCAAGGTGGAGTATTGCCTCGCATAAAGCTTCTGTATCACAAGGCGGGACGATCCAGCCCGTCACGCCATGGCGCAGGGTGACAGGTTGACCATCCTCTCCAGAAGCAATACAGGCGAGGCCAGCCGCTTTGTAGTCGAACAGCTTCAGCCCAGAATACTCCTGCCAACCGCAATAAGGCGCTAAGCCGATATCGGCGGTTGCCAGATAGGAGGCATACGCGTCCGCAGGAAGTCGCCCGGTGAATGTCACTCGTCCCTGCAACCCGAGCTCATTCGCCAGTTGACAAGCTTCTTCCAGCCCATCTCCGCCGCCGATCAGGGTCAACTCAAGCTGGACGCCATGTTGCAACGCAGCCGCACAGGCTGGCAGCAAGATATGAATCCCATGCCATGGGTAAAATCCTCCCAGGTACACCAGACGGATAGAGCCGGTTGACTCCCACGGCTCTTGAAAGGCACGCAACTGTTCCCGTTTGAGCAGATGCACCAGCTCGCTGCCGTTTTCAACCGTCTGCACCTTGTCGATTGGTACGCCCCAGCGGTCTATGCAGCTCCTGCGCCAGCCCTCACCGCTTGCCACAACAAACGCCGCATTGCGGAATACGTTCCGCATCAGGCGGCAGGAGATGAAACGTTGCAGGCCTTGCGGAGCACTCTTTTTTGCCTCCAGATCAGCCAGCGGATCGCCGTTATACTCCAATGCAAGCGGCACCCCCAGCATACGACTCGCCAGCACGCCGCCATACCCCATCCAACTGAAGCGTTCCAGCAACACGTGGCAGTCAGCCAGTTCCTGGCGGCAGGCCAGCGCAAAGCGCAGGCTTTCAAAGAACCCCAGATAAGGTAGTTTGAGCTCGTATTGTACGCGACGAATTGCCCGCTCTACCCACCGTAGAAGGCCCCGGTCCATCCAGCGCACTGTAACCGGCTCAAACGTGGTCAGGTCGTCCGTCTTCCAGATTCTGCCATCCAAACGGGCAAGCAAGCGTACTGCATGGCCGCGACGGATAAGCTCAAAAATCACCTGACGCACGTGGTTTGCCGGGCCACTGAATGGTGGATGGCGCACCTCTTCACCTAGTTGCATCAAGTAGCCAATCCTCATCGCTTCCAGCTAGACCCCACCTCTTCAACCAATTGCCGAACTTGCACCTTAACCCCATCCATGTCAAAGCGCTCCTGCACGCGCTGGAGTTGTGCCGCTTGCTTCAACTGGCGCTGGTGCGGCGAGCAATTAGCATAAGCGAGTATCTTTTCCACTAACTCGTCATCGGTCAGATACAGGTCTTCTGCAGGCAAGAGCTCGTCTGCGCCTTCCCAGGCATGTGACAAACAATAGCAACCAGAAGCTATCGCTTCCATTGGCGAGACTTGCAAGCCCTCAGAGTAACTATTGGAGATGAAAATATCGACCCGTTGATGCCATGCTGCTGCATCCTGCACCGGTCCGTAAAAGGTAACTTTATCCTGTAATTGCAATCGCTGCACCAGCGATCGCAACGCCGAGGCGTAATCGCCGTGCAATTCATGCGCGCCCCCACCAATATGGAGGTGAAAGCCATCTTGCTGTTGGAGCAACTGATAAAATGCCAGGATCAACTCATACACACGCTTGCGCGGCGTGAGATGACACAGGATGCCCAGATCGCCATTGAAAGCTTTGCTGTAAGGCTGAAATTTGCGTAAAGAGATAGCCTCAGGGATCACCACGGTCTTGTGCGCGTATTGCGGAAATAGCTGGCTGAACTCCCGCTGTTTTGCCCGACTGACCAGGATGAGACGATCCACCGCTTCCCAGTTGATCTGTCCAGCCCATTGATAAAGTTCATAACGATGCAGGCGGGCAACGATGCCGCAGCGTTTGGGCATCCGGGAACTGGCTGCCAACAACTCACTGGCCCACTCGAAGAACACCACCTGGTTGCTCTCCAGGAAGTCACTCAAATCACGCTGAAATAGCCAACGATTCACCCGCCCCTCAAAGAACGGCAAATGAACCTGCCGGCGTTGAAACAGGCTAACCTGGTGACAGGTCACCAATTCATCAAATATCTCCTGGAAAAAACTCCAGGTTTCTTCGATAACAACCCCAATGCGCATGTTTTATGGGCAGCCCATCCAGCGCTTAACCGTCAATGAACTGGCGATGCCATAGCTCGATTGCGATCATCGCCCCCAGAGAGACCGTGTGATCTTCGCCAGCCATGTGGGCAGCAACCAGGCGGCGGACGTATTCCGGTCGGTAGTATCCGCGCTGCATAAAGCGATCGCTGAGTAAAATCCCTTCCACCCAATCCTTGAGTACAGTGCGGAACCAGGAACGATAGTCTTTGTATGGGCGCCAGTTGACTTCTGGCGTCTTACTGAGGCCGCGTTGATGGAGATGCCATTGCAACAACCGACGGCCGCGCATCTTCAGGTTGCGGAAATTCTCCACCATGGGTAAGCCAGTCCAGCTCAGCGGTACCTTTGCCATCTGTGGGAAGGCGCGCGCAAAAGCCCGCTGAATCAGACGGCGCTCTTGTAACAAGCCCGGTGGCGTGTGAATGGCAAAATCGAGCAGATCATTGTCACAGAACGGCAGGCGCACCACCGCCTGGCTGCGTACCACCTCCACTCCGTTCAGGGTCATTCGCGGCACACGCTGGGTGAGGTCAAAATACAGTCGCTGGCAGGCAAGCTGACGCACCTGAGCCGCTTCCATCCCAGCTCGATAGCTTTCCATCACCCCGTCGCCAACCAGGGCTAAAAAATCGGCGCTGAAGAGCTCTTGTTGTTCAACGGGTGTGAAAGTGATAACCCCCTGGCTCTGGTGAACCCCAAAATGCACCCGGATGGCAGTTTCCGGATCATAGTCAGCCCAAAAAGGCGGCACAACTGCGAAGCCAAACATGGCATCGCCCATGAAACCCTTGTAGATGATTCGAGCGTATGGTGTTTCATCGTCCAGGTTGGCAATTGCATGCAGATTGACAATATTGCCCATGCCATCGGTGATGCGGACGCTGTCTTCTGCAGTACGCAACAAAAAATCGGGCTTCAATTCAAAGAAATGATGCCGGGCGCGGGTCAGGGCAGCGACCTCGGCCGCATAACGCGCGTCGTCGCAACCCGGGATGCCCCAGGTAAAAGTGTGCAACGGCCAATTAGCCGGGATGCGATTCAAACAAGCCAGCAACACGCGCGAATCTAAGCCGCCGCTAAGCATCACCCCCTTCGGAAGTTCATCTGCCGCCTGCCTCTGCGCCGCCTGACAAAGCAGAGCTACCAGCTCATCCTCGTAATCTTCTTCCTTGCGCAATGGGTACGTATCAGGATAATGCAAACTGGTACATGGTCGGATAGTGAAAGTTCCATCTCGCACAGTCAAGCAACTGCCCTGAGGCATCAAGCGTGCCGCTGCCAGCAAGGTGCGGTCGTGCAATACGTGATCGAAGGTTAGAAACTGGGCAATTGCCAATCGGTCCACTTCACGCGGCAAACCCGGGTGTGCCAACAGGGCACGCACACCAGAAGCAAACAAGAAGGCTCCATTGTGTTGGGCGTAATAGAGTGGGAACAACCCCATGCGATCGTTGACCAACCGCAGCGTGCTGGATACAGGCTCCCAAATCGCGGCGATGAATGCACCGTTCAAGCGACTGGCGAACGAATCGCCATATTCGGAATGGAGATGCAGCACCAGCTCGGCGTCGCTATTCACCTGGAAGCGATATCCGCGCCGAATCAGATCTGCTTTGATCTCCGCAGTATCGTACAGCTCTCCTTCCATCAACACACATTTGCTCTGCGCTTCATTCCAAACAGGCTGTGGCTGGGGATTAACAATGCCCAGGTGAACGCGCCCCAACCCAATTCCATCGGCGTGATAGTAATCAAGCCGGTAAGCGTCGCCTGGTTCCAATGCTTGCGCCATCCGAAGTATAAATTGTTCCTCGGTCGAACCTGGCACCTTCCCGAAAAAACCCACAAGACCCGGCATAATCCCTTTCCTTTGCGGCGTCTCAGGCTGGGCGGATCGCTTCGAACACCATGGTCTCGATGCGATTCATCTCTGCACCGATCAGCCGCTGATGAGCATCAATCCCGCGCAAATTCTCATCGGGACTCTCATCTGGTTCAAGTTGAATAATGTCAACAAATCCCGCTGCCTCAAGAGCTGCCCGTAGTGTGCGTGCATCATATAAAAACTGGTGACCATAGCTGCGAAAGAAATTATTCACAACAAAGCAGGCGGTATCGTTTTGAGCGTCTGGAAAGAAGCGCTGAATGTGTTGATGATCCAGGTCCCACTCGGGATGATGTCTTTGCAGAGGGGATTTTTCCGGTGAATACAAACCCATCACGTTTCGGCTATTCCACTCCAGATAGCGCCGCTGTGCTTCGCTCTTCGAATCAGCCAACAATCCAACGATATTGACTACATCTGGAGTGGCAATGCGCACCCTGCCTCCAACACGCAAGATGCGAAAAATCTCTTTCAGCATCTGCACTCCGTGTGAATAAGGAATGTGCTCGATCATGTGCTCGCTAAAAACGTAATCGAAAGTCTCATTCGGGAACGGCAGACGTTCCAGCGCATCCAGATAGAGCACTCCCGGTATAACCGGTTCCAGGTCGGTATTCAGCCATCCTGGGAGAGGATTCTCCCCTGCGCCAATTTGCAGTTTACGCAATGAGTGGCTTGCCAGGTAACTGGCAAACGCCTGCTGGCGGGTGCGTAGCTGAGCATCCTTCAACCGATCCAGGCGTATTTGTTCGCGGGCGCGCATCCAGGCGATCTTGGTCTCTCGCAGGCAAGTGACCAGCGTCCGCCGGAGCTTGAGCCACATGCTAGTGGTCATGTACATGCTTCTTCGAGGCAAACGCCTGTTTCAGCAAGATGGCAAAGACGCCGCGGTTGAACAACCAGGATGGATCATAACGAATCCCCTGCCAAAGATGCGCAAGGATCGACTGCGAAACTGTAGCACTATTGGCGCTAAACACAACACCCATGTGTTGCCGGGAAAGCATCCGCGAATGCAAGCGCTTCAGCCGGGCTTTATGTGGCAGCAACTCCCGAAAGATGCTATCTAGAAAAGCAAGCCTGTCCTCTAAGCCATTCTGCGGCAGATAATCGCTTAAATAACCCACCAGGGGTTCGTCGTGGTCAA
>FWPU01005671.1_pt1 | contig 22976 bp, 20 predicted proteins | sample 2228361 | NCBI WGS metagenome assembly FWPU01 (sample SAMEA103939777, study PRJEB20133) | metagenome
GAAAACGGGCGAGCCCATGGTGAGACGAATGGCCAGGGCGATGAGGGCCATGAGGGGGGAGAGCAGGGTCAGCACCGTGAGTGAGACAATGATGTCGAAGGCGCGTTTGATAGCCAAACCGATACGGCGACTCATGCTCTCTTCTCTCGACACGCTCGCTCCAAAGCTGTCTCTAGCTTCGGCACCTGATCCCTGCGCTCGAAGTGTCCCTCGACGTAGGCTCGTGCCGATTGCCCCATCTGCTGACAGCGCTCAGGATTGTCTGCCAGATCACCCACCGCCTCAGCCAGAGCGTCAGGGTCGCCCGGCGGCACAAAGACGCCTCCCTCAGCCGCGTCGATCACCTGACGGATAGCGCCGTCAATGGCCAGCACCGTGGGACGCCCGGCGGCCATGTAGTCGAAGACCTTGTTGGGATAGGTGGTGGTGAACATGGGGATAGCCTTCAGGATGGCGATGCAGACATCGGCAGCAGCCAGGAAGGCCGGCATGCGAGCCTTGGGCTGGGCTGGGACGAAGCGAACGCTAGACAGCCCCAGTTCCTCGGCTTGACGGATCAGGTTGGGGCGCTCCTTGCCATCCCCCACCAAGACGAAGACGACATCAGGGTAGGCCTCCAGGCGCTTGGCGGCCAGGAGCACGGTCCCCAGGTCGTTGGCCAGGCCATGCGCCCCGGCGTAGAGAGCGACGAATCTGTCTTCGAGCCCCAATTCTTGGCGAACCGCTTCACCCCGGTCGGCTGGGTTGAACATGCGCACCTCGACTCCATTGGGTACCAGGTCAATCTTGTCCTCAGGCACACCACAGCGGCGCAGGTGGGGGATGAAGCCGGGGGAGTTGACGATGAGACCGTCGGCGTGGTGATACAGAAAGCGCTCCAGGCGGCGTGAGGCCCAGATGAGCAACGGATTGCGCAGCACACCGGCTTCGATGGCGAAGTCGGGCCACAAGTCACGCACTTCGAAGACGAAGGGCACCCGCTTCAACCGGGCCACCAGGTAGGCGGTTACTGCTTGGAAGATGGGCGGATTCGTGCCCCATACGATGTCTACATCTTTGACCAGCAAGGCAGCCGCAAAGGATGAGAACATGAAGCTGAGAAAGCTCAGGACTCGGGTGAAGAAGCTGCGGTGCAGGGCAGCATAGGTCCAGGTACGCAGAACTTCAATGCCGTTCAGTTGCTCGCGAACCACCCACTTGCCTTGAGCCGAGGGCAGGGTCTGCCCGGTCAGATAGCTCACGGAGCTGGCGATGATGGTGGCCCGATGCCCCCGCTGCGCCAGGTGCCGGGCTAACTCATAGTGGCGGGTGCCGCCAGCTTCTCCTTCAGTAGCAAAGGCTTGATGGATGAGAAGGATGTGCATAGTCAATAATAGAGTAGCTTGAAAATGGCCTTGTATGCCAGGGCTATCGTGCGCTTGACTCGGCTGTGCCGATAGGCATCCCAGCGTCGCGCGTAGTCGGCGAAGACCGGTTCGCCCGTCAGCCGATGCATTGCCTGGAGTTGGACGATGTGCAGGTGATGGTAGAATGGACTGGCCAGCATCTTCATGCGGGTGCCCGATTGCTCGTAGAGGGACCAGAACCCGGCATCGAAGCGATGCAGGTTGTCCCTGAGCGTTCGTACTGCCTCAGCAAAGAGGCGTTCGGCTTCTTGATTCTGGGTGTAGAGGTAGTAATCGTACACACCCCACGAAGCCCAGATGAAGCCGTTCAGGATGCGGGTCGGCGGGTCTACGATGGCTTCCTCAAACCAGGTGTAGCCTTGGTCGTCCACATAGGTGACCCCACCCTGGTCGGTAGTCTGCAAGAATGTCTCGAAAGCTCGCTGAGCGGCCTCCAGATACGCTGGATCGCCCGTTTCCCTCTGAGCCCGCACCAAGACAGAGATGCCCTGCCCCTGGCCAAGGGCGGAATACCAGGGGGCCTTGAGGGGGGTGCGGTACTCCCAATCGAAGTGGTGGTTCCACACCCGCAGGCCGGCAGGATTTTGCTCCAGGTTAGCCACCAGCCAGTCGGCTATCGCCACGAACCTGCGACGGCGTTCTGGGTCTCCTGTGCGACAGAATAGGTTGTAGTTGCCCAGGCCGTACTGGGCGATGGCGATGGGGTTGTACTGAAGCCCCACTTTGCCATGATAATTGAGGAGCGGGATGCCGTTGGCGTCGTACTGGCCTGGATAATCCGCCTTGGCGGTGAAGGGCATGTAGTACTCGCCCAGTTCCCCTGGCCGGAAGCGCTCGTTCACCTCCGGCACCTCGTGCCAGAAGGTCAGGTGGCTTTTTTGAGGTGTCAGATAGGCAGCGAAGATGCGGCGGTAATAATTAGGGCGGCTTGAGATTAGCATTTGGTAGTGAGATTCTTCGCTTTCTTGGTTTCCCAAACGACGATGGCGCTGTACAGGGCGTTGAAGGTGTTTCCATGGTGGTCTTGTCAAGCCGCTACCCAGAACACCTCACGGTTGTCACTCTGAGCGACCGCAGGGAGCGAAGAGTCTCCACAAGTCAGGCGGAGATTCTTCACTCCGCTACGCTCCGTTCAGAATGACATCTGTGGTTCTGCCCCTACGAATGACGCCCCGCGCCTGGGAGGCTCAGAATGACAGGTTTTCGATCACATCGGCGATGCGTTCAGCGGCATGACCATCCCACAGCGGTGGCACCTGTCCCCGTTTGCCATCGCCGGCCAGAATCCGCGCGACCTCGGCCCGCAATCGGTCCATGTTCTGCCCGACCAGGGTGTTGGTGCCCAAGGTAACGGTCACCGGACGCTCGGTGTTCTCCCGCACGGTCAGGCACGGCACGCCCAGGTAGGTGGTCTCCTCCTGGATACCGCCGGAGTCGGTGATGACCAGGGTGGCGTGGCGCTGCAGGGCCAGGAAATCGAGATAGCCCAACGGTTCGATAAGGCGTAATTGGGTCCCTTCGGCTTCCCCTTCGACTGCACTCAGGGCAAGATTGGATGTTGGATATCGAGTTTCCTCCAATCTCTGGCGGGTACGGGGATGGACGGGGAAGATCACCGGCAGGTCGCGGCTGATGTCGGCCAGGGTGGACATGACTCTTCTCAACGTTTCGGGTCCGTCTACGTTTGATGGCCGGTGCAACGTCACCAAGACATACTGTGCGGAGGTGCCCCCTGTGACAAGGAGAGGGGGTGACGGGGTGACGGGGTGACTTCTCCCCCTCACCTCGGCTCCCTTGCTCCCCTGCCCGCCCGCTCCTGTTCCTTCGCTCCGCTCAGGACTTCGGCTCCCCTGCTCCTGTTCTTTCGCTCCGCTCAGGACTTCGGCCCCCTCGCTCCCCCGCTCCTGTTCCTTCGCTCCGCTCAGGACTTCGGCCCCCTCGCTCCCCTGCTCCTGTTCCTTCGCTCCGCTCATGACTTCGGCTCCCCTGCTCCTCTGCTCCATCACCAGCCCCAACTGCGCCAGTATCGGGCTGTTCTCCGTCTTCGGCAGCAAGTGCGCCAGGGTATCAATCATCACGTTGCCCACGCGGTGGATCCTTTTCGGTGGGATGCCTTCGCGCAGCAGGTTTTCATCGGCATCGGCCGAGGGAGTGAAGAGCAAGTCAGCTATCTGGTCGGTGAGCAGGCGGTTGAATTCCTCCGGCATGGTGCGGTCAAAAGAGCGCAGGCCCGCCTCCACGTGGCCCACGGGAATGAGCAGCTTGACACATACCAGAGCGGCGGCGAGGGTGGAGTTGACATCGCCGTAGACCAGCACCAGGTCTGGCCGGTGTTCCAACACCACCGCCTCGAAGCGGCTCATGATCTGGGCCGTCTGCCAGGCATGGCTGCCGGATCCGACTTCCAGGTTGATGTCAGGCTGGGGAATGTCCAGTTGCCGGAAGAAGGCCTCCGACATGTTGGCATCGTAGTGCTGGCCGGTGTGGACGAGGGTCTGGCGAATACCCCCACGCCGGGCCAATGCCCGCATTACTGGAGCGGCTTTCATGAAGTTCGGACGGGCACCTACGACATGGAGGACATGCATGTTATGCCCTCCCACTGGCGATGAAGTCTTGGGTTCTTACCTCGACTGGCTCCCCGCAGTCCAAAGCCTGCATGATGCGGAAGGTGGTCAGCGTGGTAGCGATAATCTCTTCACGAGGGATAGGCGATGAACTGCCGTTCTGCACAGCGGCGACGAAGGCTTCCCACTCGCCCCGGTGGCCCTTATCCTGACGCAGGCGGGATGTATGAACCTTCTTGCGCCCATTGCGTACCAGTTCCAGGCGGCGGAAGTCGTCCAACACGCCCACACAGCCGCCGCCGAAGATCTCCACCCGCTCCTTGGGGAAGGATTTGTCCCCGTTGGCGACATAGGTGATGGTGCCCAGGGAGCCGTCGGCAAACTCCAGGGTGATGACCACGTTGTCGTCCCGGTAGCGGCCGTCATTGGGCAGCGCCCGGGCGTGGACCCGCACAGGCAGGGCACCAGCCAGGAAGGTCAGGAAGTCCACGAAGTGACACACCTCGCCAATGATGCGCCCGCCGCCGTGTTCCGGGTCCTGCACCCAGTGGTCGGGCGGAATGTAGCCGGCGTTGACCCGGTAGTGCATCACTAGAGGCTCGTGGACATCGGCCAGGAAGGCTTTCAGTTGGCGGGCCATGGGGGCGAAGCGACGGTTGTAACCGACCATCAGGATAGGGGAGAATGGAGAATGGAGAATGGAAGACAGAGATTGGACATCGGAAAATGGAGAATGGACATTGGAAAGAGGAACATTTCCCTCTTCCCCTTTCCCCCTTCCATTTTCCCCTTTCCAACTTCCAACTGCTTTGCACACTTCCCGCAGTTGCTCCAGATTAAGCGCAAGGGGCTTCTCACAAAAGACATGTTTACCAACGCCGAGGGCAGCGAGGACCTGGCGGGCGTGGAGGTAGTGGCGGGTGGCGATGACCACGGTGTTAATGTGCGGATCGCTAAAGATTTCGTTCTCGTCGGTGGTGCAGTAGCGGAAGCCGAATTTGTCGCCGGCGTGGCGGGCGCTGAGGCCGGTGGCAGTGCACACGCCGATGAGTTCGATGCCGGAGACCTTTTTCATGGCCGGGAGCAGGGTGGTGGTGGCGAAGTTGCCGGCACCGAGCAAACCAACGGAGATTGGAGATTGGAGATTGGAAGATGGACGATGGAGAATAGAGAAAGGAAGTTGGAGAATGGAACGCGGGGATTGGTCGGGTTGGCGAACTGGGCCAGTCGTTGGTTGCCGCAACCAAACCTTCCTATCGGTCAGGTGTCCACCTTCCCCTTTCCCCTTTCCGTCTTCCGGGTAGGTGATGAGGACGCCGAGGAAGGGTTCGCCGGTTTTGCCGGTGATGAGGTCGTAGGCTTTGGGGGCCTCCTCGATGGGGAAGCGGTGGGTGATGAGGGGCTTGACGTTGACCTTGCCCTCGGCCAGGAGTTGGACGAAGGCCTGCATGTTGCGGTTCTCGGTCCAGCGAACGTAGCCGATGGGGTAGTCGTGGCCTTTCTCCTCGTACTCTGGATCATAGCGACCGGGGCCGTAGGAGCGGGAGATGCGGAAGGTCAGTTCCTTCTCGTAGTAGATCTTGCGGGGGATCTGCATGCCCACCGCGCCTACAGCCACGACCACGCCTCGATCGCGGGCGATCTCTCCGGCCAGTTGGACGGGCTGGTTGCTGGGGGTATCGGCGGTGATGATAACGGCATCGGCACCGTGGCCAGCAGACAGCCGATAGCAGATAGCCGATAGCTCATCGGGCGTTGTTGCCACGGCGTCGGCTCCCAATTGGTGGGCCAGTTGGGCCCGGGCGGGTTGGATATCCATGCCAATGACCATGCACCCGGCGGCTTTCAGCATCTGCACCGTCAGTTGACCCAGCAGGCCCAGGCCGATCACAGCCACCGCCTCGCCCAGCTTGACGTCTGCCAGGCGGATGCCCTGTAGGGCGATAGCCCCAAGGGTGGTGAACGCCGCGGACTCAAAGTCCACATTTTCCGGCAGTTTGACCACCAGATTCGTGGGCACGCTCACCACTTCCGCGTGGACGGCGTAGCCCCCTCCGGCACAGGCAACCCAATCACCGACCTGCAATTCGGAAACGCCAGCGCCAACGCCGATCACAGTGCCGGCACAGGAATATCCCAGCGGAACTGGCTGATCCAGGCGGTTTTGCACAGCCTGCAGGGCGGTGAGGATACCTTCGCGTTGGGCTTTATCCAGCACCTGGCGGACCAGGTCCGGGCGGGCGCGGGCCTTCTGGAGCAGGTTCTTCTCGGCGAAGTCCACGACCATGCGCTCGGTGCCAGCGGAGATTGAGGAGGCGGCGACATGCACCAGCAAGGAACCCACAGCTAGCTTAGGAATAGGAACTTCTGTAACCAACGCCCCGGCGGTCCGAACGTGTTGAAAGAGCTGTTTCACTTCTGGCCAAACCTCTCGGACGGGGAAGTAAAGCCTTCACAACTGAGGTCAAAAGCTAATCTTTAACGTAGTACTAGACATTGTAGGGAAACCTCAAGCATTCTCCAGTTCTTCATAAAGTTGTTTTAGCCGGTTCTCCATAATCTCCCATGTCCACTGCCTGACGAAAAGGCTTCTCACTCGTTCAGCAAACAACGGCAATTGATGACGATGACTTCTCAGATCGGCTAGGATTTGCGCAAGGGCGTTATCATCACCTGAAGGGCAAACAAAGCCCAAGCCCTGCTTTTGAACCCACTGAGATAACTTCGCAGAAGAACTCACAATAATAGGGCGACCAACCGCCATCGCGTCAAAAAAACGATTAGGGAGGACCCATGAGCGGTAATCGCTCTCATTAGCGTCGCCACGGAGATAGAGAATAGCATCACAGGTGGCTGCTCTCACCAGTAAGTCATGCGGAGAGTCGAGCCATTCGTATATAACGAGGGGATGCTTTATGAACACGTTCTTCGCAAAATCGTCATAAAGCCACCCGCTGGCAATAATCGATACCGATCCCTCTGGCAACTTTTCGAGAGCCCTAAGAATGACGTCAAGCTGTTCACGTTTACGACTTAGGGACCCACCAATACAGACTCGAACCGTTGGGCTGTCTGGGAACATCCTCGAGAGTTCTTCTCCGGGATCCGGCGGGCAGTTGGAAATCACTATGGACTTTCCAATATGTCTCCCTAGCATCGCTTGAAGTTGCTCTCCAGTTTCTATGATCCGATCCGCGAGTGTGTTCGTTATGTTGCGACCTGCATGGGCCAGCATATTACGAAGGGGGGACTTATGGGAGTTTGCCACTATGCTATCAAAGACATCCACAATCAAGTAGCGGAAGTAAATACCCTTAAATGGCAAGACTATTAGAGCCTTTTCTTCATTAACCGCCTGCACGACATCAGGGCGCTCTCTTTTTACCGTTCCTATCACGTGAGCTAGAAATCCCCCCCATCCTTTTAACGAACCCTTCCCAATATCTGACTCTTTAGCAAAAATGCGTTGTTTTATAGCGGGATGAAGAAGAATCGTTTTGGGGGTGTCTGGCCTTCTATCCCAACCAACAAAAACCACCTCGTGGCCAAACTTGGCTAATGAATTGCACATCTTGGTCACGCGCATGTCCGTTCCATCATTTCGGGAAAGATAGAGAATTTTCATATGTTCCTACCTCCGCTAACACCTACCATAATCCTTCCAATACTTGAGACAGATTCGAATACCGTCCTCTATGGAATACCTATAGCGGAATCCAAGCTGAGACTGGAGCCTAGTGCACCCAAAGCGGGCAAATACCCCTTCTGGCATGGAACTGGACGGCCTCACCTCTAGGGTAGGGTCCGGACCATTTGCGATTTGGAACATTTTCCGTGCAAGTTCGGTGAAAGACGTCGGCACACCAGTCGAGAGATTGACCCCGGAGCCATCACCAATTTTGTCACCGATGATAAACATGCCGTCCACACAGTCCTCGATGTATATAAAGTCCCGCATCTGCCGGCCACTTCCCCATACGGTCATGGGGTTCTCGCCATTCACCGCCCGCTTCAGGATGGCGGGGAAAGGATAACTCATATCCTGATCCTCTCCATAGCCTGAGAACGGACGGAAACAGGTAATGTGAAGGCTATGTTTCTTGCTTGTCAGCCGCGCAAGATACTCCCCGGTTAGCTTTGCCCATCCGTATGTGTAATCGGGTTGCCCAATGAATCCTTCATCGAAAGAAATCATGTGCTCGGAAAGAGCCCGGTAGGAATCCGGTTTCTGGTAGGCGAGGGGGTAAGCAGCCGACGAGCTGAAGTAGTACACTCGGCGAGGCTTGTACTTCAGCCGCGAAAGCCAGTGAAAGAACTCTGCGTCTGTTGAGATGTCAATGGCCACCGCCAGCGGATCATTTTCGATGACCAGCCGCCCGCCAACAACCGCTGCTAAGTGAACGATCACATCAAATTCCTTGGAAAATGAGCTATCACAGCGAAAGAAACTGCGGCAATCATCCCTGATTAATGCCACTCTTGAGCGATCAGGCTGCAAGTGGGGCATCCAATCATCCATTTCCTGGCAACCGGAACGAGGGCAAAAATTATCGACAATTGTCACATGATAACCCATAGTGACCAGACGCTTCACAACATGGCGTCCAACGAAGCCAGCACCGCCGGTAACAAGAGCGTTCATAAGTTAATCTGTCCTCCAGAGCAGGTTAAAGGTACAATGGTTTACCGATGGCCCAGGGTTGATGTCGTCCTTACCCATCCCTGGGCGGCATGATAGCTCAGTATCGTGGATGAACCTGACCCCAGCCCGTCCTCTAGATCTGCAGATCTTATCGCGTAGGAGAGACCAATCCCGATGATTACCCAGTACATGCTCCCAATTGCCAGGTTGTTTTGTGTCCATGAGACCTCGAAGAGCTGTTGGACGCAGATTCCTACCAAGAACGCACCGGATAATCTACATAGCGAAACCTGACGGTAGACCCAAAAGAATCGCCAGATCGAGACCAATATAGCGAGAAACGCTGTCAAACCGATTAACCCGGTTTGTAAAAGGGTGTGCAGATAGAAGGAGTGCGTAGATAAGAGACTATAAGCTGGAAAGAAGGGATAACCGACCTGTGCTGAGACTCCATATCCCCATAGCGGCCGCTGCGAGAACAACGTAAATGTCCACTCCCAAACCAAGTGACGTCCAGAAAACAAGTGTTGCCCGGTCTCCTCGAACATCACAGTGTCCAGTTGGGAGAGAAAAGGCTGGTCGCTTAGCGCAGGGTATTGGCAGACAAACACAAATCCGCTTATCAAAACTGCAATAAAGAAAACGGCATAGATGAAATGGGAACGGACGAAAAGGGACCACAACAGAAAAACAAGGAGGGTGAAAGAATAGCCAAGCAACGCCGCTCTTGCTCCCAGCAAATAGAACCAGAATCCAAGAGCGATGCCGAACAGGCCAGAGTAGATACGAATCCAGGTCCCACGTGAAAGCAAAGCCAACGCGAAGACCGAATAGCTCATGCCGAACAGGAGGTTGCCAATAGCTTGCTGGCGCATCGAGTAGTCATGCTGGCTGTAAAACCACCAGGACAGCAGCACGACTGCATGGCTCAGCAGAAAAAGCACACGCAATTCTTTTTTCGTCCAGGCTGCAGCAGCGGCATAAATGAACACTATTCCAGCAGCTGCTATTTGCAGGGTAACATAAATCCCCCAGAGAGAGGGTCCAAGCGTCAAAAGGCTCATTATATTGACAAGCAAATAGATAACAAACGCCAAAATCACAGCATTTACTCTAGTGCTATTTCGGACGATCCTTGGCCCGTTAATGGATAGCCAACCCAGTGCCAGCAAAGGCGCGAGACCCAATGCTACACGGCCCGCATTCTTTATTTCAGGATCAGTCGTCGCAATGTTAATTACACCAACAGCGATCAGCACGACTACAAAGTTATTAAGATTGAATAATCTAGAATGCATCGCGGCTCACAGCTCAGTCTAGTTCTAAATACAGGTCTCTGATAGATCGTACCATCGAGGCTACATCAAAGCTTTTGACACGCCGGTAACCGGACCGAATCGAAGATTGTTGCCAACCACGATCCTGCAGTAATGCGCTAATGGCGGCTGCAAGCGCTTGAGGATTGTTGGGGGGCACCAGCAAGCCCTCGTCCGGTGAACGAATGATCTCGGAGATACCGCCGACATCAGACGCTACTACAGGCAAACCAGCCGCCATCGCTTCCAGAATGGCTACTCCCAAGGCTTCCTGGCGACTGGGCAACACGAAAATATCGCAGTGCCAAAGCAAACGAGGTAGTTTGGTGTGTTCAACAAGTCCCAAATAGCTCACACGGTGTGAGAGATCAAGCCTTTCCGTCAATGCTTGGATCCTTCGATTCGCAGACGACTGAACCAGGCCAACAACCACAAGGGATATTTCCGGATACGGCAACGCCAGTATCTGCACGGCTCGCAGCAGCACGTCCAAGCCCTTTCGAGCCCAATTCGACCCGACGAATACCAGCCTATAGCCTGGTGTTCGACCCGGGACAGGGTTTGCAGGGAGCACCGCAGGTCTAGTAAACGCCGCCACATCCGCGGCCTTGTAGATAGTCAAGATCCTGCTTGTGTCTGGCCGGTAATTTGTGACAACGTTCCTCAGCGTGAATTGCGAGTTGCAGATAACGCGTGTAGCGGCCTGTACCACTTTGGCCTCTTTCTGCCGTCGCCAGGCTAGGCTTAGTAGTCGCCTCCACCCACTATGAAAGACGATTGCTGGTGCGGTCCTCCACAGGGTGGCCGCCTCATAGTCGTTGACTTGAACAATCCATGGTCCCGGGTAGTCCACGAAATCAAACATAGTGTAGGCATCGTTCCCATGGACAATAGTGTGGTGTTCTTGGTTGGTTGCCAGTTCCCTGGCTCTTCGCTGTACAAGGCGGTAAAGCTCCCGGGAACTCCGCCAAGCCCCTATCGGGTGCAATTGCGGATGCGATTCTCCAAAGCTCGGGGCCACGATGTGGAATTCCAGTTCAGGATCTTCGCGAAGTGCCTTCCAAAGATACTGCGCATATATTCCCGGGCCATTGGCTGTTTTGTCAAATACCGTCGTGACAAAGATGATCCGTTTCTTCTTCATTTGCCCTCATTGTCACCAACGAACAATTCAGCGAAATCTTCCCACCGGTATCGCTCGACCTCTTCTAGATTTTGACGACCGATTTCGCCAAGAGTCTCACGGTCCATCCCCTTCAGTCTCTCCAACGCCTCATACAGATGACCAGGACGGTACACAAGAGTAAGCTGTTGCCTTAACCGTTCTGGGAGTATCCCAAGTGCTGGCGCCACCACAGGCTTCGCAAACCCCATCGCCAATATGACTGAGCCGGAGTTCTCGATTTCACGGAAGGGAAACACCACCACATCACAGGCCTTGAAGAAGTACTGCACCTCATCTTTGGGGATCAGATCCATAAAGGTGGCTATCCTTGTATCGGCCTTAGCCCTCGACTCTATTTCATCAGCATACTGTTTGCTGCGAGGCGGGCCAGCGATAATGAGTCGCCACTTCTCGTGGGGCATCCGTTTGAACGTCTCGATCAGTTCCTCGATGCCCTTGTAAGGACGTATAGCTCCGAAGTAGACCAGTACAAATTCGCCCAATCCGATTTTAAGCTTATCTCGTGCTTCCTGCATTGAACAAAAGTCAGGGTAGTATCCTACGTACGATCCCTCTGGCACCACCTTGAACTTACCGGGATCTATCTTCAGATACTCGGCAGCCCTCTTGGAGCTAGATTCAGAGAATACCCGAATCCAGTCACACATGCGGGCAAATACCTGCTGAACCAATCGCTCTAGACGACTTGGGGGCCTGTCATGAGAGCGAATGTTGTGCATCGTCCACATAATGCGACATCCAAAGATGTGCTTGACGATCAGCAGCTCAAGTAGAAACAAAGGACTGTTGATCCACGTCCATAGGGCGTGCCGTCTCAGAAAATAGGAATAGTTCCAATCATAGTGCAGATAGTCTGGTCTATACTTCAGGCAAGTGCGCAGCGCTGCAAATAACTTTCCAGGGGCACCATGAAGCACTTCGACGTGTTCATCCTTCCGTAAACCCTCCATCATCAGAAACTGGTAAGGATTCTCCATGCCAGCGATGGGCAGACAGCATATTTTAGTACGTCTATTCATCTGACCCCTCATACAATCAGTTAGGGACTGGACAATGAGTTAAGCGAGTCTGAAAGCAAGGAGAATGAAGGTGAAGGCAACATTGGGGACCTCCCAGAACACGGGCCTTTCATTCGTAGACCAATCAATCTTTGATATCGTTTTGAACCCATATTGTTGTGCGATTTCCAACATTTCACAAATCTCCTGCTTGGAGAATATACATATCGGCGCACCATAGGCCGAGCCCGTTGACTGAATTTTCTCCGGCCAGAAATCCGTTGATAGAATTAGCAGACCTTGGGCTTGCGGTCGTATAATCCGCGCCATTTCCTTGAAGAAAGCTTCAAGATCAATGCCATGCTCGATCACACTCTGGCAAAACACAGCGGCGAAGTGATTGTCGCTGTAGTCAGTACAAGTGATGTCCATTGGTCGGTAAACAATGGGACCCCTACGAAATGTTTGGCTGAATATTACGTTTGCCGCCTCTAGCCTTCTATACCCAGAAAGATAAAGGTTCGGCAAAAGATTTGAGCCTGGAAGACCCCCAGCATCCAATACCGGATCACTTGGAGTGGTGTTGTGTAGTATCAAACTAAGGGCTATCAGTGAGTCCCAATTCTTCACACGGTCAGAATGCAGTATCATACGCCGTTTTTTCAGCTCTTGGATTGCCTTCTCAACCTCTGCCTGATCACTTAAATTCCGGTTTGCCCCCAGCATGGGCAACCCCATTTTCTGGAAACGTCCGCCTTTGAGGAAAAGATAGAGGGAATATGCATCTTCATGCTGAAGAAGCATGTTTGCCAGCCTGTGTCTTACTGCTCTCAAGATAGTTTGGTCAGGCATACCAGAGTTCAGATTCATCAACTGACCTTAGGTAGAACGAATGGCTTTTGTGTATACAGCGCTTTAAGCCACGCATTCAAATTACCATCTGAGTCCAGCTGGGCTTTTGTAATGAAATTTTCCTGGGGATCCTCCTCAAAGAGCGGTAAACGAATGTGGTGCCGGAGAAAGTACATGTGCGCATATCGCTCCGCTTCAGCGAGTTGCTCGTCACTTATCCGCTGAGCAGACGTGAATGAGTCAATCAGTTCAAAATACTCCGAGCGATTCTTAGGATCAAATGTGAAACCCTTGCCCCGGTAGTGGGTATCGGCTACCACAATCACAGGCTTGCCCAACAAACTCATTTCCAGCCCCACCGTGCTGGTGTAGACAATGCCCACGTCAACAGCGTTGAAGATCGAGTAAGCGTTGAAGGCAGGTTCCCTACCCACTAAGCGCACGTTGGGTGGCAGATGCGGAAAGGCCTCGCGCACGATATCAATAACTGCCTGGCGAGTGCCGCGCAGTTCTTCAGCTGGGTGGGGGCGTACGATCAGATAGTTATCAGGCTTCGTCGCAAAATACTCGATAGTAGCGATAACCCACTTTACCTGATTGCCGAAACAAATATCCCGGCTAACAGTAGCGGCGTCCCATAGCAGGTTCGTGAAAAGACCGAAGCATAAAGCGTCTTGTGGGATGCCAAGCTCATCACGTACCACTTCGCACGGCTTTTCCGGCACAAAGTTGAACCGAGTGCGGTCACGAGAGTTATCACGCCGAGAAGCAAGATAGTCGAGCAATTCCCGTCGCTCTGAGTGGGAAAGCGAATATCCCCTCTCTTGAGCGAACTGCATAGAAATGTCGTAAGCCTGAGAAGGTTGGTTCCAAGATGCTACGTAAGCATTCCTAAATACGTTGCTCTGGTCATAGCATGCTACCGGGATTCCCTCGCGTTGGAACACGGCCCGTGCTGGTCCCCACGGTACGTAGATGCCGTGGGTCATAACCACAAAGTCAGGGCGCGAGCGACCGAGGTAGGCTTCAGCTAAGAACTTGATTCTGAGCGCACTACGCACGTAGCCCAACAACACTTGCCCGGTATCCTCATCCACCGCATTTGGTGGAGTTCCTCGGCGCAGGAAACGTAATGCAGATGCCAGAGCGATTTGACCAACCGGAACACCGTCTATTACCAGTGTTTGCAATTCTGAGATATCGTATCTAACCAGTTGACGTTCGACCTGTTCGATCGCATATTGGGTATCCGGCGGCACAAGCTGTGATGCCAGAAGATAGGGGATGCGCACCGCTTTGAGCGCATCCTGTCCACGGAGCACACAGCGTTTGCAGACCTGTCTTCTTGCTGCCGCTGTTTGCTCCACGTTCATGACATCGCACATGTCCATATACTGATCGCAAATCAGCAACTCGCAGGCAAATCCCTGTCTTTGTAGCAATCGGCAAAGAGCAAGCTCCAACTGCAGTTCATGAAGGAAGCCCGGCGCAGATGTGAAAAACAAAACCCGACCAGATTGACCATCAGACACAACCGGCATGGCAATGTCCGAACGGGCCAAGGCCAAAATGGTTGTATAGTCCTTAAGCAGCGACTTGGTTATACTGCTTACTGGAAGCTTTAGTCTGTTTGCCAGGGCAAATGTTGTACGCTGGATTCCTCGTTTCGTGAGATGGTAGAGAGGTTGAGAAAAATCATGTAGTCTCATAGGTTATCACCAATAGCTCTTGTGTTGGAAGCAACCGCATTCTATGGCAGTGCCCCTAAGTGTCGCACAACCATATCAAGCGTTTCTCGAATTCTTTGTTGAGCAGGAGAATTCGTCGTTCGAACAAGCGCTTCTTCAAGCCAAACTTTGGCTTGGTGCCAATCTTGCTGGTCACTTGCCGTTAAGCCCAAGTGATAGTAGGCGTCATACCGGTCGGGAGCCAGGTGGGTCGCCTTCAAGAGAGTTATCTCGGCAGCGCCAAACTGTCTCTTAAGACGATAGATGCCCCCCAGACCGACAACGGCGCGATAGTCATTCGGCCTCAGGACCAACACCCGCTGATAGGCTGCCTCGGCCTCATCCAAAGCACCCTTGCTGATCCAAGCCCAGGCCAAGTTGTAGTTAAGAAACACCCTTTCAAGCACACCTGCATCAGCACCCAATTCGTCCCAAACAGCTAATCCAGCTTCGGAGGCGGCAATACCAATGTCTAACTGCCCTGCCAGCCTGGCCTGTGTGCCCAACTCACGTAGCTTGATGGCAGCTCCAGCGGCCCGCCAGCTTTCAATCGCTCGGGATAAATCGCCGGCCTCCAAGAAAGTGTCTCCTAATACTAACCGCCCCATTTTGTAGGCAGCTGAGTTAGCCGGCAAGACGTCGAGATGTTGGATAGCCGCTGCAATGTCACCCAAATACAAGCAAGACAACCCAACAAATAGATGCAACCGTTCTGCATTGGGCACCTCATCGCTGGCCATATAACACTGTCGTTCTAACCCTGCTAGGCCTTGCTCAGAACGGTTGAGGTTTTGGGAAAATACGATGCTAACCTGGTTTGCTTTAGCGATGCTCACCAATGTAGGTGAATAGGGTATAAGCCCTAGGACCAGCAGAAGCAAGCACACCTGCCACGAGCGAAGCAACATAAATACCACTGGTAACCTGCGCTCATCCATAAGCAATTATTGTGGGCACAAGAGGGACCCTAAGGGTTCCTAGAGCTACACGTTGAGTGTGTTGTTGCGGCGCAGGCGGGCGATAGCTGGCAACTCGCTATCATAGACCCGCTTAACCCCGTCACCCATGGCAGACTCAACCACTCGAATATACTTGACCAGTCGCTCAAAGCCCTGGGGTTCGACAGAAGCAGCCTGGTCACTACCCCACATGGCTCGATCCAGGGTGATATGGCGCTCCACGACGCACGCACCTAGGGCTACCGCCGCTACGGTGGTAGGTAGGCCTACCTCATGCCCGGAATAACCAATAGGACAATCGAACTCCCTGCGCAAGGTCTCAATCACCCGCAAGTTCAGTTCCTCGACTGGGCAGGGATAGGTGCTGGTGCAGTGCAGGATAACAAGCTTGTCAGTCCCGAGAAGATAAACTGCCGCCCGGATCTGTTCCAAAGAGGACATGCCGGTTGATAAAAGCACTGGGCGTCCTGTTAGCCGTATACGCTGCAGTAATTCTGCATCCGTTAACGCTGCGGATGGAATTTTATAGCAGGGTCGATCAAACTGCTCCATGAAATCCACCGAAGGCTCATCCCAGCACGAGGCAAACCAAGTTATTCCTTTGCTGCGGCAATAGGCATCTATTTCTTGATACTCCTCAAGGCCAAATTCCACCCTGTAGCGGTATTCAAGGTAGCTAATGTACCCCCAAGGTGTTTCCCGCATTTGGTTGCGCTGTTCGGGCGGAACGCAAAGTTCAGGCGTACGCTTCTGGAACTTGACAGCATCACAGCCAGCGTGTACTGCGGCATCTATCAATCGCTTGGCAATCTCCACATCGCCCTTATGGTTGATGCCAATCTCAGCGACTATGTAGACGGGCTGACCCTCGCCCACGAGCCTGCCGCCTATGCTAACCGTTCGAGGCATGGTTGCCCTCCTTTGTGTGAATCCGCATTCTGTCCAAGAGCAAGTCGCATAACTCCCGCACAGCGCCGTGCCCGCCAGGACGCTTTAGCACTAGATCTGCGGCAGCCAGGACCTCCGCATGCGCATCGGCCACCGCAACACCGCAACCTGCAAGGTGCAAGCATTCGAGGTCATTCACGTCGTTGCCGACGTAGACCACCTCGCTCAGCTCCACACCGCGTTGAGCTGCCAGCATACGAAGTGCGGCCGCCTTATCGTCAACGCCCTGTTGGCAGGGGAGGCCTAGCTTTCGACAGCGGGCAGCCACAACAGGATTCTTCTCGGTTGAAAGCACGACAATCTCAAGCCCTTGAGCACGCAACATGGCCAGTCCCATCCCATCACTTCGGTCACAGGCTACTGCCTCGTTACCCGATTCGGTTACCCATACTCGATTGTCGGTCAGCACACCGTCGAAATCCAGAACGAGTAACTTGGGTGATGCTGGCAGGCGATCCCCATCACCAAAAGATGGCTGGTGATGAAACCCTGACCGCGGGACGACAATATCCAAATCTTCGTGAACCAGAATCCACTCAGCGCGTGCCCAATCCTGGAATGTATCAATGTCAATGCAGTATTTCGGATCAACGATGAGCGGAAGCACCCGTTCCCCAGTAAGTGATCGTTTCTTCACAATGGTCTCATGGCGAATCGCATCCACGTGACCAGTCTGCCAGTAGGTAGGTGGCAGTTTCTGCCGAGGCATGTTGTACGGTTCAGCGAACTCGCTTGCCAGCAGAGGTGTCATGTAACCGTCAGCTCCTATTCGCCACATCTTATACGGATTCTGCCGGGGGGGCGTAACAGTCCGGACACAATCAGCACGCGGATCCTTTTGTAGCAGGTTTACAGCGGCCTCAATAAGCCCTTTGGGACGAAACGGCGATGTAGGTCGAAGCTGGACAACTATATCTGGAATGTAGCTCTCGTGTTCCTCTAACCAGCGCAGTGCGTGATCAAACAGGGAAAAGTCAACAGCATCGTCAGTCGCCAGCTCCGCCGGCCGGATGAAAGGCACCTCGGCACCATAGTCGCAAGAAATCCGGGTGATCTCGGGATCATCGGTGGATACGATCACGCGAGTGACTGTAGAAGCAGCTTGAGCGGCGGCGATACTGTAGGCGACTAGTGGATGGCCACCGAGAAGGCAGATGTTCTTGCGTGGAATAGATTTAGAACCACCTCTGGCCTGGATGATGGCCAATACCTCGGCTCCCTTGGTTTCAGTCACGAAGGACGGGCTCCTGATTCCAAATCAAGCAATCTACTTGGTAAATACCAGCCAGTATCGACTGGACAGACCTTCATTTTCAAAGTCGTCGATCTGGACATGACTGACACGAGCTTTGACATACCTGACAAGTTCTTTCGCATCAATACCTTCACCTGCCAGCCCATGGCCTGAATGATAGCTAGCCACCCAAGGTATCAGAAAATCATCCGGCAGGAAGCGACCAGCAAGCTTCATCAGCAATCTTCTGCTAGTGGCTCCTTTTTGAGAAATTCTCAGCCATCTGATATGTAAACCCGAAATGAAGTTGATACCAACCAGTTGATGTTTCCCTACCCCCCCCGGGCCTTAGAACCCTGATGGATTCGTCAATGTAATTCAAAATTGTGATCTTGGAATAAATGTGCTGCAGCACAGCATAGGAAAAGACGGCGTCGAACGTGCCACTCTGTATCATGGAAAGGTCAAGACCATTGCCTCGGATTAGGCAAATCTTTCCCCTGCCCAATAAGAATTTCCTTGCCAGCTCCAGATGTTGTGGAGCAATATCCACACCTACGTACATTCCCACCAAGGGGGCAAGGTGATAAGCAAATCGTCCGGCCCCGCACCCGATTTCCAGAAACCGGCACCTGGCGATATCTATCGAACTTTGCATAAGCCAAGGGATAACCCACTTCGATACACGCCATGCTCCGTCAGCCAGGAACTCATCTTCCTTCCAGTCCGTGCGGCTTGTCGCGATGTAGTGCAGCGGATTCTCTCTACTAGCCTTTTCCCAAAAATCACGTTCAGAGCTCACCAGGTTGTCCACCCTCCATCCACTACCAAATTCGCGCCAGTCATGTACGAAGAGGCATCCGACACCAAAAAGAGCAATGCGCCACAGTACTCAGATTTATCGGCCATCCTTCCCAGGGGTGTTCGATAACTATACCGCCGCACAAATTCCTCATCGTGGTTGCTGAACACGCCCCCGGGCGTGAGCGCGTTGACGCGGATATTCTTACCAGCCCAGTAAGTTGCCAAGTATCGGGTCAGCCCTAACACAGCACTCTTAGTCACAGAGTAGACCACCGGTTTGTACATCCGTGGCACATTCGGATCATCTTGTTCGTAGAGACGCTGGTCTGGACCCACCAAGCCATAGGTTGAGCAAATATTAACGATGACGCCTTTGCCTTGTTCCAGCATCGGCCTGGCTACAGCCTGGGCGCAGAGGAACATTCCCGTCAGATTAACAGCAATTCCTTGGTCCCACAGCTCTAACGGATAGTCCTCAAAAGCGTTCATGCGCTCGTGGGCATGCTGCACATCGAACTTGGGATCGAGAGCAGCATTGTTGACCAGGATATCTACCCGACCAAACTCCTCCAATGTCCGGTTTACCATCCTCTGTACCGATGCTTTATCTGAAACGTCAACCTCAACGCCTATCGCCTTGGGAAGACCATGATCGACTATCTGTGCGGCAAGATCCTGGGCGGCGAAGCCACGAACATCAGCCACGACTACGCGTGCTCCATACTCCGCTAAGGCACGACAGTATTCACGCCCTAGCAGACCTGCTCCTCCAGTTATGATCGCCACCCTGCTATCCAGACGGAAAAGGTCCTTCATCAACCTCACATCTCCTTTGCGATCTTTACCTCTTTTCTCTCACGGCTCGACTGCTTAGCCGCCAAGGCAATCCTGAGAGCTGCTATACCGTCATTAAGGCTGACGAGCGGTTCGCTTTTGCCTTGAATGCAATCCAGAAAGTGGCGCATCTCCTCCAAGAACATCGTATTGCGCTCAAAACCCAGTGGAGGCATAACGGTCTCCCAGGCTTCTGTATCGCTTCGGTAGTAATGGACAGCACCATCGGCGTTATCCCACCGGATGAACCCCTTCTGCCCCGTGATCTGCAACCAATGTGCTGGTGGTCGTTGGATATAATCCAGATGAACTGTCCCCAATGCGCCGCAGGCAAACCTCAGGTTCACGTTAGCAGTATCCTCGGTCTCTATGTCCAGCCCTCCCAACTGGCCTGTCATAGCCGATACAGTCTCAACCTCACCGATCAGCCAGCGTAGATAATCGAAAGGATGGCAGAGCGTGAGCACAACGCCGCCGCCAAGGTCTTGTCGAGCTGCATAACCTTGCCGATGATCCTCCCAGGGGTGCCAGCCAGGCAGGTACTCGCCCCAGTGAACATGGACGCAAGCCACATGCCCAATAGCCCCTGAGTCAAGTAGATGCTTAATGTGACGTAATCCCGGATGAAACCTGAACTGAAAGCCAACCAAGACGGCCAGACCGCGCTGTTCCACAGTATGCACCAGGTCGGCTACACGATCCAAATTGTGAGAGAGAGGCTTTTCGATAAAAAGATGACACCCTGCCTGTGCCGCTGGGACAGCCACATCCAGGTGGAGCGCTGTCGGATTGGCGACAATCACCGCCCCAGGCCGATGGCGCCTAAGTGCCCTGTTGAGGTCATCTTCTGTGGGAAGACCGGCTAACTCGTCGTCAGGAAGTGTTGAAAGTCCTGACCGTAGGAGAACAATGTCATCCGCGCCCAGTTTCTGCAGGTTACGCAGGTGCCGGCGACCTACAGACCCCAGACCAACTATCAGGAGCTTCATCGTGAACTCACGTTGATCTCCCCCGCTATGCCAAAAAGCCTCTCAATCATTCGAAATCTTTAGTACGTAGTATTTTCCAGAAATCTTGTCCTCAGTAATTCTCTCTCTTCTTCCCGAAAAGAATTCATCTATGGCTCTGGTAGCTCCGGGCCACTTCGGGTCATTATACTCGTCAAAAGCGACGACACCTCCTACACTGACCTTAGGCCATAAGAGATTCAAGCAATCCTTATAGCTCTGATATAAGTCACAATCCAGATGAAGCAAAGCTATGGATTCTCCAGAATAGTGGCTCAGTGTATCACTGAAGAATCCTTTTACCAGTTTTACATGGTCAATTAGGAATTTCGAATCAAACCCTGCCTCTTCGAGCAGACTAAAGACCGCCTCCCTACTTGTTTTCCATTGACCCTTTTGAGGGTTTCTGAAGCCTATATCCTCAGGTCCAGGCTGAGGAAATCCTTCGAATGAGTCAAACCCCCAAATGTTTCTCGGCGTCGACGTCTGGCAAAAAAATATCCACCATATTAGCGACCCGCCCCAACCAACTCCACACTCCGCAATATCCCCTTCGACATTTCTTACCATATCAAGTAGTCTGTAAAAATACAGCACTCTCTTAACTTCATCTTGGCTTCTTTGAACTGCACTAGAACAACCCGACTGTACAGCAGGTACTCTACGTATCTCTATGCCCACACCATATAGCACTTTCTTCACAGCTTGCTTTATCATGGCTTTGTCGCACCGGTTTCTTTATCGTTGCGCTCACAAACGAGAGTCGCATCTTATCTTGCGAACCGCGGCCTGCCAACGAGCGAATTCCCGAATCCACATGTCGATGTCATCCCTGGTAATCAGTGTTAGTTTGAGCGGGCCTAAATGAGCGGCATTAACAAATCGATGAAGGTATAGACCGGCTGCTATACCAGCACCAATAAGTGTGGCTATAGCGCTCCCTGTAAGCCCCATAAGTGGTATTAGCGTTACACTAAACGCGAGATTCACTATTCCAGAAACAAACGTAATAACACCGCCAACACCCGGACGCCCAATGCTCATAAAAAAGATATACAGAATGCTTGCAAAACCCATGAATACCGCAGCAGGCATCAGAATGAACAGAGGGGGAATAGCCTGAATGAAATCTGGTCCATATAACCAAGGTATCAGCCAGGAGCTGATAAGCGCTAGAGCAATGGCAGCCCCCGACATAATCCAGAAAATGTTCCGAGCGGCCCGTGCCACAAGCAATGCCGGATGAACATTGGCTTTATCAGATGCTTCTCCAGCCAGCAGTGTCGTGATCGCCCGGGGAATACTAAGCACCGCGTTATAGAACACAAGTGCTATAGAATAATACCCAACCGCACTGACATTCAGAAAATAACTAAGCAGAAAGCTGTCCGCTCGTTTGAAAACCAGTGACCCAAGCGTCCCGATCCAATGGCGCACGCCATAGCAAATGAGCACTGCAACACCTACACAACTGGGCCGGCAATATTGACCCCTGCCCCATCGCCACAGTTGCAGCCACATATAAGCAACCATTAGCAACTGTGACAACACGTAAGATACCAAGACGCCACTAACTCCCTGCTTCAACACGATCACAAGAATGCAAACAGCGACAAAGTATAGAATGGGAGCCGCCAGTTTAGCGTAACTGTAGGTCGCTGAACGTCCCAGCCCTAGCAGCAACGCCGACAGATAATCGTTGAGCATGGTTGTCGGTAGCAGGGCGGCGGCTATAGCAAGAGTAAGACCGCTAAGAGAAACTCCTTCAAAAAACCAAGCAAGGAAATACTCTCCGCCTACAAAAGCAAGCAGGAGTGCAACGATGCACACACCTATAACCAGCAGGAGATAATTAACGATAAGTTGACGCACATTGAACTTCCCCTGCCTAAGGTAGTACACGGCTGCTACCGAGGTTCCAAACTGTCCCAGGGATGCCAATAGTTGCACACTGTTTTCAAGGAGTACTAATATACCCTTGCCTTCAGCACCTACTGTGCGTACCACTAACACGCTGGTGAGTAGATTCAGCGGCAGTAGCATCCAATTAGTTACAAAGACCACCGCTCCCTTGCGTATCAGCCCTCCGCCTCTTTCGATGCTGATTGGTACATGATTGCAAACTTGCATCTACTCGGACCTTGTTAATGTATGACCAATCTTGTGCAACATATGACAAAAACCTTATTTTAGTGAAGTGTCCCCCCTTTGATTGGACACTAACACGTTCACAATGCGCTCCCCTGCCTTCCCATCCCATAGTTCCGGCACGCGGCCGGCTTTGCCCTTGTCGTCCAATATCGCCAGCGCTTCCGCCACGATCCGCTGCGGGTCAGAGCCCACCACCGTATTCGTCCCGTGCGTCACCGTCACTGGCCGCTCCGTGTTCTCCCGCAGCGTCAGGCAGGCCTGCCCTGAGCCCTGTCGAAGGGTCCCCTCCGGCCCGTAGCAGTTTTCAAAGCGGGCAATGCGCACCGCCCCCAATCCCCCTCCCCC
>FWPU01006299.1_pt1 | contig 22975 bp, 15 predicted proteins | sample 2228361 | NCBI WGS metagenome assembly FWPU01 (sample SAMEA103939777, study PRJEB20133) | metagenome
ATTAAACCACTCTTTCGTATTCTCAGATACCTCTGCTACTGCCACATCATAGTTGTTCTCAAGATTGTAATAACACCAGAAAGTCAATGAATCACCTGGCTGAACAAGATATGGGTGCAGGGTCCGCACCGCACTATTCATATTATTCGTATTGCCGGAAAACAAACTATACGAACCTGAATGATGTTGGGCAGTAGAGAGCGTAAACCCCTGCAAAACCCAGCGGCCACTGCCTGATTCCAGACTATCCGTCTTAATATTTGGATTTGAAAGCTCAACCAGTTCCCACTGTGTTGGATGGTTGTCATAGGCATTCCTTGCATGCCAGGCAATCGTAAAATTTTGTGCAACAGTATCCAGATTATGAATCTGCGGAGGTGCTACAACTCCATCTGCAACCAGAATCAAGGAATCAGAAAAGCCTGCAAGATATTTTGATGATTTGAAGACCTGGCGGGAAATAAAATCCAAATCACCAACTGGCTGGTAAAATGCCGTTCCGATCTCTGCTCCATAAAAAAGTGAAGACAATCCATTTACATAATGGTTATAGCCATAGACCCAATCACGCGCATTGCTGGAAGTAGGATAGGGATTTGAATATGATGGTCCTGGTGTATAAGTACCACCACCTATTCTTTGCATCAAACCTGCCATGTAAACTCCCTTTGTATGATAGAGAGCAGAATCTGGCGTTGCTCCTGGTTTATATCCCCAGGGCCACATTACCTGTTCACCATAACTATGCAGAGAAAAACCTGTGATAATACTGTGCTGACGAATGTAGGTTGCATAAGCACGAACCTCGTCTCCAGAAAAGGCACAGGCACCAAAAAATGTCTGGCTTGAAGGATAGTGAGAGCCCTGAGATTCATCTGCGGCACCCCAGTATCCATCCACTTCATCATTACAGGCGCCACCATAATTGCGATTGCAATCAGTTCCAACCGCACCACCGAATGGCTCGCGGTTCTTACGCCAGCTTACGCCGCCACCAGCATAATCATAAACATAGCCATCAACATTGATTACTGGGAAACAATATATCTGTGTGGTGTTAATTATTTCGGCTATTTCAGGAACAGAACCATAAGATCGTAGCATAGAATCCGCAAAGAACAGAACTGCCTGGGGTGTTGCCCATTCTCTTGAGTGATGACAGCCATCAATACTGAAGTTAGGCTCAAATTCATCAATATGTACATTGTCAGATATTTTTACGCCATAGATCCATGTTCCTTCATAAGTGCGTATGGGTAGGGAATCCACTTTACATAGTGCAGGGTAATTCTGAGCAAAACGACGCAGAGAATCAGTAATCTGCGCATAGGATAGATATGAACCGCGCACCTTTTCTTTTTCCAGTTCAAGGCTGTAAACAGAAACCTCATATGGCAAACCCGAAGCAATAACTCCATCCAGGCCATCACGGTCAACAATCAGGTCATACCATTCACCATAATGACCTGCTGCTATTTCCAGTGGTTTACCAGGAATTTTTTCCAATTCATGCCATGTTGAAGCATAAACGCGAACAATCATATCCTGACAAATTAGAAAATTCAACAAAAATGGAACGAATGCAAGCATGTTACCTCCCTTTTTTCTATTTTACCTTAATGATTTTTCTAAATATTTTCTGATTTCCAGAATCTATGCAGACAAAATACACACCACGGGCAAGGGTTTTGGTATTTATCACAGCTTTATCACCAATCATCCTTTTGAAAACCACCCTGCCGGTATTGTCAAATATTGAACAACAAAGATCCCGTGTTATTGCCCTGTCATGCTTTTGTTCAACTACAATAAAATCATCAAATGGGTTCGGGAAAACCCTGAAACAAAATACCGCGAACTCAGATTTTTCACTGGTATACGATTCATACAGGTTAATTGCCTTCAAACAATCAATACTATCGCCAGCATTATCTTTCAAAACAAGCCTGAGCACATACACATCCGGGTTTAAGCCGTATGTATTCCAGTTACACAAAGTGTCGCGTCGCACTTCACTTACGAAACTATCAGAAACTGGAATCCAGGCAGTATCACCCAGTACCTGATAAAAGACCTGATAGTATCCAAAATCAAGGGGCTGATAAGGACCTTTATCTACCCAGGCAGAACCCAGAATTGCAATTGTATCATCCACACTACCGTTTGTCGGACCATCAATTCCTGCAACAAAAACCAGTGCAGTATCAGATGGAACTGGTTCCAGGGGAAAAATAGAATTGACTATGAGCATAATTGAAGCACCGGTTACCCAGATATTGCCCAGAGGCTGGGCACAATAACCAATGATACAGGTACTTCTTCCTTTTGAAATTATATCAGCTGAAATACTCGATAAGGTAGTGAGCAAAAATGCATTATCGCTTGATTCAAGATGCCCACCAGAACCATCACAATATGCATTGTGTAAATAAACATAACTGTTACCATAAGCACATAACTCACCAAAGATTGAACTAAATAGTTCCAGTGAAATAGTATCAAATGGGTAGAGATTCCAGGTCTGGACTGTAGTATTGGTAAGGTGGTAATAACGGTCTGAAATTGGCAGAACATAATCTTCGTAATACAAACCATTTACCAATCCGGACACAAGGAGAGAATCATTACCACCAAAAAGCAGTCCTGTCACCCGCAGCAATGAACTATCTATGGAAACATTTGAACCTTTCAAAGGGATTGCTGCCCACATGCAATTGGTTGAACTATCTATCTCAACATGATAATCAATTCCATTAATATTATTCAGTGTTGAATCAAGGTAAAAGCCATTAACATTTGAGCCATCAGGGAATTTTATGCTAACCACAGATGATTCAGGGAAAAAATACCATGAAAGAAAATTATCAACGCTATTGAAACGAGCAAAACAGGCATCAGTAAAAAGCCATTCCCCGGTTATGCCCGCATGATTTATCAGCACATTAGCATTACCACTCACAACCGCAGTAGTCCAGTCATTATTAACAACATTCTGGATAATAACCTGGGCATGGTCATTGACTGATAAGGAAAAAGGAAAACCATTATAACTTGTTGTGGAATTAGCAAAGACCAGTTCTACCGAATCGCCGAGCAGAATGCCATATTGATAAATATAATCCTGCAGGAACTTCAGAGTGCTAATATCAACAAGCATCTTTCCTTTGTTTAATAGGTAGATATTGCCATCCAGATTGAAATGGGCATTGTTTAACCTGAGCACACCATCATTAATCACAATGATATTTCCCGCATTGTAAAAATATCCTGAAATATAGAGTGTCTCTGCCGGTGTATCACCAACAATTATGTCAGCCCGCAATGAAGAATAGACCTCTTTTTTGAAAAAGCGGGTAAAATCACCATAATACTGTTGACCTTCTATGTTTGATTTCTGATTAGTATTTAGCGTTGTTGCATAATATTTATGAATCTCTACGAGTGCTCTATCTATGCTACCCTGATCAAAAAAACAGCACAGTTGCAGCAATAAGAGCATTATTATATCCTATCTTAATAATTATAAGAATAAATCAAAAAAAGTCAATACAGAAGAATTTCAAATTAGCAGACGCTTTACCAGAATGGTCGCATAAGAACCTGCTGGTAATTTGAAATCCAGTGTTAGTTTCATTCTGTTTTGGTAGATCTCATCCACCTCGGGCTTTCCTATGAAAAAATCTTCTGGCATAATAAATGCCTTGCGCAAAAATGTTTTGAAACGAACACCGCGAAAGCGCATTTTTGATAACCCGAAATCCCGCAGAGTAATACCCTCAATTGCCAGAACAGAAGATACTTTTCCCTGCAGACAATTGTTTAACACGGTCTGATTGTTTATCATTGGGACCATGAATTTGTCCATAAGGTCTTTGCTTTTTAGTTTTCTATAGTAAATAAACTCACCCACTGAATAAGGAACTTCTATGACTTCCCGTGCAAAGTCTTTGATTACCAGACCAAGTATTCTGTTAAAAAGATATGATTGATATGCAAGTAGATAGATATTTAACATCTCTCTGTCAATTGTTTTTATTGCTCCTTTATAGTCTCTGGCATCCTTCATGAGATACCTCACAGTTTTCTTGAATTCTTTCGGAGCAAGTTCTAAACATCCAGCCCAATCTCCCCAGTGCTCAAGACAGTATCTTTTGAATATTTTGTTCTTAATGTTATCCTCTTTATATGGATAACACAAGAGCAGTTTGAGCGCACCACGATAATGACCGCGCATTAACAGACGGGCAAAAAACCCCTTTTTATGCCGTGCTGAACCAAATCGCTGTTCGTCAAAGTAGTTGGGAAAACCATATTCAATAACTTCAGCATAGTTCTTGCGTATGTTTTCAATATCACCGGCATCAAGGTCACGCAGGGTAATCAGAAATCTATTGAAAATTAGATTTTCCGGGCTGATATGCCGTTCAACTCTTCCCACAGGTTCAACTGAAAAATTCTTCTCCTGAACTGTTGTTCCAAAATCGCCGCGGTATGTCAGGTATTGTGTAGAAAGAGAATACCTATCTTTCAAACCTGCTCTTGAAAAGTTTTTTTTGGGTACACCGAGTTTTCTTGCTACAAAATCAATTGCATCAAGGGTATTCCAGTATTGCTTTTTCAATCTGAGAAGCGTAAATCTACCCTTTTTTGAAGGAATGAGGTCAATCACTTCTTCTACAACAAAGTCATCAGGTCTGACCTTTATTTTCACAAATTTTGAGTAGCAGCAATTTCTTTACGAAAACTTACATTAAATAACAGCAATGGCAGGATTTGTACTGGCAACCTTTTTCCCAGTTTAAGTAAACGGAAGAGAACTTCATCAAATCTGTAGAATTCACGCCATAATTTATCAACCTCTTCTTTCAGTCTTTCAGCACTCATTTTCAATGGCTTGAACACCGCGTTTCCTGCATCATATTTTGCCCAATCAAAATTAAAGATCCTCTTTTCCTTAATTAATCTATTGAAGAGAGCCGTTCCCGGGTATGGTGTCAAGACAGAGAATTGGGCAAGGTCAAGTTTGATTTTCTTTGCAAAATCAAGTGTTCTTTTGAAAATTGAAGTATCTTCATTATCATTGCCCAGCACAAACGCACCGAGAACTCCAATTCCTTTGTCATGAAGACGAGCAATACTATCCCGAAATTTCTCAGGTTTGAGAAAACCTTTGTGCATCTGCATCAGGGACTCCTGGTCAGCGGATTCAAGACCAATAAACAATCCCTTACAACCGCTCCGTGCCGCGAGGTGCACCAGCTCCGGGTCATCTGCGATATTTACCGATGATTGCGCCATCCAGATTATACCTTCGTATTTCAGAGCATTGAATAGTTTCCGTGCATAGATTCTATTCCCAAAAATATTATCGTCTGAAAAGCCAATGAATTTTGTCTTGAGACTTCTGATCTCCTTTATTACACATTCAACTGGTCTGGTCCTAAACCGGCCACCAAAAAACTGCGTCACGCTACAAAAATTACAGTTAAATGGGCAGCCCCGCGTGGTCTGAACCATACCCGTAAAAAGATATTTTGCTTTCTTGAACAGCTCTCGTCGGGGACTTCTTATGTTTCCAAGATCGGGAAAATCACTGTTCTTGTATGCTTGTTTCAAATCATTTCTTTCAAAATCCTCTATTAATCTTTCCCATATACCCTCTGCCTCTCCTATGACAACACTATCTGCGTGTTGACTCGCTTCTTCAGGCAATGCTGAAGGATGTAATCCACCAAGAACAACCTTCACACCTCTACTTCTATACTTATCAGCAATCTCATAAGCATGCGGTGCAAACCTTGTCAGAATTGTAATTCCAACGAGATCTGCCGGATAGCTGTAATCAACCGGTTCTATCGCTTCATCAATTATCCTGACATTTATATGCGCCGGCGTTGCCGAAGCTACGGCAGCAAGTGAGAATGGTGGTAACTGGAACACCTTTCCCTGCATACCCCGCTTCTTTTCGTCAACCACTGCTGGAGCAATCAATAATATATTCATCCTATCTTTTCAGCTCTTCAGTAAATTCACCAAAAAAATCATCCTCTATCGGTCCTATTGCCGCGATTGAATACCTGCTCAGGTCAAAATAATTCTTTGCAAATTCATTGAGAACCTTCAAATCAACCTCAGTAATCTTCCTGACAGTCTCACTGACTGGCACAGTTTTGTTCAAATATGAAACCTCTCGGCCGATTCTCAACATTCTATTTGTTGAACTCTCAAGGCTCAAGAGAAAATTGCCAGTAACATAAGTCTTGGCTATTGACAACTCTTCCTCGTTAAAACCTTTTTTACGCAGGCCATCAAAAATCAGCTTCAGTTGCTCAACAATATTTCTCAGATTATTCTTGTCTGCAGTCAAATAAAAACCTGCTATCCCGCAATCGCTGTAGAAATCAAAAAAAGAATGCACATCATAGACCAATCCCTTTTCTTCTCTTAAGCCCTGGAATAAACGAGAAGACATACCACCGCCGAGCATAGTTGAAAAAAGTAGTAACGGATAACGAAAATCTGAAGAATAAGCAACCGCGGGTAAACCTACCGCCAGGTGAACCTGGGAGATATCATTCCTTTTCTGATAGATACTCTTCGGCTTAAAGACATTTGGGGGGATTCGCTCAGTTATGAAACTGCTTTCATCTTTAAAATGTGAATGTGCTGATTCAACCAACTCATCAAGATTGAAATTACCACTCACCGAAATAACAATCTGACTTTTCAATAGATCCTGATAGTATCTTTGGACATTATTCAAATTTAAAGCCGAAACAGACTCAACGGTCCCGGCGATTGGCAGTGCCATTGAGTGCCTGTCAAAAACGACTTCAAACAAGAGATCAAAAACATGCTCTGAGGGATCTTCATCATTGGATTTTATCTCTTCAACAATCACGGATTTCTCTTTAGAGAACTCTTCTTCGCCAAATCTGGACTCCAGAAGAATTTCACCAATCAACTTAAAGACATCAACAAAATGTTCAGAGAGAAATCGTGTAACAATGACAATGTTCTCTTTTGTTGTGAAGGCATCAAAAGATCCCCCCAATCCCTCAATCATCCTGACGATTTCTAATGCAGACTTCTGCGCAGTGCCCTTGAAAAGCATGTGTTCAATCAGATGTGTAATACCATTTTCTTTTTCAGCCTCATCCCGAGACCCGCGGTTAATAAATAAACCAAGCGCAAAAGAATAGTATTGGGGCACTGCTTCATAAACAATCTTAACTCTTGAATTTATATGCTGGATTTCAGTTGAATTGTCTACCGCCGCTGCCAATCTTCACCCACACGCATCAGGTTAATTCTCCCCTGTTCATCGATTTCGTACACCTTCACAGCAACTTCATCACCTAACTTTACTACATCTTCCACTCTCCGCACACGCTGACGGCTGAGTTTAGAGATATGCAACAAACCCTCTTTGCCTGGCAATATTTCAACGAAAGCGCCAAAATTTGTAATTCTTGTAACCTTACCAACATAAGTCTTACCTACCTCTGCTTCCTGAACAATACCGAGTATTTCATTTTGTGCTTTCTTTACAAGTTCAGCATCAGTCCCGGCAATAGTTACCTTTCCATCATCATCAATATCAATCTTCAAATCTGATTCACCAATAATACGTCTGATAATCTTGCCACCAGGGCCAATTACTTCTCCGATCTTTGCCTTGGGGACAAAGAACGCAAGGATTTTTGGTGCATATTTAGAAAGATGTGTCCGTGGTGAGCTTATCGTACTGCTCATAATCTTCAGGATATTCTCCCGCGCCTCGCGCGCATACTCCAGGGCACTTCTTAGAATATCCATATTCAAACCCTGAATTTTCAAATCGAGCTGTATCGCAGTAATCCCATTAGATGTCCCTGCAACCTTGAAATCCATATCGCCATAGTGATCTTCATCACCAATAATATCAGTCAGTAGTTCATACTTATCCCCTTCGCTCACCAATCCTATTGAAATACCCGCAACTGATGTCTTAATTGGCACCCCCGCATCCATCAAAGACAGTGAAGCACTGCAAACACTCGCCATGGATGAGGAGCCATTGGATTCAAGAATATTTGAAACAACCCGTATAGTATAGGGAAAAACCTCATCATTCGGTAGTACTGGTAAAATTGCCCGTTCAGCAAGTGCTCCGTGCCCTATTTCTCTCCGGCTCGGTCCCCTTATCGGTCGGACCTCTCCTGTTGCAAACGGCGGGAAATTGTAGTGAAGCATAAATGATTTTGATTCTTCTCCATATATCGCATCAATACGCTGTTCATCACTCTTTGTTCCCAAGGTTGTGACGGCAAGGCTCTGGGTCTGACCACGGGTAAAAAGGGCGGATCCATGGGTCCTGGGCAAAACACCAATTTCACATGAAATATTCCTTATGTCCTTAAGTCCACGACCGTCAAGCCGTTTTTTATCTTCTAGGACCATAGTGCGCATACGCTCGGCAATCATCTGATCAAGAACAAATCTTACTTTTGCCTCAATATTCTCGTCCTGTTTATCTGCCATCTTTTCTACGATGTTCTGAACTAATTGAAATCCTGCTTCCTCACGTGCCTTTTTCTCCTTAAATAGAAAAATTTGATTTATCTCGGCACCAATCTTGTCTCGTATTTCATCACTGAGTTCCTTGTCGACAAATGGTTCAGTCGGTTCAATACTTTCCTTGCCGATTGCCTCTCTCATCTTTTCTTCAATTGCTATGATGCGTGCACACTCCGCTTGGCCAAATTTTATCGCACCGATGATTTCTTCTTCAGATGCTTCTTTCGCACCACCCTCTATCATTACTACATCATTTTTTGTCCCCGCTACAATAAGGGTCGCTTTGCAATTCTCTTGCTGTGCAAGTGTGGGATTTACGACGTATTGACCGTCAAGCAAACCGACCTTTACACCTGCCACAGGAACAACAAAAGGAACTTCAGAGATCAAAAGGGCAGTAGCAGCTCCTATTATTCCCAGAGTATCTCCCTCATGTTCAGCATCTGATGATAGCAGGTAGGCAATAATCTGGACTTCATTTCTAAAATCCTTTGGAAAAAGTGGTCTCAACGGACGATCAATGATTCTTGACGACAATATTTCGCTATCTGAGGGACGCGTTTCCCTCTTTATGAAGCCACCGGGAATCTTACCGGCGGCAAAAGATAGTTCGCGATATTCTACGGTCAGGGGTAGAAAGTCTACAGTTTTATCAACTTCGCTTTTGTAATTAACGCATACCAGAACAACAGTATCACCATATGAGACAAGCACTTCGCCCGCAGACTGACGGGCAACCCGACCACTCTCAAGGCGCAGATTCTTTTCACCAACCTTTAACTCAACGGAATACAATTTACCTTCTTAAACCTAATTCGTCAACAACCTTGAGATAACGAGCTCTATCCTTTCTTAAGAGATAATTAAGATGACGCCTTCTGTCGTTGACCATCTTTATTAGACCCTGCCGTGAGTGCTTATCTTTGGGAAATTGTTTCAAATGTTCAGTAAGGAGCTTTATTCGTTCGCTAAGAAGCGCAATCTGAACCTCAGGTGAACCCGTATCCGTGTCGTGGCGCTTAAAGCTACTTATCAACTCCTTTTTCTTTTCTTTTATCAGTGCCATTTCTCAGTCTCCTTTCAAAAAATGGTTAGAAATTCAGCATCTATCAATCCTAATTATCCACATTTTTCAGAGAAAGTCAAGAGTTTATCAAATCCTTGTATCCTCACTTCTCAAACAAGGTTGAACCATGGTTAGCAGAAATTCCGTATATATTGCGGACTATGAATACGGACTACAAACGCTACTATTCCTCTTTCAATAGGTTTTCTGATTGATATTGTTTTTTTATGATTTTTGGATAATTCTATGGCTATGATTCAATAATATCTATCTCTTCTTCCCCTGCCCAGATTTTTCTTTTTGTCAACCCTTGGACGCGCTTCATTGATGTTCAGCTGTTTCCCTTTGAACACAGTACCATTTAGTCCCTGTATAGCTGCTTTGGCTTCGTTGTTGTTGGACATTTCCACGAATCCAAATCCGCGGGGTTGGCCGGTGAACTTATCTTTGATTATGACTACTGATAGCACATGTCCGAATGACTCAAAAGTCTTGCGTAAGTCATCTTCAGTGACTTCGCGAGGCAGATTGCCCACATAGATGTTCATCTTGACCTCCTTTAGGTCTCATTTTAGACAATATAACCGATATTTACCTGATGTCAAGGGCATGATGTATCAACCTCTAACTAATAATTTAGCCAGGTAATCGTATTCAATATTCACCCGTGAACCAACTCTCAGATTACTGAGTGTGGTGCTCTTCAAGGTTTCAGGAATCAGAAATACTGAAAAGATATTCTTTGATACATTGCCAATTGTAAGACTTACACCATCAATGGCGATAGAGCCTTTGGGGATCAAATACTTTTTGTTCTGAACAGAGCTCTGAAAGTAGTATTCATTGCCTTTTATTCTTATAAGTCGACTCACTTCATCAATATGACCAAGAACAAAATGCCCACCAATGCGACTGCCCGGCAGAAGCGCTCTTTCAAGATTGACCATATCACCCACCTGCCAGTTTCTTATTGTCGTTCGTCCCACTGTTTGTTCGATTGTTTCAATTGAAAACCCATTTTTGAAAGTATCAGTAATGGTCAAACAAATTCCCTGCACAGCGACGCTATCGCCAATCCTGTTTTCCAGTGTTGATTGGACATCAATCTTTTCCACTTTTCCCCGCATGATTCTGGTGATTTTGCCTCTCTCCTCAATTATTCCCGTGAACATATAACTTATCCTCCCCGAGTGTAAACATCTGCATACTATTAAGATCTATTGAATTCTCCTTTAAGAAATCCGAACCAGTAGCAACGGTCTGTGGAGCAACGAAAACATACAATTCATCATACATTTTTCTTCCCAAAAATTGTGTGAATACGATACCACCGCCTTCTACCATGATTGACCCTATTCCCAACCCTGAGAGTATCTCCAGAATAGTATTCAAGGGATAATAATCACCAGTCATGGAAACGATTTCAACGCCTGCATTCTGCAGACTTCTTATCTTCTTTTGATTCTCAATCTCGCTAGTAACAATAATACATCGGGCATCACCTCTGAGAACACTTGCCGTCATCGGAATTCTCAAGTGTGGGTCAATTACCACTCTCGTCGGGCTGCTTCTGCTGACCAAACGGTCAGTAAGATATGGATTATCAGCGATCACGGTGTTAATACCCACCAGGACTGCGTCAACCTGACTTCTCAACGAATGCACGAACCTTCGCGATTTCTCGCTCGTAATGTATTTCGGCACATAGCCCGAAATCCTACCATCTCGGGAAACTGCTATTTTCAAAACAATATAGGGAATTTTTTTGGTAATATATTTTGTATAGAATCGATTCAATTCCCGACTTTCCCTTTCTAAAATACCCACACTAACACTGATTCTATGGTCGAGCAGGAATTTAATGCCGTTCTTATTGACCTGAGGGTTAGGATCATACATTCCAACAACAACCCTCCCTATCTTTGCTTTCAGAATCGCTTCCACGCACGGCGGTGTTCTTCCTGTGCAGGGACATGGTTCAAGATTCACATACAGGACACCACCCTCTGCCCTTCTACCCGCTTCAAGCAGGGCAGTGACCTCGGCGTGTGCTTCACCGATTCTACGATGAAAACCCCTGCCAACTATTCTGTTATTCTTCACTACAACTGCACCAACAAGTGGATTTACAGCTACCTTTCCCCACCCCTTTTTTGCCAGTGCCAGCGCCTCAGCCATAAACCTCATATCATAATCACTGCCTACCATAAGTGCCTTAGATTATAAACAGAGCACAAAAGAAGTCAAGCCATAGTTTTCAAAACTACCTACATACTACGTTTGGGCACGTTTGCCCCAGAAAAATAGCCTAATTGTGTAAAATATTTTGCTGATATTGACTTACCTGTTTTATAGAATATAATACAAAATTATGTCACAGCTCATCTGTCGTAATTGTGCCAGGAGATTCTCAACAGACACGCCGATATGGCAATGTGCTTGCGGTGGACTTATTGACATTGAACTTTCCGCACAACTTCCGCTGAGAAAATTGAACAAAAAACAATACACAATGTGGCGATACCGGGAGATGTTGCCAGTAGAAAGTGACGAGAATATTGTCAGTTTTAACGAAGGATTTACGCCCTTAGTTGAAGTTAACATTTCAAATAGGAAGGTCTTTTTCAAGCAGGACTACTTATTCCCGACGGGTTCATTTAAAGACCGTGGTGCATCAGTCCTGGTCAGCAAAATGAAAGAACTCAGCATTAAAAAAGCAATCATTGACTCATCGGGTAATGCAGCGTGTGCAGTTTCAGCATACTGTGCACGTGCGAATATTGAATGTCTTGTACTCGTTCCAGAGAACACGAGCAAAGAAAAACTCATCCAGATACGAAATTATGGCGCAAAGCTCTTTGTTGTTCAGGGCAATCGGGATGAAACTGCCCAGGTTGCCATGAAGATGGCTGAGAAGATTTATTACGCAAGTCATTATTATAATCCTTTTTTCCTCCACGGGACAAAAACCATTGCTTACGAAGTAGCCGAGCAATTCAAGTGGCACCTACCCGACACAATTATTCTACCCGTCGGAAATGGCACTCTCTTACTCGGTGCCTACATTGGATTTAGTGAACTTTCTAAGCAAAGCGCTATCAAACATATTCCCAAGCTAATTGGTATTCAATCAGAACGGTGCGCACCGCTATTTCACATGTTCAGGAAAAACATGAATACAATTCCAGATTTCACGCCCAGGTCAACAATTGCTGAAGGTATTGCAGTTGGCAGACCGCCAAGGGCATGGCAGATAATAGATGCAATCAAAAAAACAAAAGGCACAATCTTAACTGTAAGCGACAATGAAATAAAGAATGCATTAAGAACTATCAGTAAATCAGGTATTTATATTGAACCAACTTCAGGTGCAGCAGTCGCCGGTGTGAGAAAATATCTGAAAATCGCCAGAAAAAATGAAGTCATTCTATCCACGTTCACCGGGCATGGTTTGAAATCACAAAAGGAGCTATTCTGATTCTCACTGGATCTGGCTTTATCATTGCCCTTGCTGCGATCCTGCTCATTGCAAGAAAAAGTCTGCCTTTAGCACTCCTTATCGGCTCATTGATACTTGGAATCTTCTGCCTTCACATCTCGGAAATAATCTCTGCTTTTGCCAAAACGCTTACTGATATTTCAGTCCTTATGCTTGCCCTCGCAGTCGGATTCATTCCCATGATCGGAGGTGTAATGAAAGAAACCGGAAAAATGGATGATCTGGTAAACAATCTGAGAATCGGCAAGAAAGGATTGATGGCAGTAGCACCAGCAATTATGGGACTCCTGCCCATGCCTGGTGGTGCATTATTCTCCTGTCCTATTCTGGAAAGAGGTGGTAAAGGTGTGTCAGAAGATTTGAAAGTTGCAATAAATATCTGGTTTAGACATCTGCTGATTCTAATTTACCCTTTAAGTTCGGACCTAATCGCTACAACGAAGATGGTGGGATTGAATCTGTATTCCGCCATCAGTTATTTATTCCCCACGCTGATAATCGCTGTAATTCTGGGCTGGTTGTTTTTTCTAATCAAGGTAAAAGGTAAGGCAGCATATGAAAAACTTTTCTCACTAAAAAATCTGATGCTATCCCTTCTTACGATCCTTGTAGCACCGCTGATTGATTTCAGCGTGAAAACTTTCAACCTCCTGCCACAGAAAGAACTCGGCACATTATTGGGTGTACTCTGTGCCTTCCTATTGTCAATCTTGTTAAATCATAACAAAGAGGTGAATCTAAAACAGGTCTTTCTTAAAATGAAACCATACAATTTTTCTCTGATCCTCATTGGATTGTTTTTGTTCTTAAATACCTTTAAATCCACCAGGATTGCGCAATTGATTTCTCAGATCCCGATTCCGCCGTTGATTTTATGTATTATTGCGGGATTTATTCTGGCATTTGGAACAGGCAGAATACTCTTACCTGCCTCGGTCATCTTCCCTATTTTTTTGACAACCAGTATTATTACACCATTTTCCTTCGCACTGATATACACAAGTATATTCTTTGGCTATGTAGTATCACCAGTCCACCCCTGTCTGGGTGTGAGCGCTGAATATTTCAAAACGCCATTGAAAGGCGTTTTGGAATTATTGTTTCCACCAGCAATGATTATCCTGGTGATTACCATTATTCTGGGAATTATTATATGAAAATATTTTAGAGTTGCACTCAAGAACTAAATGTTGGTCGCAAAAGCTAAAATAGCAAGCCTGGATGCTTGCCCTACATTTTTTGGTTTGTTTTTCTGCTTTCCACTACTTGACAGCATATTAAATCAGAGTAAAATCCTAATCAGGAGGATTCTATGGCAATTTTATGTCTCATCTTAATGATAGTTGAACCAGAGGTCTATCTCTGTAACCCATCTTCCACACCCTATGGTATAGTTTTAACAAATAATTACTGTAATACACTTTATTTGTTGCATGATAATAATTTAATGGAACTTCTCTCATCAGCAGGTTGTGGAAGGTATTATACATTATCAACGGACAGACGATATGTCGGATTGAAAATAATATCAGAAGATGGTATGCAATGTCCCGCAGTGTATGACTTGGAAAAGAATGCTCTTAAGAAACTACATGAGTCTGTTCGTCAGGCAGGTCAGGTGAGTTTCGCAAAAAATGGAACGGTTGCATTCACCATCGGCAACAAACTCATTGTCCAAAAAGGTGAAGACTCACAAAGCTATGATCTGGGCACTTATGCTAACCTCTGCCCTATCTCACCTGATGGTAACTACGCAGTGTTCAATGACGACTCTGACCAGTTATGGCTGTTGAATCTTGAAACCGCAGAGCGTATGAAGATTACAAATGATCAAAAAGGCTATTATTATCCAAAATGGTCACCAGATTCCCGATTGATTGCCTTCTCAACACTTGATGGTCTTTTGAATGTTTATGATATGACTGAAAATCAGACATTTGTTATAGGCCATGCCAAGGGATTTGACTGGTCATCGGACAGCAAATGGTTAGTCTATTATGCTACAAAAACTGATGGGTGTGAGTTGATCGCTTCTGAAATATGTATTGCAAAATATGATGGTTCAAACCAAATTCCATTGACGAGCACCGCTGAAATTTTTGAAATGCAACCGAGTTTTGTGGACAAACACAGTATCATCTTTCACACCTTTGACCGAGCAGAAATATGTATGATTAAGATCAAAGCCAACATGATAATTAGCACAGATATACTATATCAGCAGAAAGGTAGATTACAGATTAACTATTACAATATCCATGCGGATTATGGAACAAGAGACTCAATCAATGTGCCTTATGTTCACCAGGTCTATGATACGCCAGACTGGCACAACGGACACTGGTCATGCGCGCCAACAACCGCAATTATGGCAATTGCTCATTACCGTAAACTACCCTATTGGGATTGCTGGTGTTCTACACCATACGGTCATACAAGTCATTTTGGCAACTATATTTGCTCACAATACAACTACCGAGAGGTCACATACGATTTAGTGGCACAGGATGCGGGTGGGAACAATGCCTGGGGTGGCTATGGATATATGTGGTATAATGGCTACTCACCCTATTCAAGAATGTATCAATATTTGATCAACCATAATCTCAATTCCTGGGTAGATAATTCACCAACATGGGACGAGACTGTTGCTGAAGTCCAGGCAGGCTGGCCATATTGTATGTGCGTCGGGCTTACTTCAGCCGGACATCTGGTGCTCGCGGTAGGGCAGGTATTGAACTGGCATACCTTGATCTTCAATGACCCGTATGGCAATAAAAACACACCTGGTTATCCGAGTTATGATGGAAAATATGCAAGATATGACTGGCCTGGATATGATAATGGTTATCAGAACCTCAACAATGTATACTGGTGTCGTGGTGCCCGGGGTTCATTGCCGCCTCAAGTTGATACCCTTGTTGACGATTTGCAGATTCGTTATCCAGAAGAGACCTATGGATTCTACATGTTTACCAATTCACCTTCCACAATGAGCTTCTTTCATGATAACCTTTCTGGTTATAATGGACATCTCTGGTGGACATATACCACAATCTCAGCAGATACCTGTTATGTAACCTGGACCCCGCATCTGACAACAAGTGGAAACTATGAAGTCTATGCCTATATTCCCGGCACAAATGCCAATGCCAATGCCCGCTATAGAGTATATTATGCCGGCGGCAATCAAATTGTAACAATAAACCAAAATAACTATTCTGACCAGTGGGTTTCGCTCGGCACTTTTCCATTCAATACAAGTGGTGGGTATGTCTATCTCGGCGATGCTTCTGGCACATCAATGCAGAGGATTGCTTTTGATGCCATGAAATGGCGTCTGGTCAGCACCGAGGTAGCAGAAAATCTATCAGCAACCAAGCACGAGGTATACAAATTGGAAATCTCTCCCAATCCATTCCGGCATCACCTGGTGATAAAACTCCAAATTCCAGATTCCAATAACCAAACAAATCCCAATACCCAAATACAGAATAATTCCGCAATTCGCAATCCGCCATCCGAAATAGAGCTCAATCTCTCTACTTTCTACTCTCTACTTGCTACTCTCTGCATCTACGATGCTACGGGCAGGATGGTGAAATCCTTCAGTGATATTCAGCGCAATGCAGTCAGTTCTGTGTATTCAGTGCTCTGGGATGGTTGCGATAACTCTGGTCGCCAATTGCCTGCTGGTGTTTATTTTGTGATGCTTGAGCATAAGGATACTAAAAAGATTGAAAAAGTGATATTACTGAAATAGACGCTTTTTTCCAATTCTATCTCTATGTGTCCTGAATTGTTTTATGACCGATCTCTTCGTGCATCAGAAGATGGGTGTTAAGAGACCTGGGAGAGATGCTGAAATAAATTCAGCATGACCCAATGGAAAGCTAATTCGGATTGCGAATTGTATGCGTAGCGTCCGACTTTAGTCGGACGAAAGATAATCGTCCATCTAAAGTATGCGACAGTGCCGAAGAAACCAGAAAGACGGGACTGAAAAGGCTGGGTTATAATTCAACATTCGTTAAAATTGTGGTGGTTTGATTTATCAAACCTCATTAAATTTCATTAGGTTTTTCATCTTTTTGTCGCACCCGCCAAACAAAGCATCGGGCAGGTAAATGCGATCGCGACAATGGTTACGACACAGCCATTAAAGTCCCTACGCCAGGTTTTTCGTTCCTGGTTATGGGTTTATTGGCGGGGCTGCCGGTATGGTCTTCAGACTTTCAGCAAGGCTTTTTGTGCGATGAATCACAGCGCTACAGTAAAATATTAAATCCCAAACAAATCCAAAATACAAAATCATAAATCCGGAAAATTTTGTTGAGACCCTGAAATAAATTCAGGGTGACAAGATAGCGTTTGTGGTGTCCCTACTCCAATGTTTGCAATCTGGTTCTTCTGGTCTTTTTGTTGCTTTGCTTTTTCTTGATTATTTACCATCAAATCGTCTATCCGCCACACTGTATGACTGACGGACCTCACAATCATTGTGTTTAGGAAAATCTAACTACTGCATTTCCTGCAGTTTATAAAGATGATGATAAACTCCTTTCTTTACAAGCAGTTCCTCATGTGTGCCCACTTCTTTTATTTCACCTTTGTGCAATACATAGATTTGGTCCACATCCTTGATTGTACTCAAACGGTGGGCAATGATAATAGTTGTCCTGCCCGTGGACAATTTCTTTAACCCATCCTGAATATACTGTTCTGTTTCCGCATCAATACTTGCAGTTGCCTCATCAAGAATTAGAATCTTGGGATCGAATGCCAGGACACGGGCAAATGACAACAACTGCCGTTCGCCAGTAGAAAGTGTCACACCCCTTTCCATTACTGTCTCATCATATTTGTGCGGAAACCGGTCTATGAATTTATCAGCATTTATATATGCAGCAATCTCTTTGACCCTATCATCTTCAATGGGCAGGTTAAGCCTGATATTCGATTTTATATCACCAGCAAAAAGGAAAACATCCTGCATTACCACACCGATCCTGGACCTTAAAGAATCAAGGCTAACCTCTCTAATATCCTTACCATCAATCAATATCCTGCCTTTTTGAATTTCATAAAGCCTTGAAATGAGACTTATAATTGAAGTCTTACCGGCACCAGTATGACCCACAAATGCGACTTTCTCACCGGGTTTAATCTTGAATGATACATTCTTTAGAACCCACTCTTTCTCATCATAACTGAACCAAACATTCTGAAATTCAATCTCACCTTTTACATCGGTCAATTCCTTTGCTCCAGACATTGATGTAATTTTTACTTCTTCATCAAGCAACTGGAAAATCCTTTCGCTTGACGCCATTGCCGACTGTAGTATTGTATAAGACTCAGTGAGTTCTCTTATCGGTCTGAAAAACATCTCAACATAGGTGACAAAGGCAATGAGAATACCAAGTGATAAATTCCCAGTAATTACCCTGCCACCGCCATAATACAAGACAAGTCCTATGCCCAGAGAACTTATCACTTCAATAATCGGTCTGAAAAACGACATTAAGGTAACTTCTTTTAAGTTTGCAGACAAATAATCTCTATTGATTTCATCAAATTTCTCCTGGCTCATCTTTTCATTTGCAAAAACTTTTATTACCCGCATACCTGAAATATATTCCTGAAGTGTAGCATTAAGCCTTGCGAGTTTTCTGCGGACAAGCCGATATATATCCCTTGCCCTGATTCTAAAATAAGATGTCAAAATGACAACCAAAGGCACAACCACAAAGGTGATAAGTGCCAGTCTTATATTAATCCAGAGCATAATAATAACAATACCAATCAAAAGCAGAATATCACGGGCAAGTGTTGCAAAGACACTTGATAGTGCCTCGTTTATTGCTTCCACATCATTGGTTGCCCTGGTCACCAGCCTGCCTACAGGATTATGGTCAAAGAAAGACAGATCCAAATCCTGCAATTTCTGGAATATCTTCATTCGCAAAGAATGCATGAATAACTGTCCAACATATTGTGTCAGATACAGATGAATGAAATTGACCACAACACCAATCAGAATAATCGCCAGAAATAGTAATGCCATCTTAAAAACACCATTAAGGTCGTGTTTTCTGATTTTAAGCAAGTCTGAGGTATTGATTCTATTCAGTTTTTCATACGGGATAATAACCAGCCTGTCATGCTGTTCAAAAATTCCGCTGTTTTTTTCAATAAATGCCTGCGCTGTGCTATCAATTTCACTTCCAAGCAAATAATAATACCTGGTTTTTGATATCAAACTATCCTGCTGCCATTTATGGACGGTATCCGGTGAAATCTTTGATAGTTGTGCCTGAGTAATAAAGAATGTATCAGGTGAGAGTTGAAGAAATCCATTACCAACCTGGGTGTATAATTTATAGCCTGTTTTTGTAATATAATGGTCTATTGTGAAACGCATAATATTGGGAAAAATAAGTTCAACCATAGCAGCGATAATAAGAAGAACAAAAGAAATAATCAAATAGCGCAGATAAGGTTTTAGTAATACAAGCAGTCGGCTGATAATCTTTCTGTCAAAAACCCTGCCTAAATCCTTTTCTTCAGTATGAAATTCATGCATCATGGAAGTTTCTCCAATTTCATTTCAAGCTGCTGGGTTCTGAAAATATTGTAGTATAAGCCGCGCTTTCTGAGTAATTCCTGGTGGGTTCCCATTTCAACAATCACTCCATCATCAAGAACTATTATCAATTGGGCTTCTTTTATTGCAAATAAACGGTGTGAAATAATGATGGTGGTACAATTAGCCATTGCTGATTTGAGGTTTTTCACAATCTTTTGTTCGGTCTGGGCGTCAACAGCAGAAAAAGCGTCATCAAGGATAAGAATCGGACGCTTTAGAATTAATGCCCGCGCCAATGCAATACGTTGTTTCTGACCTCCGCTAAGGGTTATGCCCCGCTCGCCAACGATTGTATCAAAACTTTGGGGAAAATCTATAATCTCATCATAGATTTCTGCTATTTTTGTCACCTTTTCAAGTTCACTTATATCCGCATTTTGATTTCCAAATAAGATATTTGCCTTGATTGTATCAGAAAACAAAAATGTATCCTGGGGAACAAAGGCAATATTCTTGCGCAGTTCCTCAATTCTGTATTCTTTAATATCAATACCGTTGAGCAGTATAACACCACTTTGTGGTTCATAAAGGCGCAATAACAAATGAATCAGTGTTGACTTACCTGAACCGATTGGGCCGGTTATACCAATAAAGGAACCGCTTTGTATTCTTAGTTGGATATCTTTGAGTGCAGGCTTTTCCTTATCCTGGTATGTAAATGTTACATTCTCATATTCAAGATCAGAAACAACTTCAGCAATCTTCTCATCACCGCCTTTTATCCTCGGTTTATTATTGAAAATTCTATTCAACCTGCCCTGCGAAGCAGAGCCACGCTGAAACATATTTATTGCCCGACCAATCGCCATCATAGGCCAGACCATCATCTGCAAATAGACCATAAAGGCAACAAATGAACCAACAGATATTGCACCCGCAATGACATAACGTCCGCCAAGTCCCAGAACAATCACTTCGCCCAGTCCGGCAAGGCCCATAATGATTGGAAAGAATAAAGCCCAGACTTTCCACAGTTTCAAATTTTTATCAACATAGTCCCCGCTGGTTCTACCAAATTTCTCTACCTCCGGGTCTTCCTGAACAAATAGTTTCACAACCCTTATTCCAGAGAGGTTTTCGCGCACACGCTCAGTTAAATTAGAAAATGATTCCTGCACCTTTTCAAAAAGGCGGTGTATAAACCTGCCAAAATAGGCAGAGAAAAATGTGATTAGTGGAAATGGTAACAGTGCATAGAATGTGAGGAGTGGGCTTATCAAGAGCATCATTACCAGTGAGGCAATTCCCAGGGCAAAAATATCAACCAGGATTACGAGACCAAAACCAATAGACATACGCACTGCATTGATGTCATTGACGGCGTGTGCCATGAAATCACCGGTCTTGTGCGTATCAAAGAAACTTACATCAAGTGTTGTGAGGTGATTGTAAAAATCTTCACGCAATTCCTTTTCTATTTTTCGTGCTGAACCAATCAATAGATAACGCCACCAGAAACGGCCAAAAGCGATGCCCAGGGCAATCACCATAATCAAAAGGAAATAATAGCCGAGCAGTCCGGTCGTTGCCCTTCCCTGGGCAAGGGCATCAACCGCCAGTTTCATTATTCTGGGAACAAATAACTGCAACAGGTCAATGAAAATAAGGGCAATAACACCGATGAGAATCTGCCACAAATATTTTTTAAAGTATTTTCTTAAGGCAAGTAGTTCTCGCATAGTTGCTCAGCTAAATGTCATTTGTATGACACCTGAATTTTCCTCGCCATAGGCCCACCGTAAATACCCATGTCTGAACGAGTATTATCCAGATCAATCAGCAATGTGTCACCAGCGTCTTTACACGGAGAGTTGACCTTCAACATGAAATTTGCGCCGTCAATAAACATTGGATTAACAGAAATGTTGCCATCAACATTGGTCCTGTCACTCATACCGAGATAATTACCTGCTTTGTTATTCCAGAAATTGTTGAACCTTATCGGAAAATTTTCCGGTATTCCATTCATCCACAGACCCACACAAGGGCAGACCCATTCTTCTTTCCAGCCATTACCAACAACAACATTGTTTGAAAAAATTCCAGTTGCTGTTGATTCCCATACAGCAAAACCACAATTACCATTATGGTAAATCACATTATTGATTGCCTTCATATATGTCTTGCCCGTTGCGATCAAACCCCAGCCAAGATTATCATAGATTGCATTATTCATTACAATAACACTTGAATTACCAAAACTACCAATTCCCTTCCAGTAACCAGAAACGAAATTACGCAGAATAATTGCTGAAGCATCCCAGGTAATACCAATTCCTGCACCCCTTCCTTTTTCAATAATGTTGTCGGCAATGTATGCACTTGCCCCACGATATAATGCAATTCCATCCCAGCCATTGTTTCTTATAATACAACTGTTTACTATCAACTCACCGCCTTCTCTCCCAAAAATTCCACCGATGCCAACAACAACCGTGTCAATGCGATCAGTATTATCTCTTACAACCACATTTTCAATTGTCACCCTTCCATTTTTTACAATAATACCTGCGTCAGTTGCGCGGCCATCAGCACTCCGCCTGCCACCGGTTATTGTGAGGTTTGAGAGATAAGCACTATTACAATCACTAAAAAGAATGCCGTATCCAGCATTTGTAAATAGAATTGTGCTATCTCTATTCTCACCAATAATGAAAAGCGACTTGTCTTTGATGAAAAAACCGACAGTAGTGTTTACCTCGGTGAATGGTTCCAGACAGTTGCCACAGACTGATTCGCAATATACTTCTGGAAATGCTGTATATGTTCCGTTTTTTATAAATATCGTGTCGTTATTGTGTACCAGAGAAAATACTGAATCAAGATTGTCACCGTTGTTAACAACAATGTAATTGCTGAAAAAAACAAGAAATATCAACATGCTGAAATTGATACAGTTGCTGGTTTATTAGCGTATACTAAAGAGAATGATTTCACAGTGATATTATACCGAAGTTTTCCCAAAATTCAAGGCAAAAATATTGTTGTGATTATTCAAAACCAAACACTGTATTGGTTAAATTAAGAAATTGCATTGTCTCACCTGAAATAATTGCAGGATGACATTATTCATTCGCGATCTTTTATCCCCAAAACAGGTTTAATAAAAATCTGCAAAAAACCAGGGTATTGAGTCGGGATATTCTTTGAAAGGAGGTGATCCAGCCGCACGTTCCCGTACGGCTACCTTGTTACGACTTAG
>FWPU01006590.1_pt1 | contig 22971 bp, 20 predicted proteins | sample 2228361 | NCBI WGS metagenome assembly FWPU01 (sample SAMEA103939777, study PRJEB20133) | metagenome
CCCCGTCGTTATCGAGGACGGCCGGGTCCTCATCGAGGTGCCCGAAGGGCGCCTGCCGGTGAACGGCTAGGGGCCGCCCCGACGGTCGCCCGAGGAAGCGCGGGCAAGATCGCTTACCGCGGCCGAGCGGCGCGGGAATAGACGAGCACGGTCCGCTCGTACTCGATGACCGTCTCGCCCCGCTGGTTGTAGCCGCGGGTCCGGACCCGGACGATGCCCTGCCCGGGACGAGACTGCGACTCGCGGACTTCGAGGACCTCGGACTCGGCGTAGAGCGTGTCGCCGGCAAAGACCGGTGCCGTTAGCCGCACCTTGTCCCAGCCCAGGTTGGCTACGGCGTTCTGGCTCACGTCGGGCACCGACAGGCCGGTGATGATGGCCAGGGTGAGGGTCGACACGACGAGCGGCCGGCCGAACTCGGTTCGAGCGGCGTAGTCGGCGTTCAGGTGAATCGGATGGGTGTTGTTGGTCAGGAGCGTGAACCAGATGTTGTCGGTCTCGGTGATCGTCCGCCCGCCGGTGTGGCGGTAGACGTCACCGACTCGAAAGTCCTCGAGAAACCGCCCCTCCCAAGCCACGATCGGATCGCCCGGTCGCCCTTCGGCTTGCGACTGGCGTGATCCCTCCGGCTCGTCAGGTGGCTCCTGATCCTTCATCGGCGGGTATGTCATCTGCCTCCTCCCTCTCGGGTCCATGCCACCCTGGCGTCCTCGAGTTCATCCGAGCCGATGATGCCGAGGGCAAGACTCCGCTCCGGATCGAAGCGGCCGAGCGCGGTGGCTCTTCTCAGGACGACTCGTGCGTGGCGGTCCGTCGCCCGGTCACTCATGATGCCGTCGATGATCGTTGCCCCGCGGGCCTCCTGCTCGACCGCTCGCCGATACGTCTCCAACTTCGTGGCCTGGACCTCGAGGGCGGCGGGGTCGAAGCCCGTCTCGAAGGCGAGGAGGACAGCAAAGAGCTGCGCCGGATGGCCGACCCACTTCCCCGCCATTCCAAACTCGAGGGCGCGACGCGCATCGTTGTAGACGAGCGCCATCCGATCCAAAAAGCGGTCCCGGTTCTGTGCGGCGTCGAGGCTTGGGTCGGCGACAGGGTAGTCGAGGGTCATCCCGTCGATGGCGGGCACGCCAAGTGCTCCGGCGACGGCGACGATCTGGGCGCGCGCCCAGTCGGCGAGAGGATGGTCGGAGCTGATCCGGGGCAGGCCGAGGTCGGCCGAGTAGTCCGCCAGGCCGAAGATGAGGGCGCACAACCGCGACGCGGTGCGGCGGCCGATCTCCGCCAGCTGGCTCGCTGCCCAGCCCGATTCGACGAGGAGGCCCACTCGGATCTGGTTGGGAGTCAGGCCCAGGGCACGCTCGGCCGAGTCGAGGACGTCGAACAGGAGGTCGACCTCCTCAGGGTGCTCGAGCTTGGGGAAGATGATCCCGTCGAGCGGGAACGACACAAGGCCCTCGGTGTGGCTGCCTGGCCTCTTCTCTGCCAGCCCCCAGAGGAGGGTGAAGAGGTCACGGACGGCGCTTTTGATGTTGAAGCCTGGCGGCCGAAAGAAGCGAAGGGTCGGTAGTCCGCCGCCTACCCAGTCGGCCTCGCGCAGGATCGCCGCTGCATTCCTCAGTCCGGTTCGTACGACATCGTCGCGGAGCGCCAGGGCATCCTCGCCGTCGATCATCACCAGCGGAGCCCGTCGAGGGTGACGGAGGAGCTGGTCCACTCGCTCCGGCTCGACCCCCAGGCGTAGGGCGAGGTCGTGGCTCGTGACCCTGAAGCGCTCGAGGATCCGGGCCATCGGTTCGGTGCCCGCTTCGACGGCCTTGCGGGCCACCGCGGGCTCGGATGCCGGCGTCGTGAAGTGCGCCTGCTGACGCCAGAAGCGGAGGGGAAGGTCAACGCGGTAGCGCCGAAGCTCCTCGAGGACGGCGTCGCGGCGCCGCTCTGCGGCCGCGATCGCCTCGCCGAGACCCGGTCTTACGTCGCTCGTCAAGGGTTGACGATCCGGAACTCAGCCATCCGGGCGGCTGACCTGCATCCCCGACAGCGTGTCCTGCGGCCGGTCGACCGGTGGAAAGAGCTCGCCCAGGAGGGCAAGGGCGGTCTCGCGAACGAGCCCGGCCGCCTCAGGTGCGAAGGGGGCGGGATGACCGTAGCCACGATGGGAGACGGCTGGCTCGTATCCTCCGTAGGGATATTCCTCTGGGGTCGCGATGTACCCAAGGACGCCCTGGCAGTAGCCAGCGACGAGGGTCACCGACGCAGGTGAGGCGGTCCGGATTGCGTGCCCGATCTCGGAGAAGAGCTCCGCCGGGGTACCGACCACTGCGCACTCCCCAATCCGTGCCGCCCAGACCTCCCCGGTCAACGCCTCGGGAAGGGCCCCGGCACGGGCCTGGGCGAGCATCTGCTCCAGCCACGCGATGTGGTACCTGATCGGGTTTGTGACCGCCCGTGGTTCGCCTGCGGCGGCCATTGCTTCGAGATCCGCTCGGCGATGCGCGAGCTCACGCTCCAAGTCGTCCGGAGAGGGAGGTGCGAGGAGGGGGAGCGAGATGAGGCGGCGGCGGACGGCGAGGGCAGGCTCGGGCTGGTGGGCCGCAATGCGGCGCCGGTAGAGGCTGATCGGGGTGACGGACCCGTAATCCAGCCGCTCGATCGTCATCGCCCTCGGATCGACATCAGCAATTGCATGGAGAGCCTCGAGAGCGAGGCGCTCGCCGAAGGGCGTCGCTGCGCCAGGCTCATCTTGGAAGGCCTCCAAGGGGAGGACATTGCCAGCCGCCCCCTGGAGGAAGAGCGTCACACCACCCCGGACCCGATCGAGCCAGCGGCGGAGGGGCCCCGGGAAGTCTGGGCTGACGAGCGGGACCTCGGGTCCCACGACCACGGGGTGGCAACCGAAGCAGACGAGGGTCGCAATGGCCTCGGGATGAGCTGGATCGCCTCCGGCCTGATCGATCCGGATGACCTGAACGCCCTCGTCGACGAAGCCCTCTGGATTCCAGCCCAGGATCGTCCGGCCGTCGGCGGTCCGTTCTCGGCGGTTGACCGCCAGCCCTGGTGCTCGCCCGACGCCGCCCGATACCGCGGCCGGGCGAGAGGCGGCAAGCGCCTGGACGGCAGCCGAGGCGAAGAGATCGGGAACCGTCTCCCAGTACCGGAGCTCGAGATCAGTCCAGCCGTCGAATTCGCCGCCGAGCTTGATCGTCGCCCCCGGCCACGGAGCAGCATGGCTATGACTCGAGTTGAGGAGGACGTTCTCCGCCGGGCACCCAATGGCAGAGGCCACACACTCACGAACCGCGTCGGCCATCGTCGTCGTGAGCCCCACAAGGTCCGCCGTGATGATCGCCACCCGTGTGTCGGGCGTCTCGAGCACGCAGGCGCGAGCCTCGAGTGGCATCCACACCTGGCGAGCTGCCCGCTCGCGACGGACAAAGCCGAGGAGGTCGACGGGCAGGGGCGGGGTGATGTCGACGGCGGAGGCTCCGGCGCGCATGAAATCAGCCTCCCGAGCTGTCTGACGATCGGGCTCGATGCGGCTCGAAGGCTGTCGGGGCCGACACTGTCACTGTCGCCTAGGCCTCGTCGTCGAGGTAGGCGATCGTCGTTCCAACCGGGAGCTCGTTGCCCGGCTCGACGATGATCTCCACCAGTGTCCCTGAGGCTGGTGCTTCCATTTCGACGGTCGTCTTCTCGGTCTCGATCTCGGCGATGACGTCCCCTCGTTGGACGCGATCGCCGACCCGCTTCGTCCATGCCGCAACTCGTCCGGTCTCCATGTCGTAGCCGAGTTTCGGCATCTGGATTGCGACGCGGGCCATGCTCCTCCTCCGGTGGCGGTACCGATCGTGGGTTTCGGACGGTGATGGTGATATGGATACGTTTCCGGCGATGATACCACGGAGGCCGGGGCGGGAAGCAAGGCCTGGCCGCACGTGATCCCGGTACCCTTGCCGCCACCTTTCCCTGCCTCGGACAGAGGCACTTCGGCTCGAGACTCGGCCGTCGCAACGGGCAATCCCGAGGGCGTCCGGCACTCGCCGAAGGATCCGTCTGGGCGCTGGCGGCCTGAACGCTTGACACGGACGGCCTCGGGCGTCTACAGTGCTGGGGCGGCGGCTGATGACGTTTCCAGTAATGTTTGTGGCCGGCCGCGGCGACATTTCCGTGATGCACCTGCAGGAAGGAGGAGTAGATGGCGAAGGACCCTCGGGACCCGCGCCGACGTCACCGATGGCTGGCAACTTCGGTCGCCGTTGCTCTGGTCGTGGCGGCGTGCGGCGGGGCTGCGTCTCCGACGCCAAGTCCGGCGCCAAGCGCTGCCCCCTCGGAGGCGCCGAGCGAGGCTCCGAGCGCTGCGCCGGCCAAGTTCAAGATTGGCTACATCTCGCTTGGCGACTCGGTTCCCTTCGTGAAGCTCGTGTCGGATAGCATCAAGCGTGCAGCCGCCGAGGCGGGTCAGGAGCTCGTCTTCTGTGACTCGCAGATCGATGCTGCGAAGGCCCTCGAGTGCGCGCGCACGCTCAAGGTTCAGGAGGTCCAGGGCGTCCTGAACTTCCAGGTCTTCCAGGACAGTTCGAAGGAGATCTGCGAGGCGTACGGGAACGTTCCCACCATCGCCATCGACATCGTCCAAGAGCCGTGCCAGATCGCCTTCATGGGCGCCAACAACCGCGAGGCCGGACGACTCGGCGGGCGGGCCATGGGCGAGTTCGCCAAGACGAACTGGAACTGCGAGTTCGATGCCTACGTGTCGCTCGAGTCGACGGCCGCTGGCGCTGCCAACGCCGATCGAATGGGTGGCTATCGCGAAGGCTTCAAGGAGTTCTGCGACATCCCGCCGGACAAGGAGCGGGTCCTCGACGGAGCCGACCGCACGGACCCGGCCCTCGAGCAGATGACGAACCTGCTCGGGGCTCTGCCTGGCAATCGGATCATCGTCGTCGCCATCAACGAGGACGGGATCCTCGGCGCGATCGGAGCAGCGAACACGCTCGGCCGACAGCGGGACCTCTATTACTCCGGACAGGGAACCGATCCTTCGATCTGGAAGGAGGTCGCCTGCAACCCGAACTACATCGCCTCGGTTGCCTACTACCCCGAGCGCTACGGTGATCTGCTCATCCCGAACATCGTCAAGGCGCTGCAGGGCGAGCAGATCCCGGAGCTCATCCACACCCAGCATGAGGTGATCAACCGGGACAACATCCGGTCGATCTATCCGGACACACCAGCCTGCTAGTCATGGCTCTTGCGGCTCCTGCGCCAGCGTCGACGACCGGCACGTTCACGCTCAGTGCGCGGCAGATCCGCAAGTCCTTCGGTGGCGTCGAGGTCCTCCACGGTGTGGACCTCGACGCCACCGGGGGCTCTGTGCTGGCCCTGCTCGGCGAGAACGGGGCCGGCAAGAGCACGCTCGTGAAGATCATCGCCGGAGACTACACGCCCGACTCGGGCTCGATCGTCATCGACGGCGTCCGGCACGCAGCGCTGACTCCACTCACCGCCCGCGTCCTCGGTGTGGCGATGATCTTTCAGGAGTTTCAGGATGCGCCGACGCTGACCGTCGCCGAAAACATCTCCCTCGGCCGGTTGCCACATCGAGGTGGCGTCGTCGATTGGGGAGCCGTCAGACAGCGAGCTCGTCGCGTTCTGGCTGATCTCGAGGTGGAGATCGACCCGGATGCCCGCGTTGAAACACTAAGCATCGGCCAGCGTCAGATCGTCGAGATCGCTCGGGCACTCTCTGCTTCGGCTCGGCTCCTCATTCTCGACGAGCCGACCGCCGCCTTGTCCCACCACGAAGCGGAGGCATTGTTTGCCTTCATCCGGCGGCTGCGGAGTCAGGGCGTCGCCATCATCTACATCACCCATCGCCTCGACGAGGTGTTTCGGATTGCTGACCGGGTCCAAGTCCTGCGTGACGGCGACGTCGCCCTCGTCGCCGACGTCCCCTCGACGGATCGACCAACGCTCATCGAGGCAATGATCGGGCGTCGCATCAGCGAGCTCGAGCGCCCACCCGAGCCCCAGCACGAGATCGGCGACCCGCCAGCCATTCGGTGGGTCGGCGCCTCGGCCGGGCGTGCCTTTCGCGACGTGAACCTCGAGGTCCGGGCCGGCGAAGTCGTGGCCATCTACGGCAAGCTTGGATCCGGGGCCGCCGAGGTGGGCGAGACGGCCTACGGACTTCGGCGCCTCGACGGCGGATACGTCGAGGTTGCCGGTCGCCGAGTCCAATTCAACGGGCCTCCCGAGGCCATCGACCATGGCGTTGGCTTTCTGCCCGCCGAACGCAAGGCTGGGGGAGCATTCATGGTCCGGCCGGTGGCCGAGAACATCGCTGTGGCCTCATGGCCTTTGCTTGCCTGGCTACGGACGTTCATCCACGCCTCACGCGAGACCCGTGCCTACCGGCGCTGGCACGAGCGGCTCTCCATTCGCTCGCGCAACGATCCTCGACAGCCGATGGGAACCCTCTCAGGGGGCAATCAACAGAAGGTGCTCCTTGGACGATGGCTCGAGCGCAGTGCGCGCGTTCTCATCCTCATCGAGCCCACCCGTGGCGTCGATGTCGGGGCCCGACAGGACATCTACGCCGCGCTGCGCGAGTTGGCGGCGCACGGCATTGCTGTCCTCATCAGCACCTCCGACTACGAGGAGGCCGTCCAGGTCGCCGACCGCGTCTACGTCATGGCCAAGGGGCAGATCGTGGCGCACCTCACCGGCGATGAGGTGACGACGGCAAGGTTGCTGGCCGAGTCAGGAGGGTAGGAGCGAGGTGTCGGTACCCACCGAACGCCCCGAAGCCATCGGGGGGGCGGTCCGCACGGAGTCGGAGGCGAGGGCCGCGGTGACAGCTCGATCGACGGCCATTCGAGTGCCTGAGACGGCTGCCTTGGTCGTCGTCCTGGTCGTGCTCTTCGCGTTCTTCTCGATCGCCTCGCCCTACTTCCTCAAACCCGAGAACCTCGTCAACATCCTTCAGAACGTCGCTGTCGTGGGCATCATTGCCTGTCCCGCGACGCTCCTTCTCATCGCCGGCCAATTCGACCTGTCGGTCGGGTCGGCAACGGGCTTCGTCGGCATGCTCATGGCCGTTGCAGCCTTGGCGCCGGGAGCGGGCGGAACTGAGGTCCCCTGGTCGGGCAATCTCGACATTCCGACTGCCTTCGCTGTCGCCGTGGCGGGAACGCTCCTCATCGGTCTCATCAACGGCTTCAGCGTCACAGTGCTCGGGATCAACGCCTTGATCACGACCCTCGGGACGCTGGCGATCTTCCGCGGATTGACGAAGGTCTTGGGGAACGGCCAGACGATCCGCATCAACAACTTCGGCGACCTGGGCGTGGTGCGGATCTTTGAAATCCCGCTACCCGTCTACATCTTCGCCGTCATCGTCGTTCTGTCCTGGTTCATCCTCCGCTATACCGTCTACGGCCGATCGCTCTATGCCATCGGAGCCAGCCCGACGGCGGCTCGTCTGGCCGGAATTCGGGTCCGGCGGACGATCTTCATCGCCTATCTCCTCTCAGCCCTGTGCGTTGCGATTGCGGGGCTCATTCGTCTTTCGCAGGTTGGAGGCGCGTCCGTGAACGCCGGACTCGGCGTCGAGCTCTCGGTCATCACGGCCGTCGTCCTGGGCGGTGCCAGTCTGTCGGGTGGGCGAGGAGGGATCGCCGGGACCGTGCTCGCCGTGCTCATCGTCGGGGTCCTGGCCAACGGGCTCATCCAGCTGAACGTCCCGTCCTTCTGGATCGAGGTCGCCAATGGCTTGCTCCTCCTGGGTGCCGTTGCCGTCGATCGACTTCGAATCCGGCTGACTCGGGCCGAGGTGTGAGCCGATGGTCGCTCGCCTCACCTGGTCTGACGAGGTCGGCAAGCGGGTTCGGACCGGTGACTGGCAGGACCAGGCCCGCCCGACCATCGAGGTGATCCGAGGGGCGCTCGACACCGCGGGTGACGAGTTTGGGGCCGGTGCCTCGCTGCGAGAGATCGCTGCTCAGCTCGTCGACTACTTCATGGAGGAGGCCAAGGTCGTCTACCTCATCTACAGGGTCTGGACGAGAGGGTTTGTCGACTGGCTCCGGTCGATGGGGGTTGCCGAGGCCGACATCCAGGCCGAGCTCGATCGCCTCCGTGCGCTCCTGGCGTACCCCGATGGCTCGCCTCTCGATCCGCCGGCTCGCTGGAGCGAGCTGTCCGCAGCAGCCGGTCGTCTGGCTCACGGGATCAGGAGCTACGACCTGACGGTGGCCGCCGCGAAAGCCGACCTCGAAGGGCTCCGCGTCGGCTGGCGCATGCTCCATGACCGCTACGCCGACCTCATGGCCGGCATCCTGACCTTCGTGGCCGACCGATTCGGGGAGCCGGCGCTCGAGGACTGTTATCGAGCTGTCCTCGAACCCTATATCGACGAACGGTACGCGCCCTTCGATGTCCGGCGACAGCCCTACGAGGCCACCGTCACCCGCAACCTCTACATCGCCCTCGAGGCGATGCGCGGGCATCTCGTCGGCCCCCGACGGGATGGCGAAATCGAGCTCCACGAGTTCGACGATCGCTGGGAGCTCCGCTTCGACCCCTGCGGATCAGGTGGTCGGCAGCTTCGAGGAGACCCGGAGGAGGGTACCGGGTCGCGAGTTCTAGCGCCGTATGAATTCGGCGTGACGCAGCAGCGTTATCCGTGGGCTTGGAACGAGATCGGCGTCTGCTACTACTGTGCCCACTGCAACTTCGCCCTCTCCACGATCCCGGCCGAGCGCTGGGGGCACCCGATCCGAACGGTCCGGCCTCCTCTCTGGGGCGGCAGCGCCGACGCTCCTTCGACACGGCAGAAGTGCCAGTGGACGATCTACAAGTCCCTCGAGGCGATTCCCGAGGAAGAGTACCTTCGGATCGGCCGAAGGAAGCCGTCTTCGAGCGACGCGTCGTCGAGGGCGACTCCCGACCACCGGTAGGCCGACCCATGACGGCAAGCCGGCGAGCTCTCGTGACCGGAACTGCCAGGGGGATCGGTCGGGCGATCGCCGAAGCGCTTGCTCGAAGCGACTGCGAGGTCGTCGGCGTCGATGTGCTCGAGCAGGAGACGGGGGCCTTGGCGCGGGCAGTTCGTGCGGACCTGGCCGATCCGGCGGTGCCCGCGGCTGTCGTGAGTGCGCACGGTCCGTTCGACATCCTCGTCAACAACGCGGCCGTCCTGATCACTCGCCCGATCCCAGAATTCACGCTCGAGGATTTCGAGCGGACGGTCGCGATCAACCTCCGAGCTCCATTCCTCCTCTGCCAGGTTGCGCTTCCGGCCATGGCTCGGCGGGGCTGGGGCCGCATCGTCAACATCTCGAGCGTAGGTGCCCGAACCGGCGGGGTCTCACAGTCGGCTGTCTACAACGCGACCAAGGCGGCGCTCATCTCCCTCACGAAGAACATTGCCCGCAACTACGGGCTCTTCGGGGTCACCGCAAACGCCGTCGCGCCCGGGGCGGTCGAGACAGCCATGGCTGCCCACTTGCAACCCGACGAACGCTCGAGCTACCTCGCCCAGATCCCGCTGCGTCGCTTCAGTCGTCCTGAGGAGATCGCAGCGGTGGTCGAGTTCCTCGTCAGCGATCGGGCCAGCTACATCACCGGGGCAACGATCGATATCAACGGCGGCTGGGTGATGGCATAGCGGGGCGCGCCTGCTGCCACTTGAAAGGAGGTGACAGAGCAATGGCTGCGCCGTGAGCGGACGTCCCTGACGCCCAATGTTGTGCAGGCGGTCTCACTCGCCTGCGTCAGTGGGTCGCCAAGGATCGAGCATTGCGGTCCTGTTCTGCGGTGGGGCTTCCCGTAAGAGGAGGAGACGCATGAGCCAGTCAGTCACTCTCGAACGCCTGAGAAGGTGGGAGACCCCCGTTCTTCCAGCGATCGTGATGTTGGTTGTGGCCGCTAGCTGCGGGGGTGCAGCGAGTCCGACCCCGATGACATCTCCGAGCTAGGTTCCGGCGTCAAGCGAGCCGCCGTCGGCCACTCCGACCCAGGTGCCATCTCCCGGAACGAGCGAGGCCGCGCCACACGATGGTGCCGTTTCAGGGAGTGGGAGGGGTCTAAAGATTGGCTACATTTCCCTTGGGGAGTCGATTCCGTTCGTCAAGCTCGTTTCGGACAGCATCAAGGACCAGGGGAGACTCGCGGAGGCGCAGATCGTCTTCTGCGACTCCCAGATCGATGCCGCCAAAGCCCTTGAGTGCGCACAAAACCTGAAGGTTCAGGACGTACAGGGAGTGCTGAACTTTCAGGCATTTGCCGACAGTGCGCCGGAGATCTGCGAGGCATATGGGAACCTGCCGACGATTGCGATCGACATCGAACAGAAGCCGTGCCAAGTGGCGTTCATGGGAGCGAACAATCGACGCGCAGGGGAGATCGCCGGAGAGGCGGTTGGTGCCGCGCTTAAGGCGGAGAACAACTGTGACTATCGAGCCGTCCTCACCCTCGAGTCACCCCAGGTGGGCGAGGTCAATGAAGCGCGCACCGGTGGAATGATCGCCGGCTTCGAGTCTGTCTGCGGGAAGATACCGACGGAGAAACTGCGCCGACTCGGCATCGGCGGAACCACTGATGCCGCCGTGACGCAGGTCGGCGATGCCATGTCCGCGATCCCGCCGGGAGGGGTGATCGTCGTCCTCAGCCTCAACGACGACATGGCGCTGGGTGCGCTGGCAGCTGCTAGGACGGCCGGGCGCCAGGCTGAGCTGCGCATCGGTGCTCAAGGTGCCGATCCTTCCGCCTGGAAAGAGATCGCGTGCAACCCGAGTTGGGTAGCTGACGCCGCCTACTTTCCGGAGAGATACGGGCGGATTCTTGTGCCGGCGATGATCGACATCCTGAACGGGAAACAGGTTCCCGAGGTTCTCTACACCCCACACCAGGCGATCACCAGGGACAACATTCGCGAGATCTACCCCGACACGCCTGGCTGCTAGGTGGACGGCCGATGGGGGCCCACAGGCGGAGCCTCGCTGTTGATCTCGGGCCCCCACTCGGCTCGCTCGACGGCACACTCGTGTCCGACGGTCAGAACCCGGGCGGGGTTCTGACGGATGAGCTGATCGACGGTCGAGTCTCCCAGGCCGCTCGCGCGCAGGAGCGGGACGACGTGAGTCAGAACGTGGTCGTATCCCCAGCCACCCCAGGCGTGGAGCCGCGAGCGGACGCCGAGGTCCCCCGAGATCAAGAGTCGATCAGTATGACCTTCTGCAACGAGGCGGATGACCGTCGAGGCGACCTCTGCATCCGATGGTGGATAGCGACCAAGACCGAGGAGTGAGTGGTCGAAACCAAAGAGGTCGAACCCAAGCCAGGCCCCTCTTCCGAGAAGGGCCTCGAGATAGGGCTCGTCACTGTGGGCGGTGTTCAAGTGACCGAGGATGACCCGCTCCGCCGGCATCCCGGCTGCCTCGAGCTCATCGAGGACGGCGAGGCCGGTCCGACCCCACGGCTGGAGATGCACCGACACCGCGAGGCCGGTCTCCCGTGATGCGAGTGCCGCCGCTCGCAGCACGCGCCGCTCGGTGTCGTCGATCGGATCTCCCGTGCCGATCTCGCCGATGATGCCTGGACGGACTTGGTCGGGGCCGACGCCGAAGCGCCACTCCTCGATCATGCGCTCGGCAATGCGTTCTTCGTCCGAGCGCACGAGCCAGTCGGGATGGACCGCTCGGAGATAGTGGCCAGTGCCCATGACGACATGGATGCCCGTCGCCTCGGAGATGCGGCGCAGCGACCCTGGATCCCGCCCGAGCTCCACCGGTGTCACATCGACGATCGTTCGGCCGCCGGCCTTCGTGAAGAACTCGAGCTCGTGAACGATGAGCTCTGGGTCATCCAGTCGATAGTTGTCCGGGTGTACCCCCGGATTCCAGCGCGCCTCGCTCGCCGTTGCGGCGTCGAAGACGGCATGGACGCTCGGTCGGTAGCCGTGGGCGTTCAGCATGACGCGGGCGTCCATGAAGAGGTGCTCGTGGATGAGGGTGGGGCCAAGACTCGACGGATCCACTGGCCCCATGACGGTCATGACGAACAAGGCCCGGCCTCGTCCTGCCGCCCTGAGCGAGTGCCTCGAGGTCGCACGTCGCCCGGCACGATTGTCGTCTCGGAGGTGCGGTTGGTCAGTCGATGAGAAATCCGCCGTTGATGTCGGTGACCTCGCCGGTGATGTATCCGGCATGGCTCGAGCAGAGGAAGGCGACGAGGGATGCCACTTCGTCGACGGTCCCGAGCCGGCCGACTGGCACCCGATCGACGAGGTCTCTGATGTTCGCCGCCATGTCGGTGTCGATGAGGGCGGGGGCGAGGGCGTTCGCCGTGATCCCGTAGCGTGCGTATTCGTTCGCGATGGACTTCATGAGGGTCATGAGCCCGGCCTTCGAGGCCGCGTACGCGGCGACGCTCCGAGCTCCGCCCGCCTTGCCTGCGCTCGAACCGATGCCAACGATCCGTCCGTAGCCAGCTTCCCGCATCCCGGGAAGTGCGCGTCGTGCGCAGAGGAAGGCGCCCGTGAGGTTGACGGCGAGGGTCCTGTTCCAGGTCGCCAGGCTCGTCTCCTCGAAGGGGACGACCGGAAAGATACCAGCGTTGAGCACGAGGACGGTCGGTGTCCCCAATCGCCGTTCGACCTCGCCAAAGCTGGCGTCGACGGCTGCCTCGTCGCTGACGTCACAGGCGAGTCCGAGGATCCCGGGGATGTCCGGAGCCGTGAGGTCCAGGCCGGCGACGAGTGCCCCGTTTCCGCCCAGCACCTCTGCGATCCGCTTGCCGATGCCGCGCCCGGCCCCGGTCACGACCGCAACCCGACCACTGAGACCCTCCACCTGGATCATGACTCCTCCTTCGGCCAGCGGGCGGACCATCTCGCAAGCGCATCTCTGTCGCTCCCGGTCCGAGGCCAGCGTCCTGCGTCGCGAACGGTACTGGTATCGTTTGCTGCGATAGAATAGCATATCGCCCAGCGAGCTCGAAATCCCGTCGCCGCCCCAAGGCGAGTCGGTCACGAGCGGGCTCGAAGAGGTGTCGACAACGGAGACCCGCGGATGCGGATTGGCATCGACAGCTACTCGTACCACCGGTTCTACGGTGAGGTGCGAGCCGGCGAACAGCCTCGCCTGGCACGTCCCTGGCCCCTGGATCCCCAGCCTGTCGTCGATGACGCCCTCCGGTTGGGCGTGGACGATCTCTTCCTGGAGACGTGCTACCTTCCTGGGCCGACCATCACCCTCGACTCTCACTCGGCTCTGGGGACTGGCTTCAGCTGGGGCCACCCGTGGCCGGCTGGCGCCCATCACGGGCTCGATGGAGGTCGCTCGAGGGAGGCTGAGGGCGATCTCGCGAACTGGATCGGAGCCGCCGCTCGCCATGGCCACCGGTTGATGCGGATCACGCTCGGCTCTCCCGCCTCGAGAGGGACCGAGCCAGCCTCGGACCTCATCGCCCGTCTCGTTGCACCTGTCCAGCGTGCTGCAGACCGTGCTGCTGCGCACCAGCTCACCCTCGCCATCGAGAACCACGGCGATCTGCGGGCAGCCGAACTCCTCGAGGTGATCGAGCGAGCCGACCGTCCCAACCTTGCCGTGACCCTCGACAACGTCAATCTCATCCGTGTCGGGGACGACATGCTCGATGGAGTGAGGCGACTGGCGCCAAGGACGGCACTCGTCCAGTTGAAAGATCACCTCCCGGGCGATCCCACCGTTCCGGGTGGTCCCGTGTGCACCGCTCTCGGCGCCGGCATCGCTCCACTGGAGGCGATCATCGAGCTCCTCGTCGGCGCTGGCTTCGATGGCCCGGTTTGTGTCGAGCTGGCGAGCCTTGGCCCCGGCGAAGTCGACGAGCTCGAGCTCATCGAGCGGAGCGTCGACTGGCTCAGAGCTCATGTTCCGCGGACGGTCCGCTGATCGGCGCAGGGCCGACCGGATGGAGGACCGAACAGTTGTAGGAGGTCTGCGATGGCCGAGCTCCCCTTCGTTGATACGCACGTCCATTTCCACGACTTGCAGAACCCGGACCTCTACTATGTCTGGCTCCAGCCCGGCTGGAAGCACCCGATCCTCGGGGACATCGAAGCCATCCAGGCGCAGCGCTACTGGGCCGACGACTTTCTGGCCGAGACCCGCTTCAGCAACGTCGTGAAATCCATCCACGTTCAGGCTGCTCTTGGGATCAAGGACCCTGTTCAGGAGACGAAGTGGCTCCAGGCCTTTGCCGATCGGCTCGGACACCCGCATGGCATCGTGGCCGAGGTGCACCTCGCGCAGCCGGACGCGGAAGCCGTCATCAACCGTCACCTGGAGTATCCGAACATGCGGGGTGTCCGGGACTTCGGCGAGGGCGACTACCTCGTCGACCCTGCCTGGCAGCGAGGGTTCTCCCTCCTGGGCAAGTACGGGCTCGTCTCCTGCATGGACTCGATTCCCGAGAACTACGCCAAGGTCCGAGCCCTCGCCGAAAAGTACCCGGACATCGTCATCTCCCTCGACCACGCCGGATTCCCCCGACGCCGAGATCGAGACTACTTCGAGTTCTGGCGCCGCGAGTTGACCAATCTCGCCGAGGCGCCGAACGTCGTCATCAAGATCTCCGGTCTGGGGATGGGAGACCCTCGCTGGACGGTGGAGTCCCTCCGACCCTGGGTTATGACCTGCATCGAGGCGTTCGGCGTCGAGCGAAGCTTCTTTGGCACGAACTGGCCGGTGGATCGGCTCTATTCGAGCTACCCCGACGTGGTGAACGCGTACGCGACGTTGATCCGAGATTTCTCGCCAGCTGAGCAGGAAGCGATGACCTCGAAGAACGCGGAGCGAATCTTCCGCATCTAGGGCGTCTCCGGACCGACGGTAAGGAAGGGCGCCGCCGCGGAGGAGGGGAGCGGCGGCGCCCTTCGTGGAAGCCAGGCGACGGACAGGCGTTCAGCCAGCGCCCGGGAGCCCGGCAGTCACATTCGGCAGGGGCTTGGCGTCATGGGCGCGCGATCCGAAGGCCTTTGGCTTCTGGCGGCCGACGCGGGTGTAGTACTCCTCAGCGATCTTCGTTGGATCCTTGAACATCTGCCACTGACACTTCTGGCGAACCGCCGGGTCGGGGTTGGTGTCCGGGTAGACGGGCGGGTCGATGACGCGGACTGGATAGCCGAACCGGTCGATCGGCATTTCCTCCATCAGGACGATGCAGTGAACACAGTAGAGGCAGACGCCAGGCGTGTAGTGATTCCAGGGGTGCTTCTCTTCGGTGACCTTCCAGTTGTAGGGGGCTTCCATCCGGGCCGGAGTCCGTTCGACCCAGTCGCCACGGATTGTCCGCTGTCCCGAGCCGCAGGGGTCGAACCGAAGGATGTACCGATCCTCGGTCTCGATCAGCTCGAAGTCGCCCGTCCGTTCCGGTCCCACCAAGTGGCCCCGCATCGCCTCGCAAGCGACGAGCATGAGGACTTCGAGGGCCTCATCCCAGGGATGTTTGTCGATGTCGAACTTCTCGTAGCGCCAGACGAAGAGCGGCAGGAGGACACGATCGTACATGTCGCGGATCGCCGCTTCGCCCAGCTCTTCCTTGACCAGTGACATGAGGGCGTAGGTGTGATCCACGTCACGGTCATGGCATTGGCGCCAGGTCTCCTTCAGCCGGTCGAGCAGTCGGAGCGCTTCGGTAGGTTGCTCTCGGTACGTGGCCGCGGTGAAGGCTTGGACCTCGCTCAGGAAGCGGTCCCAGTGGCGCCGCGGATGCCAGTCGGATCCGTCGGGCAAGCGGTTCAGTTCCGTGACCTGACGGTTCCGGGCTTCGATCTTCTCCGGATCCACTCCCCGGTCGCGCAGGAAGGCGTTGAGGTCGGCGATCCATTGCCGATAGAGAGTGAAGCAGACGTTCGCTTCGTCAACGAAGTAGCTAGCGAGGATGGCAGCGTCGTCCCAGCGCTGCTCGTCAATGGCCTCCCTGATCTTGCGGTAGGTGGAGATCTTCTGGTCCTCCCAGGAGCCCAGCCGGACACGCCGACCAAGCAGCTCGTTGAAGGCGACTCGAGTCTCGGTCATTGCCGGAGCCTCCGTGGTGCGACTGTCATGAACGATACCGGTACCGATTGCAGCCCATGCTAGCACGCCCGGCTGACTCATTGCAGACGACGGTTGCCGACCGATGACCGGGGCGCTGTTCGGTCTCCTCGCGGCGGTCGCCAATACGGCCCAGGTCGTCTTGAGTAAGGACCTCACGGAGCGAGCCCCGGCACGACAGCTCATCGGTGTGCTCTATCTCGGCAACGCCGTCGTCCTCCTCCCGGCCAGTGTCTTCGTGTCCTGGCGCTGGAGCCCCGAGATCCTTGTCCTTCACCTGGCGTCGGTGGCGTGCATGGTCCTGGCGGCAACATGCGTCTGGGATCTCCTCGCCCATGGTTCCGCCTCGGCGACCGCAGTTGCGACCGCTCTCAGTCCGATCCCGGCAGCGATCGGCAGCGCCGTCTTGCTGCCCCAGACCACGGGTGCGGCGCAGGTCGCCGTTGCCGGCGCTACGGTCGTGGCCGTCGTCCTCGGTCTCGATGGGGCCTTTGGCCAGCTCGGCCGGCGTGGGACAGTGCTGCGCATCACCGGGGCGGCCCTTGGAACCGGGCTGCTCACGGTGCTGTCGCGATCCCTCGGGGACCTCCGGGTCGGTGTCGTCGAGACGTACGTCGTCCGCACGGGCATTGCCGCCTGCATCTTCCTCATGGTGATCCCGCCACGCGATGTCCCCGTTGCCGAGGTCCCCCGGCTCATGGCTCGGTCGGTCGTCGTGACCGTCTATTTCGTCTTCGTGATCCTTGGCGCGCAGGCGGGGAGTCCCGTGGTCGTCCAGACAGTCGTCGCGGTGAGTCCGCTCATGGTTCTGAGCGTCGAGGCGGTTCGAGAGCGGCGGTTGCCGAGGGGGCGGACTCTCGGGGCCAGTCTGGCCGTGGCGGCCGGCGTCGGGCTGACCCTGGCGCTGTCGTAGGCCAACGCCTGGGACTGGTACCGATTGTGGAAACGCTGCTACCATGAGCCTGGCCAGCGTGAGGGCCCTTGAAGAGGACCGAGCACTAGGAGGACGGCATGGAGCGCGCGCTCTTCTATCTCCGGATTTTCCCGGGGACGGAAGATGAGTACGATCGGCGCCACGAGGCGATCTGGCCCGAACTCGCGGAGGCGATCACGGCGGCGGGCATCCGGAACATGACCGGCTTCCGCCGTGGAACCGATGTCTGGTACTACGCGGAGTGCCACCCCGATGCCCGGACGGCGTTTTCGACCTACGGCGCCAACGAGGTGAGTCGGCGCTGGAGCGACTGGTTCCGAACGATCATCGCCGAGATCACGGGTTCTGACGGCGACCTACTCTGGTACCGCGAGGTCTTCCACGCCGATGGGCCTCCTCTGTCGGGACCGATGCGCCGCGGTCTCTTTTCCCTCGTGGTCGACCCGCAGCGAGGCGACGAATACGACCGACGCCACGCCGAGCCTTGGCCCGACCTCATGGAGGCCATCGTCGCCGCTGGCTTCCGGAACTACACTGGCTTCCGCCGGGGAGCTCACGTCGTCTACTACGGCGAGTACTACCCGGACATGGCGACCGTGTTCGGCCGGATCGGCAACACGGAGGTCAACGCCCGCTGGGGGAAGTCCTTCGAGGGGATCATCACGACCATCGTCGACGCTGCGGGCAACCTCATCACTGCCGAGGAGGTCTTCCACCAGGACTGAGTGACCATCGACTTCGCGGTGGCAAGGGGACGAGGGATGACGGCGGAGGAAGCCCGAGGGCGAGTAGCTGTCGTCCATCCCTACTGGGATCTCTGGGAGCATACGGCGGGGTCGGGCTTCCGGTCGGAGCGCATGGCCCTGGCGAGGCAAGTCGCAGCGCGGCTGGCAGATGACGTTGCCGTCATCGGCGTCCACGACTTTGCCTCGGTCGAGGAAGCGGGATCGCTGGCTCCTCGCCTCGCCGAAGCCAACCCTGATGCCATCCTCATCCTCCAGACAATGGCGACACCCCCGGGGTACACGTTGGCGCTCCTCGATCGCCTCCCAGGGGTCCCAATCGTTATCTGGGCTCTCCACGAGACGGGTCTGGTCGGTTCGGCGGTTACCCACCGCGAGATCACGACGCAGGGAGCCACCGTCGGCGCCCCGATGCTCGTGAACGTGCTCTCGAGGCGTGGAATTCCCTTTGAGCTCGTGCTGGGTCGGCCTGGGGACCCTCGAACACACGAGCGCGTCGTCCGGTCGATCCGCATCGCCTCGGTCGCGCAGCAGCTCAGGCGGGCCCGTCTGGGCCGCGTCGGACAGCCCATCGACGGATATCTCCATGTCGACGTCGATCCCGCAGAGCTCCGTCAGGCCGTTGGTATCGAGGTCGTCGACATCGACCCCAACGAGATCGTCGAGGCCTACCGTCGTGTGCCGGGCGACGCCGTACGCGCTCTCGAGGACGAGCTGGGGCGGGATTGGCTGTTCGAGGAGGATCTGACCCTCGACGACACGCTGGCCCGATCGTTGCGGGCCGCACTCGCCATCGAGGAGGTGGCTCGGTCGCATCGGCTCGACGCCGGTGCCTTCAACTGCCACGTTCGCCAGTTCCGTTTCGGTGAGCCGATCGGCATCGCGCCATGCTTCGGGCTTGGTCGCCTGACGAGCGACGGCATGCCGTGGACCTGCACCGGCGACGTTCTGACCGCCGTGGCGATGTTGACGACGAAGCGACTCGGCGGGGCTGCGCTCTACCACGAGATCGAAACGATCGACTACGCCACTGGCGAGGTCGTGATTGCCAACAGCGGCGAGCACGACCTCGCCTGGCTCGCGCCTGGCGAACGTCCGAGACTCCGCCGCAACGGCTGGTTCTGTGGCAAGGATCCCCACTGCGGCGTGTGCGCCGTCTTCGAGCCAGCTCCGGGGCCGGCCACCCTCGTTGGCTTCACGCCTCACCCCGCGGCCCGAGGTGGCTTCCGCTACGTCGTGGCGCGCGGGGAGTTGACGGCCCGCCGTTTTCCGGCCACGGGGACGGTCAACGGCGCCTTCCGGTTTGCCGTCGGCTCAGTCGAGGAGGCCTGGGTTCGGTGGGCGAGTGCGGGTGTGAACCATCACAGTTCGGCGACGCCGGGTGACATCGCCCTCGACGTCGCGGCCGTTGCCTCCTACCTGGGCATCGAGGCCGTCGTCATCTGACCCGACTCGGTCTCCGCCGGCCGGGTCTCTCAGGAGTTCTTCTATCGTCTGTTCCTACGGGACGAGGATCGTGCGCACACTCCGACCTGCTTCGAGGTCCTCGAGGGCGATGTTCGCCTCCTCAAGGGGCCGCACTCGCTCGATGAGGTGATCGACGGTCAGTACACCCTCCAGATAGAGGTCGATGGCGTCGCGAATGTCGTCGGGCACGAAGCCGCGTGAGCCGAGCACAGCGAGCTCCCGCCACAAGATGTCCACTGCTCGAGCCCGGAAGGGATCGAGGCTCGATCCCACGAGGACCACGCGACCCCCAGGACCGCCCATCGCGATCGCCTGCTCGTCGACTGCAGCCGAGCCGACACATTGGATGACGACGTCGGGACCGTGCCCGGTCATGGCGCGCACCTCGGCGACTGGATCCTCGGTCTCGGCCGATATCACGGCGTCGGCCCCGAGTCGGCGGGCCAAATCGAGCTTGGCCGGCGACCGAGATACGGCGATGACGCGAGCTCCGAGGGCTTTGCCGAGCTGGACTGCGCTCGAGCCAAGCCCTCCCACGCCAAGGACGACGAGCGTCTCACCGGGAGCGAGGTGGGCGACGCGCTTCAGCCCATGGAGCGGGGTCGCCACCGCGTCGGTCAGCACGGCGAGGACCGGTGGCGGAACGGGTGCTCGTGGGCGGATCACCGACTCGACTGGCCGGATGACGTACTCGGCGAAGGCGCCGTCGATGTCGACGCCCATCCGGACGACGAAGGGGCTGATGTTCGGCCGACCTCGAGCGGCCCAAGGATCGCCCGCTGGGGTCGAGATGTAGTAGAGGGCGACCTGGTCGCCTGGGGCAACCTCGCTCACGCCCGGGCCGACGGCCTCGATCACTCCGGCTGCCTCATGGCCTGGCACGACAGGAAAGGAGACTCGCTCGCCAAACCCACCCTTCTTGAGGAACAGGTCGGAACCACAGACGCCGCACGCCTCGACCCGGACGAGGACCTCTCCCGGGCCAGGCTCTGGCCGAGGGCGCGTAGCCGGCCGCAGGGGTGCGCCCTTGGCCGGTAGCTCCATGACCCGCATCCTCGGGCGCGGCCTCACCGCTGCTTCCTCCGCGCCCTGCGATGCTGGGCGAGATCGCGGGGCGCCCACTGCGTGCGTCCAGCGGTGTGTCGCCCCCTCCGGGGGATGACTTGGTGCACTGCCACCCGCGTCGAAGGCGAAGGCGTCAGTGCCCCGATCCAAGGCGTGTTCATCGATCCTGGCCCCGCCCTACCTAGTACATGAGGAAGCCGCCGGACACATTCAACGTCGCCCCGGTGATGTACCGTGCGTGCTCCGAAGCGAGGAAGACGACCGGCCCGGCAAGCTCCTCAGGCTCGGCGACGTAGCCGAGGGGTGTCTGCTTCTTCAGTGACTCGTAGATCTCTGGTGCCAGCCCGGTGAGGAGCATCGGGGTGTGGACTTGACCTGGGGCGACGCAGTTGACGGTGATCCCATGGGGCCCAAAGGTTCGGGCCAGCCCTCGGCACATCGAGGTGACACCCCCCTTCGAGGCGGCATAGACCACGGAGCCACCGAAACCACCGGTCCACCAGCCCTGCGAGCTGAAGAGGATGATTCGGCCTCCTTTCCCCTGCTCGATCATTGCTCGCCCGGCGGCCCGGCAGAGGAAGAAGGCAGCCTTGAGGTTGACGTCGAGCTGGAAGTCCCAGTCGTCCTCTGTCACCTCGTCGAGCGACGGTCGGCGCCGAAGGACGGCTGCCAGGTTTGCCAGGACGTACAGGTCGCCGAGCTCGCGGCGTGCTCTCGCCACGAGCTCTTCGTGGCTGGCGAGATCGCGCAGGTCGGCGGCGACCCCGATGTGGCCGCTTCCCTCCAGGCCGGCGACGACCTCGTCGAGGCGAGCCTGATCGACGTCGACGGCCATGACCTTGGCTCCGGTCGCGGCAAAGGCGGTCGTCACCGCCCGGCCGATCCCGCCGGCTGCTCCGGTGACGATCACGCCTCGTCCCTCGAGCCCTGCGCCAACGTTCCATCCCATGACTCCGTCCTCCTCGTTCTCGCGTGTCGCGACAGTCCGAACTCCCGAGCCCGCCCTACGAACGTCGGTTCTCGAGGATCACCTCGCTCCGATGGCGGTCGACGACCTCCTCGATGACATCGATCCCCAGGCCGGGCCGAGTCGGTGGATACATCCAGCCGTCGACATGGTCGATCGGCTCCGCGACGAGCTCGTGCTGCATCGGGTTCGCGAGCGGTTTCACCTCGACGAGTTTCGCTGCAGGCGTCGAGAAGCTGACCGCCAGGCTGGCGGCGGAGCAGATGGCACTCGACCAGGCGTGGGCATTCACCTGGCGACGGGAGGCCTCCACTCGATCGGCGACCTTCTTGAAGCCGGTGATCCCTTCGGCGCGGGCCGGATCGACCCCGACGACGTCGACCGTCCCGGTCGCCAGGACTCGCTCGTAGCCGGCCAGATCCCACTCCTTTTCGCCGTAGGCGATGAGCGAGGTCGTCTTGCTCCGAAGGTTCCGGTAGCCCTCGGGATCCCACTCGCCGAGCGGTTCCTCGATCCAGTGCAGCCCGTACTCCTCGAAGGCCTGGACCCGGCGGACGGCGGTCTTGACGTCCCATTTGATCGCCCAACCACAGTCGATCATGATGAGCTTCTCGGGGCCGAGCCCCTCGCGTATCCGACGCATGTACGCGACGTCGCGGTCGTGCTCGTAGCCGAGTCGCGCATTCCCTCGCTTGCCAAATCCGACCTTCACCCCGTGGAGACCGGGCGCCACCCATTCCTGGGCCTCCTCCACCATTCGACCGATGTCCTCGTGGTGGGCATGGCAGGAAGCGACAGCCGGCAGACGCTCGTGGACGGGACCGCCGAGGAGGTTGCAGACCGACGTGCCGAGGAGCTTGCCCTTGATGTCCCAGAGGGCGATGTCGATGGCGGCGACGGCGTAGCTGGCAATCCCGCCGTTGTAGCCGTACCACCACTTCTGGTCGCGCAGGGCATGCCAGATCGCGATGTTCTCGAGGGGATCCCGTCCGACCACTCGTTCCGCCATGCCGTCGACGATCGCCTTCGTGGCGAAGCTGGCCTCGGGAAACTGCGTGATCGCCTCACCCCAGCCGACGACGCCGTCGTCCGTCGTGATCTTGACGAGACAGAGGTGGCGCAAGGCGTTGAAATCGTTGGGTTCCGGGTAGCTGACGGGAATCGCTTCGACTCGTTCGACTCTGCTCACGGCGATTACCTCATTGGGGATGGGAGTCGGCGGCTCGGCCGGTGGGAAAGCCACCGGCTCAAACCGGGACGTGTTCGATGCCGAGTGCGCCGGCAAGAGCCGGGACCTCCAGATCGAGCCGGCCGGGAGCCAGGGCGTTGTGGTGGGTCGCCCCGGAGATGATCCAGCGAGACAGGGCCTCGTCGCCTCGCCCGGAGTCGAAGCGGAACATGCCGTTCGGGCCGCCCATGGTGCGATGTCGCGACTCGACGATCTCGCCTGGCGCCCAGGCAAGCCGCCACGTCCTTGGCCTGGGCGACAGCGAGAGCAGAGTGGCAGGTCCGCGGCGAAGGGCAAAGGCGACCGAAGTACCGGGCCCATGTTCGCCGGGATAGTGCTCGTTCGCTTCGAGACGGACGGCTCCGGGCGGATCGGCCCAGGAAGGGTCGCCCTCGCCACCGGCCGCCACGAGGACGAGGCCGCTGTCGATCTCGGGGGCGTAGCACTCGCAGTAGAGGGCCGCGCCGGCGATCCGTCGCGACAGGTAG